>MLJW01000054.1_pt1 | contig 156048 bp, 169 predicted proteins | sample 888231 | NCBI WGS metagenome assembly MLJW01 (sample SAMN05788063, study PRJNA343431) | mine drainage metagenome | isolation source: sample collected from the inflow into an acid mine drainage treatment plant... | place: Germany: Lusatia, lignite mining district | reverse complement strand
TTAATAGTTCCACGGTGATCACTCCCATTCTCCTGCTCATAGGTTGAGCAGAATAGTATCGGTACGTGGGTCAATTTCTAGTGCAATTTATATCGCTAGGTGGGTCAATTCTGAGTGCAATTCAACAGCCTAGCCCATTGCTCATTCATACGGGCAATATAATGTTGTGAAAATAGCCAAACAGAAACGGAAAGAATCGTAAGGATGGCTATCATTAACACAAAAAATTTAGTTTGAATTTTCATACACTTACTTTAACTACAATTAAAAACGCCATACAGCCAAAAATTGGGGGCGGCTTTCGATGGTGCGATTATCGCCCAGTTTATTGCGCCAATACTGGTATTCGATACCGACATATAGTCGATTTTCCTTGCCAGTCATTAATTTTCCCGCATCCCAGCGAAATTGCGGTTGAGCGAGTACCCAGTAACTGACTGGTGCACCAAACTCATTGTGGCGGTTGCCGGCATATTCTACGTGTCCTTCAAAGCTAAAGTTTTGCGATGCGATCGTGAATGGATGCGCCCAATTCACATCAATCAGGTAGCTGTCACTTTCCTTAGGTGCTCCACCGTGTGTGATGCCTGAGCTATCATCCAGATAAGCCATGAAGTCTGTATTAAGAAAGGCGAATCCCGGTACATTCCACGATAGTCTAATGCCTGGCAGATACTTGCGTACTTTGGCGTCTTTTGCCGCATTAAATCCCGCGAGCAGGCCGACATCCTTAATTGCACCCAGTGTTACAGGTTTCGCAAATAACTTGCCTAGGCTGAAGTTGACGTATAGTTCGCCATAAAGGTCATGGTCGTTGATGCCGTCAGTATGATGATCATGCAGGGAGTCGATGAAGAAAAATACATCGCCAAAACTCCAGCCACTTGCATGCTGTAAGGTGAAAATGTTTGTGTCAGCAGATATGCCGCCAGCAAATTGCGGTGCTGCAAGGTGACCGTACTGATATTGAAGCTCGGTAGTACTCCATTCTACAGCTTTTGCGGGTGTACTAAACATCAAGAAAAGTGGTATGTAGGGGCTGGTAATACGTATAAACTTGTTCATGCAAGACCTTAAAGATTCATCGACACTATACTAGGTGCTTTAAGGCAGGGGAAGCTGGATTTACATCATGATCTGCAAATTTAAAGTGCAGTATTGCTGTTGAATATGAGCCAAATTTCCAAGCAAATAAAAAAAGGGTGCTAAAAGCACCCTTTTTATGATCTTACGTATTAATCATACGCAGATATTACTTGTTAAAACTATTTATTCATTACGTACATTGTAACTTCGAAACCGAAACGCATTTCAGTAGCAGCTGGTTTTGTCCACATAGTAATTCTCCTTTTAGATTAATTCGTATCGCGTTTGCTAAACAGCATTTGCATCACGTGTTAAGCATCATATCTACTTAGTCAACCTACTCATATGACGTGAGTCATTAAAAACACCTAATGAAAATCATTAGGTGCAGATGTTGTGTGGCTCTGTGGCCGTTTTCGTAACTTAAATCGTCACTTAAAAAGTTTGCTGGTTTGCACGACCATGTTTACGAACTCTTATCAGAGCCAGTAGGCTAATTGCTACGAAGATAATGCCGCCAAATATGGTAGCGGCTTGCACCACGGGCATACCGCTTTTTTCGAGCATGATGTATACGCCGATTAAAGTGAGCATGGTGCAGTTTTCAAAGAAGTTTTGCACGGCCACGGCATTACCAGCACCGACGGTTTCGTGCCCGCGCTCTTGTAGCAAAGCGTTGAGTGGCACAACGTAAAAGCCGCCGGTGCCACCAATCATAATCAGTAAGCCAATGGCAATGTATAGGTGAGTGCTGTGTGCAAACAATATAATTAGCAGCCCAATAGAGATGCCTACTGGTAGCACGCGATTCACATTCTTTAGATTGATAAAGCTGGCGGCCAGCGCTGCGCCTACGGCAATGCCAATTGCAACAGCACCACTTAAATTGGCGGGCATGCTGAGGTCGTTGGTGCCTAGCGCAACGGGAACCCAAGCGACCAATAGCAGGCGTAGTGTGGAGCCTGCGCCCCAAAATACACTGGTGCCAAGTAACGATAACCTTGCATCACGGTTTTTGAATAAAGTTTTGAGTGCCAATATAAAGTGTTGTATTAGATGCCGCATTGAGAGGCCTGCCTTTTGACGCATTGCAGGTAGTCTTGGGATGAGTAGGTTGACCAAAGCCGCGGCTAAATAACAGCCACATACGACCATCAACGCAATATGTAATGCACTATCTGCCAGTTTTCCGCCAACCACTGCCCCTAATAAAATAGCGACAATAGTGGAGCCCTCCATCAAGCCGTTGGCTTTAACCAATTTATCCTGATTAACTAGCTCACTCAGAATGCCGTATTTGGCTGGTGAGTAGGCCGCCGCGCCTATGCCAACTAAACCGTAGCTCAGTAATGGGTTCAGCCCTGCCAGCATGGCTGCCGCGCCGCTAAACTTTAATGTATTGGCAATCAGCATGACACGACCTTTTGGGTAGCTGTCTGCAAATGGACCTACAAATGGCGCCAGTAAAATAAAGGCGACGACAAAGAATTCCTGCAACATGGGAATCTGCCAGCTGGCCGCCGCTTGTGACTTTAGCAGGGCTATCGCTGCAAATAATAAAGCGTTGTCGGCGAGCGCGGATAAAAATTGTGCACTAAGCACGGCAAGCATAGCGCGGGAAGTAAGGGATTGCTTATGTATGGTCATGATCATGCGCCTACCAGATTCTCTGCCATGTTTTTTAAACTGACATAGTCAGTTTTCCCCGTGCCGAGTATGGGGAGCTCGTCTAATACAATGATCTTGCGCGCAATGGCTAACTCTGGGCAGCCCAGTTGTTTGGCGCTGTTGCCTAATAGCTCGCGGTTGAGTGTGCTGTCTGTGGTGTATAGCAAAATATTCTCGCCACGCTGTGCATCAGTTTGTGTGGTGGCAGCATGTTGATGTTGAGGTGCAGCGTGGTTGGCGATACTTTCTACGGTTTCCAGTGACACCATTTCGCCGGCAACTTTGGCAAAGCGTTTTACGCGGCCTTTAATGAACACAAAGCCATCGCTATCAATTTCTACAATGTCGCCCGTGCTGTACCAACCGTTTTCTGGCGGCTGAATACGGCCGGGCTGGTCGTGTAAATAATAACCCAACATGACATTAGCGCCGCGCACAGAGAGCAGGCCGCCATTGGCAATGCCAGAAACCGCATCTAGCTTGGCTGTGAGGCCAGGTGTGAGAGTGCCTACCGAGCCAGCTCTGTTCGCCATTGGCGTATTGACCGCCAGTACTGGCGCACATTCCGTAGCGCCATAACCTTCTAAAATACGGATGCCGAATTTATCAGCCCAGGTTTTACGTACTTCATCATTGAGTTTTTCTGCGCCAGCAACGACGTAGCGCAGTTTATAGAAGTCGTACGGATTGGCAAATTTTGCGTAGTTGCCCAAAAAGGTGCTGGTACCAAATAACACGGTACAGCCTCGATCATAGATCACTTCTGGAATCACGCGGTAGTGTAGCGGTGATGGATACACAAATAGTCTACTACCCGCCACTAACGGCATAATGGCTCCGCAGGTAAAGCCAAACGCGTGGAATAGCGGCAACACCATCATGATTTTATCCTGCATGGAAAAATCAATAATGGATTTTATTTGTGCGATATTCGCCAAAATGCTGCTGTGTGTATGTACGACGCCTTTGGGTTTGCCCTCACTGCCTGATGTAAACAGTACAACTGCGGGGTCAGAAGGGCGATTTTTGGCCGTGGCGAGTCTGGGTAGCCATAAGGCAAACCCTAATAGCCAGACTTTATCCAGCCAAGTAAAGTTGGTTCGCAAGTCTTCCAGATAAACAATATTTACCGGCTGTAAGCCTGAGATTACATCTTCAAGTTTAGCGGCTGTTATGAATTCTCGTGAGCTGATAATGGTTGTTATGTTAGCTGTTGTACAGGCACTTTGTATGCCAGCGCTACCAGCGGTGTAATTGAGCATTGCCGGTATGCGCGCAAAGGCGCTTAAGCCAAAAATCAAACCAATAGTATTGGTCACGTTGGGCATCAATACTCCAACGTTTTCATGTGGCTGCGTGATTTTGCTGGCGAGCTTGCCCAGTACCAAACTCTTTTTCAGCAGGTCGCTATAGGTTTCTTCTACTTGGCGCATATCTTCTACCAATGCGGTTTTGCGCCCATGTGTAGAGATTGCCTCTAAAAATGCTTCAAATAAGGTGTTGATAGGCGCTGAGCTAAATAACATGTTTTGCATTTCACGGCGCATTGCATCGCCGGCTTGTTTGCGACGTAGCTTAGCTGTGGCCGCTTCTGGCATGTGGATGTGGCTGGTTGGCAAAATTGATATTGTGACTTTAGGGAACAGTTTTTTTGCATGCTCATGCGACAGGCGGCTAAAGTAGGAACGCGCTGCGCCATCGATGCGCACGGGAAGAATCATGGCACCCGTTTTAGCGGCGACAAAACCTGGACCGTCATACACCTTCATTAGTGAGCCTGTTAGCGTAATGCGCCCTTCAGGGAAAATAACCACAGGTTGACCCGCTTCAAGCAGTTTAATCACTTTTTTCATGGCGAGTGGTGAGGTTGGGTCTACTGCCAAATAAGGGGTTAAGCGTAAAATTTGTCTGAATAGCCAGCTGTTAAGCACGCTGGTGTGTACCACAAACGTTGCGTGTATCGGTAAGAATAGGCCAAGTAATAGGCCGTCTAAGAATGACTCATGATTGGCAATAATCAGCAGTTTTCCATCTTTGGGTATATTGCTGATGCCCGTGACCTGCACGCGGAAAATAATGCGACAAACAGATTTTAATAGTGCTGCAACCATAATGATTTTCCCTGTTGATGTTTTTCTTATGTTTCATTTTTTATGTAAGTTAATACGCGTTGCATGGCATCAATCACAGTTGCACCATTAATCCAGAAATAAACCTCTTTGCCTTTTTTTTCTGAATTTAGTACACCTGCTTGATGTAATACTTTGATGTGATGCGTGACGGCCGTACGGCTTAACGTGGTGGTGGAAACGAGTTGCAGAATATTTAGTTTTTCACCTTTTTCAAAGGCGAGCAAGATGCGTTGGCGGTGTTCATCACCTAATGCGATAAAGATTGCCGCTGTGTTTTGAAATTCTGCTGGAATGTTAATGATTGACTTCATAACTAAATAATTAGTTATTTAGTGCTTTGTGTCAATCGTTATTTAATAGATGGCATTTCATAGGTTTGGTAATTCTATCTTTGCCTGTAGAAAATAAAAAAGGGCGCTTGCGCGCCCTTTTTCTTAACTAGTTCAGCGAGCTGAATTAGGTCTATTTAGCTATGATATGCACGTTCACCGTGTTCTGTAGTGTCTAAACCTTCACGTTCAACGTCTTCGCTTACACGTAGACCAATTAATACATCTACAATTTTGTAAGAGATATACGCTACAACACCAGACCATACTAACGTTGTGCCTACACCCCATGCTTGGCTAGTCATTTGTGCAACCATATCGTATGGAGCAACAGCGTTAGCAACGTAGTCATATACGCCAGTGCCACCTAATGCAGGGTTGACTAAGATGCCAGTACTTAGTGCACCAAAGATACCGCCAACGCAGTGCACACCGAATACATCTAATGAGTCGTCATAACCCATCATTGTTTTCACTTTAGTTACGAAAGTGAAGCAAAGTGGTGAAACCAACAAGCCTAGAACGATTGCACCCATAGGGCCGATAAAGCCACAAGCAGGTGTAACAGCAACTAAACCAGCGATAGCACCTGAAGCAGCGCCTAACATTGATGGTTTACCTTTTGCGAACCACTCAACAAACATCCAAGAAGTGGCAGCAGCACAAGTAGCTAGTAGAGTGTTAGCAAAAACTAAAGTAGCGAAACCACTAGCTTCTAAGTTTGAACCAACGTTGAAACCAAACCAACCTACCCACAACAGAGCAGCACCAACCATTGTTAATGTTACGCTGTGAGGAGCCATTGATTCTTTACCTAAACCCACACGTTTACCTAATACTAAAGCACCTACTAAACCTGCAATACCAGCGTTGATGTGAACTACAGTACCACCCGCGAAGTCAAGCGCACCTTTTTGGAAGATGAAGCCAGCAGTTGCAGTTGCAGCATCAGCAGCAGCAGCAGAAGTGTAAGCGTCAGGACCTGCCCAGAACCAAACCATGTGAGCGATTGGCAAGTATGAGAAAGTGAACCATAACACCATGAATGCCAAGATTGCTGAGAATTTCATGCGTTCTGCAAAAGCACCAACAATCAATGCAGGAGTAATAACTGCGAATGTCAGTTGGAAGCACATGTAGATATATTCAGGAATCACAACACCTTTACTGAATGTACCTACATTTGAATCTGGTGTAATGCCATGTAAGAACGCACGAGTAAATCCACCAAAAAATGCATTGCCTTCAGTAAATGCGACACTGTAGCCGTAAAGAGCCCAGAGTACACCTAATACGCATGTGAGCATGAATGTTTGCATTAACACTGAAAGCATATTCTTTTGGCGAACCATACCACCGTAGAACAGACCCAATCCAGGCACACACATCATTAGAACTAATACTGTTGCAACGATCATCCAGGCAATGTCACCTTTGTTTGGAACAGGGGCTGCTGCTGGAGCCGCTGCTGCTGGAGCCGCTACTGCTGGAGCCGCTACTGCTGGAGCCGCTACTGCTGGAGCCGCTACTGCTGGAGCCGCGTCATCAGCAAAACTGTTGGCGGTAAAGCCTAAGCCCAGTGCTGCAACTAAAGCAAATATTGAAAATATTTTTTTCATCATGATCCCCTTATAAAGCTTCCACGCCGGTTTCACCGGTGCGGATGCGATATGCTTGTTCAAGATTAAAGACAAAAATCTTACCATCACCAATTTTGCCTGTAGCAGCTGATTTCTCAATCGCATCTACAACTTGGTCTAGTAAGTCATCCTTAATGGCGACTTCAACTTTAACTTTTGGTAAAAAATCTACCACGTACTCCGCACCGCGATATAACTCAGTGTGACCTTTTTGGCGACCAAAACCTTTTACTTCTGTCACGGTGATGCCTTGCACGCCAATGGCGGATAAGGCTTCACGAACCTCGTCAAGCTTAAACGGCTTGATAATTGCGGATACAAATTTCATGAGTGTCTCCTAGTAAGTATTATTTTGAATATGAGGCTAGGGTTAATCATAGCCTCACATTCATTGTGTTACAAAATTACCAATTAAAAGCTTTTAAATACGCTTACGAAAACTTGGTTTTTAGCAACATTTGTTGCATCGCCAGAGCTTGATAAGCTAGCGAAGTTTTTGTACGCAGCTGGTTCGTTTGTACCAGAGTAAAATCCACCTACAGTCCAGCCATTGGCAAATGCTTTACTTACACCAGCTTTATAATAGGTAATATCTAAGCCAACAGCGTCAGCAATAACTTGGCGACCTAACTGACCGCTTGCAGTCCAAGTAGGTAACACCTCATAAGAAGCATCCGCTTCATAAAAATAAGAACCTTTAGTGCTGCCCCCAGGAATTACGCCAGCATTATTATCACCCGCAAAGCCGCCTAGTGTTCCAGAGTTGTTATTGTTCCAACCGAAGTACTCTGTAATAGTGCGACCAGCTTTAAGTGATAACCATTTGTAGTTAACTGCTGCATATGCCTCTAATGTATTCAGGCTGTTTTTATTTGATTTAAATACTGATTTATTCCAGTCTGCACCTGGATATGCGTAATAGATTGCACCCACATCGTAGCCAAAGTCAGTGTTAGCAATCGCATGACGGAACCCTGCAAAAAAATCAGTTTCTAAGCTAGCACCAGCTAACCATTTGTCTGATACGCTTTCCATTGATAAACCAGCATAAAAGCCAGATGCATGATCAGCTTCAATAGCTGCTTGTAGTGAACCTTTGCCCCATGATTGAGATTGACCGCGGAAAATATAATCACTCACATATCCAACGCTAGCTGGGAATGTCCAGTCTGGCGTTGCTGCTGCAACAGCAGGTGCTGCATCTTCAGCAAATGATAATGATGGCATTGCCAGTGCGCTTAAAACAGCAAGAGATAATAATGACTTACGCATAATGTATAGCTCCTAAAAATATAAACGAAAAATTACATGTTAGACAAAGCAATACGCATGCCAACTTAAATTATATTTATAATCAATCAGATAGCCGTATATGTCTCGGAGTGACTTTTGTTTTTAATTGGTCAAAATCTGCTAAACTGCGATTAATCAATTAAGGATTAAAGATGATTAGCATTGATAGAATGAACGAAATTTCCAATAAAATCAAAGATATGGCGACATCTTCGCCTTTGGTTGACTTTGAAAAGAACATAAGCGCACTATTAAGGGGCGCATTCACCAAAATGGAGCTTGTTTCTCGAGAGGAATTTGATGTGCAGGCAGAGGTGTTGAGGACTACTCGACTCAAGCTTGAATTGTTGGAAGCTAGACTGATTGAGTTGGAATCTTTAAATGCCTCAGAGCTAAAGTCTGTGAGTGTTGAGGCGCGCCAGTAAGATGAGTTTGGCCGTGTTACATAGCCGTGCCCTCAGTGGTATGGATGCGCCAGAAGTGGTGGTTGAGGTGCATTTGGCCAATGGCCTGCCAAGTTTTACGATTGTTGGTTTGCCCGAGGCGGAAGTTAAAGAGAGTAAGGATCGCGTGCGCGCGGCTTTGCAAACAGCACAGTTTGAATTCCCTGCGCGGCGCATAACGGTGAATCTGGCCCCTGCAGATCTGCCTAAAGAAAGTGGGCGTTATGACTTGCCTATTGCATTAGGTATTTTGGCCGCATCAGGTCAGATTCCAACTGAACCTTTGGCACATTATGAGTTTGCTGGGGAGTTGGCTCTTACGGGAGAGTTGCGCCCGATTCGCGGTGCGCTGGCTATGACGTCCAGTATGGTGCACGATATTGGTGGCGGCATAAAAAATATGCGCGAAAAACGTGCATTTATTTTGCCTAGCACCAGCGCAGTAGAGGCGGCTTTAGTGCGTGAGGCTATTATTTACCCAGCTAACTCCTTGTTAGAGGTGTGCGCGCACTTAAGTGGACACGCGGCACTTACTCGGTTAGAGCCAACTGATCACGTCACGGAAATCATTTACCCTGATTTTAGTGATGTTAAAGCGCAAAGTATGCCCAAACGAGCGCTGGAAATTGCCGCTGCTGGTGGGCATAGTGTGATTCTGAGCGGGCCGCCGGGAACGGGAAAAAGTATGTTGGCCTCACGCTTTGTGGGCATATTGCCGACCATGACAGAGACAGAAGCATTGGAATCCGCAGCTATACAATCCCTTAACGGTAATTACAAGTTGGAAAATTGGAAGCGTCGATCATATAGAGCACCTCACCATACAGCTTCTGGCGTAGCCTTAGTCGGCGGTGGCGGAGTTCCGCGCCCAGGTGAAATTTCTTTAGCGCATCACGGCGTACTATTTTTAGATGAATTGCCCGAGTTTGATCGGAAAGTGCTGGAAGTGCTTCGTGAACCTTTAGAAAGTGGACATATCACCATTTCACGTGCTGCGCGGCAGGCGGATTTTCCTGCCAACTTTCAGTTAATTGCTGCGATGAACCCTTGTCCGTGTGGATATTTAGGGCATCACAACAATAAATGTCGTTGCACGCCAGATCAGGTATCACGTTATAAAGCCAAGATTTCTGGGCCGTTGCTAGACCGCATTGATCTGCATATTGAGGTGCCTGCCCTTAAAGATGATGAATTGATTAATGCTAGCGTCAGTGAGGACTCGCAATCTATCCGAGCTCGAGTGGAAAAAGCGCGTGCTAAACAGATTAATCGGCAGAATAAGTCAAATAATTTATTGGGTGCAAAAGAAATAGACGTTTTCTGTACAGCAAATGAAGCTGGTCTGACGCTGTTGAAAACTGCCATTTCGCGCCTTAATTTATCGGCAAGAGCATATCATCGCATTTTGAAAGTGGCGCGTACCATCGCAGATTTGAGTGATGAAACTAATATTCAGCCTGCGCATATTGCGGAAGCAATTCAGTATAGAAGGCACGATGTCTGATTTTTGCTAAGCGTCGCCATTAAGAATGATGCGTCACACGGACAATATATCTAAAGCTGCGCCGCAGCCAGTCAGCTTGGCGCAGGCTTTTTGGTATTGGCTTAAACTTGGCTTCATTAGTTTTGGCGGTCCGGCGGGGCAGATTGCCATCATGCATCATGACTTGGTGGAAAAGAAGCGCTGGATTTCTGAAAGGCGTTTTTTACACGCGCTTAACTATTGCATGGTGCTGCCTGGGCCAGAAGCGCAGCAGTTAGCCACTTATATCGGTTGGCTCATGCATCGTACTTGGGGCGGCGTCATTGCTGGCGGCCTTTTTGTATTGCCATCGTTTTTTATTCTTACCGGTTTGGCATGGATTTATATGGCTTATGGTTCGGTGCCTGCTGTGGCTGGTGTTCTGTATGGTATTAAGCCCGCCGTAGTGGCAATCGTGTTGTTTGCGGCATATCGTATTGGTGTTCGAGCGTTAAAGAATCGCGTCATGTGGACGATTGCCGCACTGGCATTTGCCGCCATATTTGTGCTGAAGTTGCCATTTCCATTGATAGTGCTGGTGGTTGGAGCCATTGGCTATGTGGGTAGTCGCATCGCACCGCAGTATTTCAAGTTGGGCGGCGGGCATGGTGCGTCACAAAAAGATTACGGGGCGGCGCTAATTGACGATGATACGCCTACCCCTAATCACGCTTATTTCAGTTGGAAAAAGATGTTTAAGGTGGCCGCGGTTGGTTTGCTGATCTGGCTCGTTGCAATGACCTTGTTATTTGTACAATATGGCTGGCATGGCGCGTTTACGCAAATGGGCTGGTTTTTTACCAAAGCGGCGTTGCTGACGTTCGGCGGCGCTTATGCCGTGTTGCCTTATGTGTATCAGGGGGCAGTGGAGCATTATCATTGGCTGAATCCCACGCAAATGATTGATGGTTTGGCTTTGGGTGAGACGACACCCGGCCCGTTAATTATGGTGGTGACTTTCGTCGGCTTTGTTGGCGGCTGGGTGACTGAGGTATTTGGGGCGAATGCCAAGCTGGCTTCAGCCTTTGTTGCGGCTGCAATCGTGACATTTTTTACGTTCTTACCCAGCTTTATCTTTATTTTAGTCGGTGGGCCATTCATTGAAACGACACACGGTAATCTAAAATTTACTGCACCTCTGAGCGCCATTACGGCTGCGGTGGTTGGGGTTATTCTCAACTTGGCGCTGTTCTTTGCTTACCATGTGCTCTGGCCGCAAGGGTTGGCGGGGTCATTTGACGTATTCTCAGCCGCACTCACGCTAGTGGCCACTATTGCCGTGTTTAGATTTAAGGCTGGTGTGATTAGCGTGATTTTGAGTAGCGGTGTACTCGGCTTGGCTTGGCAATTGTTGATGTAATTGGCATTTCAATTTTTAGCACTTTCCATGCAGGTGATATAATTTAGCACTGAATAAAACACTCGATCAAAGCTTAATCCATGCCGCATAAAACAATCTCCACCACTGAAAAAATTCTTAGAGAATTATTAGCCCAACGCATTCTGATTTTAGATGGTGCGATGGGTACGATGATTCAGCAATATAAGCTGACTGAGGCTGACTATCGCGGTGAGCGTTTCGCTGACTTTAAAGCGCCAGCAGGCGAGCGGGAGTTGTTTGTTAAGGGTAACAATGAGTTGCTGACGCTTACCCAGCCGCAAGTGATTGCTGAAATTCATGAAAAATATCTGGCAGCAGGTGCCGACATTATTGAAACCAATACCTTTGGTGCCACTACTGTGGCGCAAGACGATTATCACATGGGGCATTTGGCATACGAGATGAACGTGGCCGCCGCCAAGCTTGCCAAGACAGCTTGCGAAAAATACAGCACACCAGATAAGCCGCGCTTTGTGGCAGGCACACTAGGTCCTACACCTAAAACCGCGTCCATTTCACCAGATGTGAATGATCCCGCGGCGCGTAATGTGAATTTTGATCAGTTGGTGATCGCTTACCTGGAGCAGGCGCGCGGTCTGGTCGATGGCGGTTCTGATATTTTAATGGTGGAAACCATTTTCGATACGCTCAATTGTAAGGCCGCATTGTTTGCGATTGATGCCTTGTTTGCTGAAATTGGCCATACCTTCCCGATCATGATTTCTGGCACTGTCACTGATGCGTCAGGGCGTATTCTTTCTGGTCAAACCGTGACTGCATTTTGGCACTCTGTACGCCATGCCAAGCCGATTACGATTGGCCTAAACTGTGCGTTGGGCGCGACATTGATGCGTCCCTATGTGGAAGAGCTCTCAAAAATCGCTGATACGTTTGTGTGTATTTATCCAAACGCCGGCTTGCCTAACCCAATGAGCGATACCGGCTTTGATGAAACGCCAGACGTGACATCTAGTTTGGTGCGTGAGTTTGCCGAAAGTGGCTTTTTGAACATCGCGGGTGGCTGTTGTGGCACGACGCCGGCGCATATTCACGCCATTTACAATCAAATTAAAGACGTACCACCACGTAGAGTGCCGACTTTAGCGCGCACCTTGAAGCTATCCGGTTTAGAGCCATTTGTTGTGGATGATGAATCTTTGTTTGTGAATGTGGGTGAGCGCACCAATGTCACAGGCTCCAAAGCCTTTGCACGCTTGATTATCAACGAGCAATACGACCAAGCGTTGTCAGTCGCGCGTCAGCAAGTAGAAAATGGTGCACAAGTCATCGACATCAATATGGATGAAGGCATGCTGGATGCCATCAAAGCCATGACGCACTTTTTGAATCTGATTGCTTCCGAGCCAGATATTGCGCGGGTGCCGATTATGATCGACTCTTCTAAATGGAGCGTGATTGAAGCCGGCTTGAAATGCGTGCAAGGCAAGTCGATTGTGAACTCCATTTCAATGAAGGAAGGCGAGGCTGAGTTTCTGCGTCAGGCCACACTCTGTAAGCGCTATGGTGCGGCGGCCATCGTGATGGCCTTTGATGAAAAAGGTCAGGCTGACACTTACGAACGCAAAATTGAAATTTGTAAACGCGCCTATGATTTGCTCGTGGAAACGTTGGATTTTCCACCAGAGGACATTATCTTTGACCCGAATATTTTCGCGATTGCGACTGGCATTGAAGAACATAATAACTACGCGGTAGATTTCATTAACGCCACACGCTGGATTAAAGAGAATTTACCTTACGCCAAAATTTCAGGCGGCGTTTCCAATGTGAGCTTCAGTTTCCGCGGCAATGACCCTGCGCGCGAGGCGATTCACACGGTATTCCTCTACCATGCCATCCAAGCTGGCATGACGATGGGTATCGTCAACGCCGGCATGATGGGCGTATATGACGATTTGCCTACCGAACTTAAAGAGCGCGTTGAAGATGTGGTGCTGAATCGCAGAGCGGACGCCACAGAGCGCATGATTGAAATTGCCAGTACTTTGGTGGCAGGCGGCAAAAAAGAGGCTGCAACACAAGAATGGCGCGGCACACCAGAAGCGCCTGTACCTGTGGAAAAACGTTTGAGCTACGCCATGGTGCATGGCATCACCGAATTTATTGTAGAAGACACCGAAGAAGCGCGCCAAAAAGTCGTCGATAGTGGCGGTAGGCCAATTCACGTCATTGAAGGTCCGCTCATGGACGGCATGAATGTCGTGGGCGACTTGTTTGGTCAGGGCAAAATGTTCCTGCCGCAAGTGGTGAAATCTGCCCGCGTGATGAAGCAAGCGGTGGCGCATTTAATCCCATTTATTGAAGCTGAAAAAGCGGCGGATGAAAAACGTACCGGCATCGTTGCCAAGCCTAAAGGCAAGGTGGTGATTGCTACGGTAAAAGGTGATGTGCATGACATCGGTAAGAACATTGTGTCTGTCGTGTTGCAGTGCAATAACTTTGAAGTGGTGAACATGGGCGTGATGGTGCCAGCGGCTGAAATATTAGCCATGGCTAAAGCCGAAAATGCAGACATTATTGGTTTGTCAGGCCTGATTACGCCATCGTTAGAAGAGATGACGCATATCGCCAAAGAAATGCAACGTGACCCGTACTTCAAAGGCCTGAAAATGCCATTGCTGATCGGTGGTGCGACTACTTCACGCGCGCATACCGCCGTTAAAATCGCACCGCATTACGATGGCCCGATTATTTATGTGGCAGACGCGTCACGTTCGGTTTCTGTCATGCAGTCGCTGCTCACGCCTGAGAGTCGTGATGCTTATATTGCCGAAGTGGCCACTGACTACGAAAAAGCCCGTGCACAGCATGCCAATAAAAAAGGCACGCCTATGCTGACCATTGCCGAGGCGCGCGCCAATAAAGCCAAATTGTCATTCACCGGCAAAAATACACCGGTGAAGCCTAAGTTTATTGGCCGCCGTGAAATCAAGAATGCAGATCTAAGCGTGATTGCACAATACATTGATTGGACGCCATTCTTCCAAACTTGGGATTTAGCCGGCTTTTATCCAGCCATCTTGAAAGACGAGGTCGTGGGAGAGGCTGCGACCAAGTTGTTCGGCGAGGCGCAAGCCATGCTGAAGAAAATCATTGAAGGCCGCTGGCTCACCGCCAATGGCGTAGTTGCACTGTTACCTGCCAACACGATCAATGATGACGATATTGAGATTTACACGGATGATACCCGTCAGCAGGTTGCCTTTACTTACTACGGAATGCGTCAGCAAACGGTAAAACCGGTGATTGAAGGCGTTGCGCGACCTAACCAGTGCTTGGCAGATTTTATTGCGCCTAAGGCTGACTTGGAAACCACCGTGCCAGATTACATCGGCATGTTTGCCGTCACCTCGGGTCTTGGTATTGAGAAGCATGTCAAACGATTTGAAGATGCACATGATGACTACAGCAGTATTATGCTCAAAGCCTTGGCAGATAGGCTGGCTGAGGCGTTTGCCGAGCACATGCACGAACGTATTCGTACCGACTTCTGGGGTTATGCGGCAGATGAATCTTTACCTAAAGAAGCGTTGATTAAAGAGCAATATCAAGGTATCCGTCCTGCGCCTGGTTATCCGGCTTGCCCAGACCATACGGTGAAGCCTGATATGTTTAAGGTGTTGCAAGCAGAGGCAATCGGCATGGAATTGACTGAATCATTTGCGATGCATCCGGGTGCCGCCGTGTCTGGTTTTTACTTCTCACATGCAGAATCTAAATATTTTAGTGTGGATAAAATCGGTGAAGATCAGTTGGTCGAAATGGCTAAACGCAGGGGTGTTACAAAAGAGTATTTGGAGCGTTGGCTCGCGCCTAATCTGGCTTAGTGAGCAGGTTTTCTGAATGCAAAATCATAACAATTAAAATAACTTAACTCAGTCAAACTATATGCATATTCACATCTTAGGCATCTGCGGCACGTTCATGGGCGGTATTGCTGCGCTGGCCAAGGCTGCCGGCCACAAAGTCACAGGTTGTGACGCCAATGTTTATCCACCGATGAGCACGCAGCTTGAGGCGCAGGGCATTGAGCTTATCGAAGGTTTTTCGCCAGAGCAAACGAAGCTAAATCCCGATATATATGTGATTGGTAACGTGGTTTCACGCGGTAATCCGTTGATGGAGGAGATTTTAAACCAAGGCTTACCTTATATCTCAGGGCCCCAGTGGCTGGCGGAAAATGTACTGCAAGGCAAGTGGGTGTTGGCAGTAGCGGGTACACATGGTAAAACCACGACCAGCTCTATGTTGGCTTGGGTGTTGGAGTATGCGGGTTTGGCGCCAGGCTTTTTGATTGGTGGTGTGCCGGAGAATTTCGGTATTTCTGCGCGTTTGCCGCAAACGCCTGCTTTAGCGAAGAGCAAGCAGGATGCGAACAGCACTTCACCTTTCTTTGTGATTGAGGCCGACGAGTATGACACGGCATTTTTCGATAAACGCTCTAAGTTCGTCCACTATCGCCCACGTACCGCCGTATTGAATAACCTTGAGTTTGACCATGCGGATATTTTTGATGACTTAGCGGCGATTGAAAGACAATTTCACCACTTGGTGCGCACGGTTCCGCAGCAGGGTTTAGTGGTGGCGAATGGCAAAGAAACCAGTTTGCAGCGGGTGATTGAAAAAGGCTGTTGGACACCAGTAGAAAAGTTTGGCACAGATGCCGATTGGCAAGCGACCAATTTAGATGCGAATGGTAGTTTTGATGTGATCTTTAAAGGTGAGCGTCAAGCGCGAGTCAGCTGGGAAATGTTAGGTGAGCATAACAGAATGAATGCGCTGGCTGTGATTGCCGCAGCGCGTCATGTTGGTGTGGCACCTTGTATCGCCATTGAAGCTTTAGGCGAATTTAAAAATGTAAAACGTCGCATGGAAGTGCGCGGTGAAGTGAATGGCGTGACCGTTTATGACGACTTTGCGCATCACCCTACCGCCATTGAAACCACCGTCGCAGGCTTACGTAGCAAGGTCGGCAAGGCGCGTATATTGGCGGTGCTGGAGCCACGCTCCAACACCATGAAGCTTGGTGTGATGAAAAGCGCACTGCCAGCCAGCCTGAAAGATGCCGATTTGGTGTTTTGTTATGGTGCAAATCTAGGTTGGGATGCGGCTGAAGCATTAGCCCCAATTAGTGCAAAATCTAAAGTCTACGATGATTTAGATGCCATGATTGCTGCGATTGCTAGTGAAGCTCAATCAGGTGATCAAGTGTTAATCATGAGTAACGGCGGCTTTGGTGGTATTCATCAGAGGCTGCTGGAAACCTTAAACGCAGGCTAACTTTTGGTTACTGCACTTAAAATCAAGGAAGGAAAAGCTTTGGCTGCGCTCACTGTTAAATTCAAAACAATGAGTGTGATGAGTATTGCTATTTGGGTGTCATTACTCTTGCATGCAGTCATTCTTAGCATTAAGTTTCAGCCGGAACTTAAAAAATTCAAAGATCAACTGCCGGTTTTAGAAGTGTTTTTAGTCAATGCCAAAACCAGCAGCAGGCCAGAAAATGCAGATGCCTTTGCACAGGCTAATTTAGATCGTGGCGGCAATACCGATCAAGATCGCAAAATGAAAACAGCGTTACCTGCGTTAAAGCAGCAAAAAACTGAGTTTACTGAGAATCCAGTTGCAGAAGCAAAAGCGGGTGGTCCATCTGCGAAACAAACCGCAGAGGAAACGCGCGAGCAAAAACATGTGGCATTGCTGGAGAAGCAAGCACAAGAGCTGATGACGCAATTGCACTCGCCAGTGGTCGTAGAGTCAAAGCTGGTGCAGAAGGCCGTAGCGACAGAGTCTGGTACAGGTACTCAAGCCTTGCCGAATAAAACACTTAATTATCAGGATATTACAGCTGCCGCTTTAGAGATGGATCGCCTTGAGGCATTGATATCCAAACAGCAAGATGATTATCAGAAGCGTCCTAAGCGTAAATTTATCGGTGCACGTGCTAAAGAGTATCGTTATGCGATGTATGTTGATGCGTGGCGCCAGAAAGTGGAAAAAGTGGGTAACTTGAATTACCCCGAGGCTGCCAGAGATTTGAAGCTCTATGGTCAATTGCAAATGACAGTATCTATCAGGGCTGATGGTAGCATTGAGGATATTGAAATCAATCGTAGTTCAGGACATAAAGTACTGGATGAAGCAGCGAAGCATATTGTAGAACTGGCTGCGCCGTATGCACGCTTTCCTGATGATGTAAGTAAAGACATTGATATTTTGAGTATTACGCGGACGTGGACGTTTACCAAAGAAGATAACCTCGCCACTGAGTAATTCTGCTTGAAAATCGCCATACTCGGCGTCAGTTTCACTTCGTCGTACTAATCGTACTGTCTTAAGCTTACTTTCTTGATTATGACGCTTTTGAAGCAGAATATTTCCAATTAATATAACGAGAAAATTTATATGACTAACTACTATCAACACCATGTATTTTTCTGCCTCAACAAACGTGACGATGGCGCGGCGTGCTGCACTGATAAGGGTGCCGAAGCCGCTTTCGACCATATGAAAGCGCGTATCAAAAAGTTGGGTTTGAATGGCGAGGATAAAGTGCGTATTAACCGCGCAGGCTGTTTTGACCGCTGTGGCGAAGGACCTTTGCTAGTGGTTTACCCGCAAGCGATTTGGTACACCTTTGTCGATAACGAAGATATTGATGAGATTATCGACTCACATATTATCAACGGTAAAATTGTCGAAAGGCTAGTGGTCTAGGCTGTTACATCTAGCGCACAGCGTATGTAGGCGCTAACTTTTTCGGTGAGCGCTTTTATCGTTTGCTCACTCAGTGCCCCAGCTGAGCTATCGCGCATTGCTTCACCCCAATGCGAATTTGGAAAGTGTTTGTCATTTTCAAAGCGTGGAATCACATGCCAGTGTATATGCGGTGTTTTATTACCTAGGCTGGCCAAATTGATTTTAGCTGGATTAAAAATCTCCCGCAGTGCGGTTTCTACAGAGAACACAGTTTTCATCATGCGTGCGCGTTGGGCTGGCGGCAAGTCGGTCATTTCTTTGACATGCGCCAGTAATTCAACGCGGCAATAGGCTGGGTAATCGGCGTCATTCAGCAGTACTACACGGCAAAAATCATCCTGCCACAAGATTGGACTCTGGCAAGGCTGGCAGAGCGGGCAGTTTTGCAAATCTGCCACCATGTTAAGACGCCGCCAACATGCGCTCTAAGGTTAACTTAGCCAACTTGGCTTCGTGCTCTGGCACTTTAATCTGGTTAACAACATTACCTTCCACCAAGTTTTCCAGTGTCCAAGCCAAGTGCTGTGGGTCAATACGTGCCATGGTCGAGCATTCACACACTACATGGCTCATGAACTGCACCAGTTTACCTTCGGGCTTCATGTTCTCAGCCAGACGATTGACCAGATTAAGCTCAGTACCTACCAGCCACTTAGTGCCAGCAGGTGCTTCACTAACAGTTTTTAAGATGTATTCAGTTGAACCTACATAGTCTGAATTCAGGCAAACCTCAAATGGTGCTTCTGGGTGTGAAATCACAAAGCCATCGGGATGTTCGGCACGGAATTTTTCAATGTTTTGCAACCGGAACATTTGATGGACAGCGCAATGACCTTTCCATAGCAAGATTTTTGCATTTTTAATTTGTTCAACCGTCAAACCGCCCATTGGTTGGTCAGGATCCCAAATCGGCATTTGTTCTAGTGGAATGCCCATTTTATGACCAGACCAGCGACCTAGATTTTGGTCGGGGAAGAACAGCACTTTTTCGCGTTGTGCAAAAGCCCATTCCAGAATCTTAGGTGCGTTGGTGCTGGTGCAGACAATGCCTCCATGCTCGCCACAAAACGCTTTCAGGTCTGCCGCTGAGTTAATGTAAGTAACGGGGGTGATCTGCTCATCGAAATTAAGCACTTTATTCAGTTCACGGTAGCTACGCTCAACTTTGGCAAGATTTGCCATGTCAGCCATTGAACAACCTGCGGAAAGATCTGGCAAAATGGCGATCTGCTCTGGACGACTTAGAATGTCAGCCACTTCAGCCATGAAATGCACGCCTAAAAATACGATGAATTCGGCATCCAGATTTTCGGTATAGCGTGATAGTTTGAGTGAGTCACCAGTGTAATCAGCATGGCGATACACGCCCTCATTTTGATAGTGATGGCCTAGAATCACGAGGCGTGAGCCAAGTTTTTCTTTGGCCGCAATAATGCGGCGCTGGCAATCGGCATCGTCAGCGGCTTGAAAACGTTCAAATTTAATGGGGGCAGTTTGCATAGTTGATATTTCGTGAAAGCGTTAATGTTTAAAGTGATTATTTTATAGCGTTAATCGATGTTGCTCACCTAGTCTTTTGAGTGCATCTACATTTGTCCAAGAGAATACACGTTGCGCGGCTTCACGCCAGTCTACCCATTGATATTGCACGTGTTCATTTGGAGCCAGTTTGACGGGTAAAGTTGCAGGTAGACATAGGCCAAATAAATGCTCGGTATTATGGGTGATATTCGGCGCATAGCGATGCCGCCAGTGTGGGTAAATTTCGTACACATTGGATGCGTGCCAGTCTTGTAAGTCATATTGTGAGGCATCTAAGCCAGTTTCTTCACGTACTTCACGAATAGCCGTTTGTAGGGGCGTCTCACCTTGCTCCAGACTGCCTGTGACTGATTGCCAAAATCCTTTTTTATCAGTACGCTCCATGATAAGTACCTGTAGATCAGGCGTGTAGATAAGCACTAATGCCGAAACTGGGGTTTTGAACATATGTGTTTATTGCTCGGCTTTTACATTGCGGCTGGCATTGACGAGGTTTTTTGGTAGTTGAAATACGACATGTTCAATTACACCCTGTAGCTCTTGCACTTGGCTGGCGCCGAGTTGTTGTAAGGCGGCAATGACTTCTTGCACCAATACCTCAGGTGCGGATGCACCTGCGGAGACACCAATTTTCTTTTTGCCGATTAACCATTCTGGTTTAAGGAAGCTGGCATTGTCTACCATGTAGGCATCAACCCCTTGGTGCTCCGCAACCTCACGTAAACGATTGGAGTTAGAACTGTTAGGTGAGCCAATGATAATGACTAGGTCGCAGCCTTTGGTCATAATCTTTACCGCATCTTGGCGATTTTGTGTCGCGTAACAAATATCATCACTCTTAGGCGCATTAATTTCCGGAAATCTGGTCTTTAGTGCATTGATGACTAAGCTGGCGTCATCAATAGAAAGTGTGGTCTGGGTGACAAAGGCTAACTTAAGTGGATCTTTTACAGTTAAATTAGCGACATCTTGCGGTGTTTCAACTAAGTACATACCTGTATGAGACTCTTGTTCGTCGCTGCCCTCAGCTTGCCCCATAGTGCCTTCTACTTCAGGGTGTCCTTTATGGCCAATCATAATAATTTCCATGCCGGCGGCTCGCATCTTGGCCACTTCAATATGTACCTTGGTCACGAGCGGGCAAGTCGCATCAAATGCTATGAGGCCGCGTGCATCGGCTTCGGCACGTACCGCTTTTGAAACGCCATGTGCGCTGAAAATGACTGTGTTGCCGGTCGGGATTTCGTCTAACTCTTCAATAAATACTGCGCCTTTGGCACGTAGCTCATCAACAACAAATTTGTTGTGAACAACTTCATGGCGCACATAAATCGGGGCACCAAACTTTTCCAGCGCTTGTTCAACGATAATAATGGCGCGGTCAACGCCAGCACAAAAGCCGCGCGGGTTTGCCAATAAAATATCGATGGGTTGATTCTTTTCTGCCATATGTTCTTTATATTCACTAAATTAACTCGAAGGTGCAATCTCAGGCTCGAGAATTAGGCGGTTTTTCGCGTCCTAATGGAAAATCTGGGATAATGCACATATTAACCTAAATCAGGATATGCTTAAATTTCAAGCATGCTTAAAACATGAAAAATACTGCAACCCTTTTAATTACCTGTCCGGACAGTAAGGGCATTGTTGCTGCAATCGCTGATTTTTTGTATCAGCACAATGCCAATATTCTGCACGCTGATCAGCACCAAGACGCCGAAAATAATTTGTTTTTAATGCGTGTTGAATGGGATTTGGCTGGCTTTTCATTTGATCCTGCAGACTTTGAACAACATTTTTCTGAGGTGGCGCGTCGCTTTAATATGGAGTGGCAACTTAAGCTCTCACAAAAGCCGTTGCGTGTTGCAATCATGGTGTCGCAATATGACCACTGTCTGGCAGATTTGTTGCATCGCCATAAAAATGGGGAACTGGTGTGTGAGATTCCGCTAATTATCAGTAACCATCGCGATACTGAGGCGCTGGCAAAATTCTACGGCGTTGACTTTCATCATATTGAAGTGACTAAAGATAATAAGGCCGACGCAGAAGCTAGACAGTTCGCCTTGTTTGCTGAATATGAAATTGATTTAATCGTGCTGGCACGCTACATGCAAATTCTATCGCCAGATTTTGTGGCGCGTTATCCTAAACAAATTATTAATATTCATCATTCGTTTCTACCGGCATTTATTGGTGCAAGACCATATCACAGAGCCTTTGAGCGTGGCGTAAAGCTGATTGGCGCTACTAGCCATTATGTGACAGAAGTGTTGGATGAAGGTCCGATTATTGAGCAGGATATTGACCGCATCTCGCACCGCGACCAAGTAGAAGATTTGATTCAGAAAGGTCGTGATTTAGAGCGCATCGTATTATCCAAAGCGGTGCGCTGGCATATTGAAAGCCGTATTTTGCTGTATGCAAATAAGACGGTGATTTTTGATTAGAATTCTTTTTGCTATAAGAATGCAGTAATAAAAAAGGCGATGCATATATGCATCGCCTTTTTAGTTTTAATAATTACATGATTTATTCTGTTGCCGGGGCATCTAACGCGGGGATTGCTGGTTCATCAACAGGTGCAATTTCTGGTAATGCTTCATCAGCATAAGCAACAGGTACAGCATTAAAAGCAAGAGCAAACAGTAAACCTAATAAAAGCTTTCTCATTTCTTCTCCTCAATTTGCAATGTAAACCGCATTATTATTAAAATAATTTTTTGTTGGTAAGACCTTTCCCTACCAATATCGGAATTTACGCTGAGTCGAGAGTGTGTGCAACTTTTCTTTTAGGCTGATTAATTATTTGGTAGTGTGCTTTCTAAAGCAAATAGGTCACTAATCTGTTCACGCTTTCTAATCAAATGGCATTGCTCGCCATCTACCATCACTTCAGCGGCACGTGGACGGGTATTGTAGTTGCTAGACATGCTCATACCGTAAGCGCCTGCTGACATAATGGCTAGTAAGTCGCCTTCTGCTAATGCGAGTGCTCTATCATGGCCGAGAAAGTCACCACTTTCACATACGGGCCCAACGATTTCATAAGTTTCAGCTGCAGCGTCGCGTGGTTGCACGGCTTTAATGTCATGATAAGCATCGTAGAGTGCTGGGCGCATCAAGTCATTCATGGCCGCATCCACAATGGCAAAGTTTTTTGCTTCAGTATGTTTTAAATACTCTACTTTAGTCAGTAAAACACCCGCATTACCCACCAAAGCACGGCCTGGTTCGAACACTAGTTTAATGTTTCGAGCACCCAGTTTAGCGCGCATGGCTGCGGCATAAGCAGTAAATTCAGGCGGGGTTTCATCGTTATAACAAATGCCAATGCCGCCGCCAGCATCAATGTGTTGAATATGAATGTCATTTTGTTCAAGTGCATCTACTAGTGCCAGCACACGATCAAAAGCATCTAAAAATGGTGACAGCTCGGTGATTTGTGAGCCAATATGGCAGTCTACGCCATGAATGGCGATATTTGGCATGGCTGCGCCTTGCAAGTAGATATTAAGCGCATCCTCATATGCAACACCAAACTTATTGTTTTTTAAGCCAGTAGATATATAAGGGTGTGTTTTTGCATCTACATTGGGGTTAACACGCAGTGATACTGGCGCCACTTTGTTCATGTTGCCAGCTACTTTATTTAAGCGCGCTAATTCGCTGGCTGATTCTACATTGAAACAAAAAATGCCAGCGTTCAATGCTGCTTGCATTTCGGCCTCAGTTTTACCTACACCAGAAAAAACTACTTTTGCAGGGTCTCCACCAGCAGCGATTACTCTGGCGAGTTCACCCCCAGAAACAATATCAAATCCAGCGCCAAGCTTTGCAAATAAGTTCAAAATGGCAAGGCTAGGATTAGACTTTACCGCAAAGCACACCAAGTGATTGCTATCGGCAAAACCTGCACTAAAACGCTCAAAAGCTTGGGTGAGTGCTGATTTTGAATAAATATAGCAAGGTGTGCCAAATTCATTGGCAATATGATTAAGCGCTACATTTTCAGCATGTAGTGTAGCGTTTTTAAGTGTAAATGAGTTCACGGTAATGGCTTATAAAGTTGAATAAATTTGGATGGCTTGGCTTATTTTTGGGTAGGAGTTTCTTGCGGATATTGTCGCTCCGGGATGTATAACGCACCTTTTGTGCCGCAGCCATTTAGTGCGCAACTTATTGTCACTAGAAGTAATAAGCGAATAAATATCCAAACAGTGATTTTTTGCATAAGTTAAGGCCTTGTGGTGCTGAGTCGATTGTAGTTTTATTGACAAGCAAATTTTAACATAAAGGTGCATTCAGTTTGATTGAGACAAGTTTTATTTGAAACATTACCTTAATGGCTAGGGCGAAGTGTATTAACAATAATCTGCCGCTTGTCTGTATGGTTTTACCGATTATCGGTTGTTGCTAGACATGGGTAATAAGCCTATGCATGATTCTAGTAAGTAAAAAAGGAGTGGAATATGGGTACTTTAGAAAGCTTGCATCAGTATCAGTCTGTTAATAATCAATTAGCCAGCATTCGTGTTGATTCAAATCATAAAGGCTTTACCTTGATTGAGTTGATGGTAGTAGTGGCGATTATTGGTATTTTGGCCAGTATTGCAATGCCAAGCTATACGAATTATGTTAAGAAAGGGAAGGCTGCTGAGGCCACTACTGATCTTGCGACTGGAAGAGTGAAAATGGAACAGTTTTTTCAAGATAATCGTACTTATGTGGGTGGTCCATGTCCTGTTGCAGGCAAGTATTTTACTTATGCCTGTACTAGCGATGCCACGACATTTACGATTAAAGCTACTAACAGTACATCCGATATGTCAGGTTTTGCATTTAGCATTGATCAAAGTAATGCTAAAACGTCTACCTATGATGGCACAACAGGAACTGGTTGCTGGCTAACTAGCAAAAGTGGGACATGTTAAAGTTATCTCTACATTATAAGCAGTCAGGATTCAGTCTTGTTGAACTGATGGTTGGTATTGCAATCATGGCAATTCTCGTTACATTGGGTATGCCTAGTTACAATGCTTGGATACATAATACGCGTGTTCGCACTGGGGCCGAATCTATTCAGAACGGTCTGCAATTAGCACGTGCCGAGGCTGTGAAACACAACACGAAAGTGGAGTTTGAGTTGGATGCAAATTCGGGTTGGACTGTTGGATGTGTTGTCCCTGTCGAGCCCGATTGCCCATCTGTAATACAGCAACGTACAGCTAGCGATGGTTCCTCAACGGATGTTACTGTTGTGACGATACCTGCAGATAGTGATACGGTCGTATTTAACAATCTTGGCACGGTGAGTACGGATGCTACTGATCCAGTTCCTTTTACGCAGGTAGATCTTAGTTCTGCGACACTGTCTGTTGCCGATAGTCGGCCACTGCGAGTAACGATTGGCGTTGGTGGTAATACACGAATGTGTGATCCTTCTACAACGCTAGCGGCATCGGATCCGCGAAAATGTTAATGAGGAAAATGTAATGCTTACTCCCCACGTTTCTTTTATTGCGCCTCAGCCGATTGCAAAGTCTCAACAAGGCGTTGTATTGCTGGAGTCTTTGATTGCAGTGTTAATTTTCTCTATGGGCATTCTTGCTTTGGTTGGCCTGCAGGCCGCCATGGTGCATAACACGACTGCGTCAACCTACCGTGCTGAAGCCAGTTATATCGCACAGCAAAAACTGGGTGAATTGTGGGCTGATCCGGCCAATATAGTTGCAGCTGACACTGTGGTTTCAGAATTGCCTAATGGTAAAAGCTCAGTAACATTACCTGCCGCAGGTCAGGTAATGATTGTAATTACCTGGCAGCAACCCGGGGAAACTGAAGTGCATAACGTGACAACTAATGCCCGCATTATGGGGGGGGCTTGATTATGACCTCCATTTTTCAACGCCAGTCTATGCGTCCATCACGGACACAGGCAGGTTTTAGTTTAATAGAGATATTGGTCGGTTTGGTAATTGGCTTGTTGGTGACGCTAGTAATTATGCAAGTTTTTTCCGTGTTTGAAGGGCAGAAACGCAGCACCATGGGTACTGCTGATGCGCAAACTAATGGCAATATTGCACTCTATAATGTACAGCGCGATGTACAGTTGGCTGGTTTTGGTTTACCTGTTTTTGTCTCTAAAAACTCACCATTATTTTGTACTACTTTTACGCCGGTTGGCAGTAATGTTTCTCCTGTAACCATTACGGATGGCGGTTCGGCAGCTGGAGCAAGTGATGCAATTACTGTGCGCTATGGTACTACGCCCTCAGGAGGTATACCCGTTATTATTAACGCGATAGCATCTATCGCTACAGCTAGTGATCCGCAGGCTATAAGGGTTGGGGTTGATAATAATATGGGATGTCAAGTGAATGATGTTGCCTTGGTAACTAGTGGTACTACGTGTCAGATTACCAATGTGATTGGTCCGTCAGATATTAGGCTGGTACCGGTGCCGAGTACACCGCCTGACACAACGCATATAGAGCTAAGAGATGGTACAGGTGTAGTTACTACTTCCAGCGTATCCTGCATGGGAGGGTGGAGTGCATTTACTTATGCTATGAACAACAATCAATTGGAGCGTAATGGCGTTCCAAATGTAGCAGAGATTGTGAATATTCAAGCTCAGTATGGTATTTCAATAGCAGGTAATAGCAACCAAATCACCCAGTGGGTTGATGCCAGCGGTGCAACTTGGGGTGGTGCGATGAGCGTGACTGATCGCAATCGCATCAAAGCTATTCGGGTTGCTATTGTTGCACGCAATGGCTTACTAGAAAAAGATATTGTGACCAACACTTGCACAACAGCAAAGGGCATCGTTAATAATGGGCCATGCGCATGGGATGACACTAACGTGGATGCAGCTCCAAAAATTGACCTTTCAAACAATGCAGATTGGCAGCGCTATCGCTACCGTGTCTATGAAACGATTATCCCGATACGCAGTATGATCTGGGCAAAAAGTGTACTGTAATGCTAGGAATCGCCATGAGTCAAAAGTTAAGCATTTCCTCAGTTAAAAACGGCCAAGACTGTAGTGATAAAGAGAGGGGCGTTGTGCTTTTTATTGCCTTGATTGCGTTAGTCGTCATGTCGCTTGCTGCTGTTGCGCTTATTCGCTCAGTTGATACAAACACAATGATTGCCGGTAATTTGGGATTCAAGCAGTCGGCAACAGTTTCTGCAGATAGTGGTGTAGAAACCGCGATTTCCTGGATTACCAATAATCAAAGCGCAGTCACAGGTGATAGCGCCACAAATGGCTATTATGCAACCTCTACAGGTGACTTTAAGGCTTTAGTTAATGCAAGCGCCGCCATGGCTACTGGCGCGGGGATTACGGCAGGTAGGGATAGTAGCGGCAACATGATTAATTACATTGTTCAACGCATGTGTAAACACCTTGGAGCATCTGACTCCAGTCATTGCTTATATGGACCGCCAGGAGACCGTACGGATTCGTTTGGTAATTGTGATGTCACGAACTGCTTGCCAGATGCGGCAAGCGATAGCTTAATGTACCGAGTTACCGTTAAAGTAACTGGTCCCAAAAACACTGTAAGTTATACGCAGGCATTCGTATATTAGGAGTTCGCCATGAAGCGCCATTTACAACAGTACTATTTCCCAAGATTGACTCTAAGCATAATGCTAATAACAAGCATTATGCTGCCAGTATCGACTCATGCTGCGACAGTTAATTTAGCCACCGCACCATTAGCCACTGCCACAACGACCTCTGTATTGCCGAACGTGATGCTTATTTTGGATGACTCGGGCAGTATGGCGTCGAATTATTTGCCAGACTGGGCAAATGACAGTATTTGTAAAAGCACAACATCCGGCTCATACAATGCAAACTGTACTGATCAACCACCGTTCAGAAGTAGTGATTTTAATGGTGTGTATTACAATCCTGCGATTCGATATAAGCCAGCGATGAATGCTGATGGTACGAGTAAAGCGAGCCAAACGACATGGACTTCTGTAAAAAACGATGCTTATAACGTACAGAGTACATCTTCTACTAATCTCGTGACTGGTTACACTGATGATGAATGGTGTACCGATTCTAGTTACAGCGATTGTTTGCGTAATGACAATTACATTTTGCCCACTACGTCGCCCAATACTGTGAATGGTAAGAGCTATACAATACTGCATTCTGCTGTTACTGCTACGGGTAGTGGTTTAGTGGCGACAGGATCTCCACTTGCCCCAACTACGGCCTCCAGATATTGGGGGCCACATTATTACACCATTAACCCTGGTGAGTATTGTGACTCTGCAAGATTAACCAATTGTCAATTTACAAAGACGACTACATTTAGCCACCCAGCCAAGGTACGCTGGTGTAATAGTAGTGCCAATGCGATTGCGGCAACACCGGCCGCAGGCACATGTCAGGCTACTCGGCTTTCCGGCTCCTTTACCCATGTGCGCTACCCGACCATGTTTATGCAGCCAGCGACAGCTTACCAACCCGCTATCCCGGCGGCTCCAGCAACAGCAGCGGTTGCTCCAGCAAACGGCACACTTGTTATCACTAATGTTTCGAAAAATAGAAATGATGCCTACATTACATGTAATGGCACGTATGTAGGTACGTCTGGTGTTTTCAGTACTGCCAACAGTAGCTCTACAAGTACTATGCTAAATGCACTTTACTCTACTATAAACGGTACAACGAATGCTGGATATTCAATTTCATGTACTAAGAATGGCGGCACAACGACCTCGTCTTTAAGTTGCTCAATTTCTGCACCCCCTGGGGTTTCTGCCTGTTCTAGCTTTTCTGTGAGGCGACTCACTGTGACTACAAATACAGGGCCATCAGGCGGCTCTGATGCAACTCCTGCCCATGATTATATTCCTGAAGTGCCTGCGCAGTCAGCCAGCTACCCAGGTTCATTTGTGCGCACAGATATTGTACCTAGTGTGACGAGCTACCCTAAGGCGACAGCACGTACAGACTGTGCTGGCAGTACTTGTACCTATAGTGAAGAAATGACGAACTTTGCTAACTGGTGGACTTACTATCAAACGCGTATACAATCCATTAAAACAGCTGCTAGTTTGGCCTTCGATGTCATTGATAGTAGTTATCGGGTAGGGTATTTCTCTATCAATAATAATACAGGCAGTGATTTTTTGAATGTTGATACATTTGGTGCCACACAAAAAACCAATTGGTATAACAAGCTGTTTGCTGCTAAACCTAATAACTCGACCCCGCTACGTACCGCCTTGACTACGGCAGGGCGATTATATGCAGGAAAATTGAAGGGTACGACTTTTAATGGTTCAGTGGCGAATGATCCAGTGCAGTATTCCTGCCAACAAAGCTTTACGATCTTATCAACCGATGGTTATTGGAATTCTGATACAGCTAGTGATGTGCAGGGCGTTACAGGGGCTTCAGTAGGCAATATGGATGGCGGCAGTACACCTCGCCCAATGTATGAAGGGCCGACGGCCAGCTCGGATTCACTTGCTGATGCTGCCAAATATTACTATGACACAGATTTGCGTAATGCAAGTTTTAGTAACTGTACCGGTGCTTTGGGTTTTGATGTATGCACAGACAATGTGTTTGTCAGTAGTAGTGATAACAATGTCAAGCAACACATGACTACCTTTACGATGGGGCTGGGCGTGGATGGGGCTCTTATGTATTCCAGTGACTATAAGACTGCAACATCCGGCGATTTTTATGACCTTAAAAATGGTTTTGGTTCGCCTACGGTAGATTGGCCAGTGCCAGTAGCTAATACCGAAAGTGCTGTGGATGATCTCTGGCATGCCGCGGTTAATGGTCAGGGCACTTACTTTAGTGCCAAAGATCCTGCACAGATGACGCAAGGGCTCAGTGATGCTTTGTCAGAGATTGATTCAAAAGTCGGGGCTGGTGCTGCCGCAGCAACCAGCACCTTGAATCCTGTAGCCGGCGATAATTTTGCTTATGTGGCAAGTTATACAACGGTGCAATGGGCAGGTAATCTGGAGGCGCGCACTATTGATCTTAGCACGGGAGCTGTCAGCGGTGCTGCAAGTTGGTGTGTGGAGGATGTGGTCACGACATCATGCGTTTCGCCAAGTTCAATTGTTACGTTGAATAGCGGTGCAAATTATTACTGCGTTACACCAAATGCAACAAGCTGTAGTGCACCAAGTGCATGGGGTGATGGTACTTCGATTCCAGCCACAAGCTGTGCATTAGAAGTGCCGAAAGCATGTACGGGAACATTGCGCTCTAAAGTGCAAGCAAGTGCAGATACTCGTACTATTTGGATGAACAAAGGTGGAAGTCTTGCGAATTTTACTTATAGTAATTTGAGTACTGCCCAACAGACTAATTTTAAGAGTGCTTTTCTAAGTTCTAATCTTAGTCAATGGTCATCTTTAGATCCAACGACGCAGCAAACTATTGCTAAAGAAGATAATTTGGTGAATTACCTTCGCGGTCAGAAAGGTTATGAAAATAACACTAGTAATACCGCAGTCAATCGTTTGTTCCGCTACCGCCCATCTGTAATGGGAGATGCGCTTGAGTCTGCACCAGTGTTCGTAGGCAAGCCAAACTTCAGTTATTTGGATGCCGGTTATGATGCATTTAAGGTAGCAACAACGCGAACCAATACAGTATACATGGGTACCAATGATGGCATGCTACATGCTTTTGATGCGGCAGACGGTACTGAGCGTTGGGCGTATGTGCCAAGCATGGTGATACCAAATATGTGGAAGCTAGCCGATAATAACTATTCCTCTATGCATACCAACTATGTGAATGGTAGTACGACAGTCTCTGATATTTGTTCATCACCTTGTGCGACTGCCAGTGATTGGAAAACCATTCTGGTTGGCGGTCTAAATGGGGGAGGTAAGGGGTTTTATGCATTAGATATTACGGGAGACACTCCTAAGTTGTTGTGGGAGTTTGATACTTCGAACGATAGTGATATGGGTTACAGTTTTGGTAACCCTGAGATTACTAAAAAAGCAGATGGTACTTGGGTGGTGTTGTTAACCTCTGGTTACAATAACACCACAGGCGGTGGTGCAGGGCAAGGTTATTTATATGTCTTAGACGCTAACACTGGGCCAGCTTCTTCAGTAAGTAAATTTAGTACTGGCGTGGGTGATAGTGTTACACCAAGTGGTTTAGCTAAAATTGATTCATGGGTCGAGAGTCCGAGCAAGAATAATCAGGCACTGTATACCTATGCTGGAGACCTATTGGGGAATTTGTGGCGTTTTGATATAAATGCAGCCGCTGCTTCTGGAAGTAACCCTTTTCTGGTGGCTACACTTAAAGATGCAAGTGGTATCTCTCAACCAGTTACGACACGTCCGGAACTAGGTAAAATTAGCGGTAATCGTGTGGTATTTGTCGGTACTGGTAAATATCTGGAGTTAAGTGACCTGACTAATACACAACAGCAGACTATTTATGCCATTAAAGATAGTGGTACTACTCTCAATAATGCGCGCAACTTTTTAACGGCCCAAACTTTAGTCACGGCTGGAGCTAGTCGTACAGGCCCATATAGTACTGCAGATTACTTTTCTAGCGGGAATGGATGGTATGTTGATTTGCCTGATTCAGGTGAGCGTCAGAATGTTTCCGCGAGGTTGGTGTCAGGTACCTTAGTTGTGCCTACAACAGTTCCATCTAATACAGTCTGCTCTCCAGGTGGCTATGGTTGGGTAAACTACTTTAACTATAAAACTGGTGGAGCAGTTGATTCAACAGGTATCCTCTCAACTAAAACTAATGCACCACCTGTTGGTATCAATATTGTTTATATCAATGGTAAACCTGTAGTTTCAGTAACTACTGCTAATAACCCAACACCAACCTTGGTACCAAATGCTAAGTTTGGTTCGAGTTCTATAGGATTTTCAAGTAAACGGGCAATTTGGCGTGAGTTGACGAATTAGACTTCACTTCTCATTGATACAAATAAAAAGAGCAGCTAAGCAGCGCTTTTTATTTGTATCAATGAGAATCTTTTGCAAGTAATTTAGCCGTAATTAAACCATTGATACAGCCGAAAAATAAAGCTGCGACAGCAAATATTGGCACAAGATAAGCGACACCTGCGTGTGGAATTAGCCATAAACGTACCATAAGCAATTGTCCTCCAATATGTGCAAAAGCAGCCAATATACTTAGTGAGACTGGACCAAACCATTTTTTTGGTAAGTGCGTCGCCAGCCATAAAATACACAAGCTGCATATCGCACCACTCAAGCCTAGGGCAAAGGTCGGGGATAAGAACAGTCCGAGTAATAAGCTGCTGGCAAATACGCGTAAAATACTCACCCAAGCCGCCGTGGCGAAGCCATATTGATATAGCACATATAACGTGACAATGTTGGCGATGCCTGGTTTAACACCGGGTAATGGTGATGGAATAATGGCCTCAACCATGTGTAAGGCAATAGCAAAAGCGGCTAATTTGGCTACGCGATGGTCATCGATGCTGGTTTGAATGTGTATGGTTTTCAATTTGAAGTCCAACTTGGCATCACAGGCTAATAATTAAGTGAGTCATAAGGTTTAGTTTCGCCAAGTAACTCCAAGCTGACCTGATTGGGTAAGCAGATTGCGGCTTGCCCTGCATGCGTTAGCCAGCCTTGATGCACACAATATTGTGTATGGCATGGGGATTTTGCAAAGCGCGCTTTACCTTGTGAAATACTGATTACGGTGTCACCTAATTTTCCATGTATATGGATTTCACGCTGCTGATTTAAACTATAGGTTGCGTAAATTTTATCGCCCACTGTAATTTGAACTTTTGCTGCCGATTCATTAGACCACAGGGTCTGGAATAAAAAAAATACGCCAATCAAACTTGCTATAACAATCAGCCAATCACCAATGAATAAGTACTTAGTGAGTAACTTGGGGTTTAATCGTTTAAGGGAGTGTCGTAAATTTAACACCAGTTGTTACCCAATGTAATTTCTGTGCCATTTGTTTGGATACAAAGATATTTGATTGCGCATCAATGACCATGAAGTTTTCAATGCCAAAGGCTTGTGCCGTTTTGAGTCTATTTTCAGGACTTTCAATAAAAATAGGTTTTGAGGTGACATCGGATAACACTCCAGAATTTTTACTAGGCGGCACTAGTACTGTTACCGCTTGTGTATGCTGTGTTGGGTAGCCGGTTCGTGGGTCAATAATGTGGCAGTAGCGTTTGCCATTTAGCATAAAGTAGCGCTGATAATCGCCTGATGTGCCGATGGCCCAACCATCAGCGAGGTCTAGTGTGGCAATCGCGGTAGGGCTACGCGGGTGTTGTATGCCTACTCGCCAAGGTTTATCGCCATGCTGACCAAGTGCGATGATATTGCCACCGATGTTGATGAGTGCGTCTTTAACATGTTGCTGACGCAAATAGGCTGCTGCAATATCCAGTGCGTAACCTTTGGCATAGCCACCTAAATCTAGTTTCACAGCGGGATTAGTGCTGTAGGCGATTTTGCCTTTGATCACAATATCCGTCATGGCTGGCTTGGCTTTGACTAATGCCTGTATTTTGGCGTCGTCGATATCAATAGGGCTAAATTCATCATGCTGAAAGCCCCATGTGCCAATTAACTGGCCGATTGCCGGGTTAAATAAGCCGTTAGATTTTACCGATAATGTTGTCGCATCAGCCAATATGCTGGCAAGGTCTGGGCTGATGGGCACTTGTTTGCCTGCTTGAAATGCAGCATTCAGTTCGCCTAGTTCACTAAGCTGGGTTGCTGATATAGGTTTCCATGCATGAAATCGATTGTGCAGACTTTGAAAGTCCTGCAGGATATGGTCGGCGTGTTGCCGGGCAAGTTCATCAGATTCGCCATAGATACTGATGTCTACCAAGGTTCCGAACACGTAGCTTTGACTATGGTATAGCGGCTCTTTAAAGCAACTGGTCAGTAATAACAGTAATGGTATGAGCAAGTAACGCATGGCTTGCTGTTAATAGCGCTCGAGGGCATCCATAAACACTTGTGCAGGATTACAGCTGGTTTGTTTGGCAATTTCCACCATACCTGTCGGGCTGGTGACATTGATTTCAGTTAAATGCTCGCCAATCACATCTAGCCCCACTAAGAATAGCCCTTCTGCTTTGAGTGTTTTTCCAACGGCGATGGCAATTTCCATATCCCTTGCAGTGAGTGGTTGTGCAACGCCAGTGCCGCCAGCCGCAAGGTTGCCACGTGTTTCACCAGCTTTGGGGATACGTGCCAAGGAGTAGGGTAGTGGCTTGCCATCAATCACAATAATGCGTTTGTCACCTTGTAGAATCTCGGGTAAATAGCGTTGTGCCATCACCGTACATGTGCCAAATAGTGTGATGGTTTCTAAAATGACGCTGATATTAGGGTCGTCCAGTTTCAGCCTGAATATGCTGCTGCCACCCATTCCATCCAATGGCTTAACAACAATATCCTGATGTGTATTCAAAAACTCACGGATTAAGTCATTGTTCGCAGTGACCAGAAACTCTGGTGCAAATTGCGGAAAGCGGGTAACTGATAGTTTTTCATTCCAACTGCGTATGGCCGCAGGGTTGTTATACACTTTTGCACCTTGTTCGCTGGCAATTTCCAGCAAGTAGGTGCTGTATAGGTACTCGTTGTCGAAAGGAGGGTCTTTACGCATGATGACAGCGTGAAAGTCTGCGGGGATGTATTCACGAGCCTCTTCCAGCACATAGTGTTGTGAGGTGAAACTAAGTTTTTTAGCCGTGATTTTTGCGATATTGCCGCGTAAAAACAGGTCATGCTGCATACTCACATACAAGTTGTGCCCACGACTTGCGGCTTCACGCATGATGGCAAGGCTGGTATCTTTTTCGATTTTTAGGTTATCGAGAGGATCTAAGATAAAGACGAGTTTCATGCGTTCAAAGGGTCCTGTTCTTGCAACTCAATTGCTGCCGCAAGTAATGCTAAACGAGCGACTACGCCATAGGCATAAAAGCGGTTAGGTGTTGCATCAGGAGCGCCAGTGCAATCTGGCAAGCTGCATGGCTTTTCAAAAGCTAATGGTACAAAGCTTGAGCCGGGGGCGTTTAGGTTCTCATCTACGCCACGTGCAGTGTGTACACGATAGAAGCCACCGATGACAAAGTGATCCATCATATAGACAACAGGCTCGGCAACGGCGTCGTTAATACTTTCGAAGGTATAAACACCTTCTTGAATAATGACTTCTGTGACTTGTAGGCCTTCTTTCACTACTGACATTTTATTGCGGGTTTTGCGGTTTAAATCGCGGACATCATCTGGTGATTTTACCGTCATAATGCCCATGCCATACGTGCCGGCATCCGCTTTTACAATAACAAAAGGTTCTTGCTCAACACCATATTGCGCATATTTGGTTTTGATTTTGGCGAGCAACTGTTCTACTTTGAGTGCCAAGCACTCTTCACCCGTGCGTGCATTAAAGTCTATCTCGCCACAAGTATCAAAATAGGGGTTTAGCAGCCATTCGTCTATGCCGAGTAATGCTGAAAACTCACTGGCGACACGGTTGTAGGCCGTGAAATGTTGTGACTTTCGACGTGTACTCCAACCGGCATGTAGCGGAGGAATCAGGTCTTGCTCAAGATTCTTGAGGATTTCTGGAATGCCACCGGACAAATCATTGTTGAGCAGAATCGCACAGCTATCAAATTCTTCTAGTGACAAGTCGCCCGTTGAGGCTTTCGGTAATTTGATACGGTTACCAATACGGACAACTGGCTCTAGCAATATTTTCTGTCCATCATGCGCTTCAAGCGTAGTTGGCACAGTGATTTCAGGGGAGATAGAGCCAATACGTACATCCAGCCCAGCCTGCCTTAGTATCTTGGCTAGCTCTATCACGTTGCGCAAATAATAAGTGTTTCGTGTGTGATTTTCTGGAATGATGAGTAAGCGACGCGCTTCAGGGCATATTTTCTCAACTGCGACCATGGCGGCTTGTACGCTCAATGTCATAAAGTCAGGATTGAGATTGTTAAAGCCTCCTGGAAATAGGTTGGTATCAACAGGAGCTAATTTGAATCCAGAGTTACGTAAATCAACTGAAGCGTAGAAGGGAGCCGCATATTCTAACCATTGTGTGCGAAACCAATGCTCAATTTTAGGCATGGCATCAAGCATATTCTTTTCTAGTGAAAGAAGCGGGCCATTTAGTGCGGTAGTCAGATGTGGAACCATGTTTTCTCTAATTTATACAGTATGTTAAGTGTGGTCAGCGGCGCTAGTGACCTTGCCTCTATTTAATAGAGTCCATAACCTTAGTTATTATGCCGACTTTTTCCGTTGTTCAGCAAGCCAACGCTCTTCAAATTGCATCGGACTCATGTAGTTTAGCGTTGAATGTAATCTACTGTGATTATAGAACATCAACCAATCAATGACTTCATTTATCGCCTCGCGCCTAGTTGCAAATCGTCTGCCGTACAATCTTCCAACCTTTAAGCTACCCCACAAACTTTCAGTAGGGGCGTTGTCCCAACAATCCCCTTTGCGGCTCATAGACGACTGGATGTTGAAACGTTTCAGTTCAGCTTGATAAACTTCACTGCAATACTGACTGCCACGGTCACTGTGGAAGATGAGTACCTGAGCCTTATTCGGCTTGCGTCTAAACCATGCCATGCGTAAGGCATCACTGACTAAGCTACTGCGCATGCGCTTTTGCATACTAAAACCAACCACTTGGCGGTTAAACAAGTCCAGTACCACCGCCAAATAGAGCCAGCCTTCGTCCGTTTGAATGTAAGTGATGTCGCCAGTCCAGACTCGATTAGGTGCTACGGTGTAAAGTTGCGCTGCAATAAGTTGGGCGCAATAGGTAAGCATGCTTGCTGTCTGTTGTCACCACAAATTTACGTTTGCCACGTGCTTAAATGCCATGCTGCTTCATCTGACGTACACGCTCTTTACTGACTTTGATGTCTCTTACTTGTAAGGTTTTCCATATGCGCGGCCAGTCGTATTCGCCTTTAACTTCTTTGTGTATGGCGCGAATTGCGTTAAAAGCGCCATGTCATGAATGCGATGACGGGCAATGCCGCGTGTCCAGTGGTGGTAATAACCGCTTTCACTGACATCAAGTACTTGGCACATGGTTGAGATAGGCCAATAGGAGTGATTTTGATGAATCCAAGCGTACTTTACAGATGATCTTTGGCAAAGTACGCTGCCGCTTTTTTTAATATATCGCGCTCCATTTTTAGTTGAGCGTTCTCGGCGCGCAGGCGAGTTAAGTCCATTTGCTCTGGTGAAACAACACGCTCACCAGCACCAGATAGCTTGCCAAGCTTGTCCGCACGCAGCCAATTATCTAAAGTCTGATGTGGCATGCCTAATGTGGATGCCACTTGCATCGCTGGCTGACCTGATTTAACCAGACGAAGGCTTCTTGCTTAAATTCTATTGTGAACTGCGCTTTTGACTGTTTCGCTTTCATTTACTGCTCCTTGAGCTAATTTTATCATTAGCTATGGACTCCAGTTTTTGAGGGCAAGGCCAATATTTATTTTCACGAGCAAATTCCCTTTATAAGTAACTGTTGACATAAAGAAAGGTCTGTCTATAATGAATTATACATAAGTGCATTCATAATTTAAAAAAATTGAATATTGCTAAGTTGGAGTGGACTAAAAATATTTACTAAAGAAAACGTTCTAAAAGATGCTTGCCCGTAAATTGTCTTGGCAGCACTGCATTTATTAAATGGAAATGTTCTTAGCCTTTAAAACAACATATCTTTGATATGAGAAGAGTTAAATTTTTTAATATGCATTATCACGATTGAAGTTACTAAAAAACTAGGGAGAGCTCTATGACTGACGTGTCTCAAAATGTAAAAACCTTTCACGGCGGCTGTCCACATGACTGCCCCGATACTTGTAGTATGGTATACACGGTTAAAGATAAAAAGCTTATTTCTGTCACAGGTAATAAAGAGCACCCGATGACGCGGGGCGGCTTGTGCGTAAAATTAAAAGATTACGAAAAACGCCACTACCACCCAGATCGCCTCCTCTACCCCCTCAAACGCACAGGCCCCAAAGGTAGTAAACAGTTCAAACGTATTTCTTGGGACGAGGCCTTAGACGAAATCACCAGTAAATGGAAAACCATTATTACCAGAGATGGCTCGCATGCCATTATGCCCAACAGTTATTTAGGCAACCAAGGCCTGGTACATGGCTTAAATGGTGGCGACGCCTTTTTTAACCGCATGGGCGCCACAGTGTGTGAGCGCACATTCTGTGGTGAAGGCTCTTGCACAGCATGGTTACTCACGGTTGGGCCAACCGCTGGCGTAGATCCAGAAAGCTTTAGTCACTCTAAATATATTGTGATTTGGGCATGTAATTCGGTGAGTACCAATTTGCATCACTGGCACATTATTCATGAGGCACAGAAAAAAGGTGCCAAGGTGGTAGTGATTGACTCCTACGCCTCAAAAACCGCAAAAGCAGCCGATTGGCATATTGCACCAAAACCTGGCACTGATGGCGCACTAGCAATGGCGATGATGAACGTGATTATTGCGGAAGGCTTGGTAGACCAAGACTATGTGGATAATTACACGGTAGGTTATGCCGAACTGGCGGAGCGCGCTAAAACAAGAACGCCTGAATGGGCAGAAGTAATTACAGGCATTCCTGCGGCAGATATTCGCAGATTTGCCAGAGAGTACGCCACTACGCCACCTGCCGTGATTCGCCTTGGTGTGGCGTTAGAAAGAAGCTATGGCGGTAGCCAAGCCATTCGCGCTGTTAGTTGTTTGCCTGCCTTGATTGGCGCATGGCGCCATGTGGGTGGCGGAGCGCTGCAATTTCCAGTATGGGAGCATCCGTATAAATTTGACGTAATTTCGCGCCCAGATTTAATTCCTGAAGGCACGCCAGTTGTGAATAACTTGCAGCTGGGCCGTGTACTCACAGGTGAGACTAAACTCGAAACACCGATTAAATCCATGATGGTATGGAATACCAACCCGATTACGCAAGCGCCTGAAACCGATAAAATAATTAAAGGCTTAGAGCGTGAAGATTTATTCTTAGTAGTGGCAGAGCATTTTATTACAGATACCGCAGCGTATGCAGATATTGTGTTGCCAGCCGCCATGGGTGCGGAGATGGAAGACATGGTGCTGTCATGGGGCCACCTCTATCTCACCTACAATGAAAAATGTATCGAGCCACCTGGTGAAGCACTTCCAAATAATGAAATTTTTAGGCAATTGGCTAAACGGATGGGCTATGAAGAAGATAACTTCAAATGGACAGATAGTGAATGTCTGGAAAATTATGTGGATTGGGCATCCCCAACATGCGAAGGTGTCGATTTAGCTTACATGCGTGAACATGGCTTTGCGCGCTTAAAAGCCTTCGGCGACAAAGATGCACGTGCGCGCCATGCAAAAGGTGAGTTCCCCACGCCCACAGGCAAATGTCACTTTCTGGTAGAGGGTGCCAAAAACTTTGTGGCTGGGCCATTCCGTCAAATGTACGAGGGCTTTCAGCCAGGTGAAGCATTAGATGCCTTACCAGACTACGTGGCCTCACGCGAAACACCTGCCACTAACCCAGCGTTGGCCACAAAATTTCCACTCAATATTATCTCGCCTAAGAGTCATGGTTTTTTAAATTCCTGCTATGCCAATGTGGAAGAAAAAATCAAAGGGCAAGGTGAGCAATTTGTGATGATTAACCAAATAGATGCAAAAGCACGCAGCATTCAAGAAGGTAACATAGTACGTGTGTTTAATGACCGTGGCGCATTTGAGTGCGTGGCTAGAATCTCAAATGATGTGAATGCAGGAATTGTGGTGGCAACTTTAGGCTATTGGCGTCAACTTAATAACGGCACTGTGAATTGTATTAGCTCAGCAGAGTTTGGGGATATGGGACACTCCACGACATTTAGTGATAATTTGGTTGAAGTGAGTTTGGTATAAACCGCACTTAATGACAACTGCTTTAGTAATGAATAATGGATTAACTCATGGTTGAAATTCATGTATGTCTAGATTAATTAATTTACCTAAACGTGAGTTGATTGATCCTTATGGTCGTGTCATTAAGTACTTACGTCTATCCGTCACGGATCGTTGCGATCTCCGCTGTAACTACTGTATGCCTAAGGGCTTCAATGGGTTCGATGTGCCAAAAGAATGGCTCACATTCGAGGAGATAGAGAGGATTGCCAGAGCTTTTGCAATCCTTGGCGTTTCTCACATCAGGATTACTGGTGGTGAACCCCTTTTGCGTAAAGATATTGCTTCGTTAGTTTCACGTATTGCTGTATTACCTGGTATAAGCGATATTTCCCTGAGTACCAATGCAACACAACTCGCGAGACATGCGGAATCGCTGAAGAGTGCAGGACTTAAGCGTCTAAACGTAAGCTTAGATTCGCTAGATTCTGAAAGATTCTTTAATGTTACAGGTAGTGATTCTCTCAATGAAGTGTTGTTGGGTCTTTCCGCAGCAAAACAGGTAGGGCTAACTCCCGTTAAAATAAATACCGTAGTGATGCGGGATACGCATGATAAAGAAATTCAATCGTTGGTGGAATATTGCATAGCGCAAGGCTTCATACTAAGATTTATTGAGGTAATGCCAATGGGCAATACTGGGCAGAGTATGGGTTGGGTTGACCTTAGAAGAATACATGACATGATTCGTACACAATATGGTTTAGTCGAAGCTGATTTTGAGAATAATAAGGGGCCTGCGCGTTACCTAACGTCTAGCGACAAGAAGGTATCCATCGGATTTATCACACCTATGTCACAGCATTTTTGTGAAAGCTGTAACCGAGTACGGCTATCGGTCACCGGGACCTTGTACTTGTGCCTAGGCCAAGAGAATAAGGTAGAGCTTGGCACCCTATTACGTGCAGGCGCAACAGATGTAGAATTACAACATGCGATTATCCAAGCTATCACAATGAAGCCGGAGCGCCATGATTTCTTAGAGTCACCTCATAAAATTGTCCGCATTATGGCTAAAACAGGTGGGTAATCCTGCGGTATAGGGAACGTTGGGCTTCAATACCAAAGAGGACAAGCACCATCCATTCTTTCGTAAAAAGGCAGTTAAGACTTTTTGCACCTACTTGTTAGCTTATAGAAAGACAAATCTTTTATGTATTCATAACTATTCACAGTTTGATAATTAACGTACCGAAAATTAGCGTTAGCTCACAGATTTAGCAGAAATTTAACTTATGTAAATTCTCATTATCTTCTATAGTTTCTTATTTACTTATGTTGCCTCACAATATTACATCATGCGCTTGGGCGTCAGCATGATAACTACTTCTTACCATGGGGCCACTGGCGGTATTGTTAAAGCCCATATCCTCAGCTTTTTGTTTTAATGCGTCAAATGCTTGTGGTTTTACGTAGCGCATGACAGGAAAGTGGTGCACGCTAGGTTGTAGATATTGCCCCAGAGTGAGCATGCTGACGCCATTTGCGCGCAAATCTTGCATAACCTCTAGAATTTCTTCGTCAGTTTCACCTAGCCCTAGCATTAGCCCAGACTTGGTCGGTACGTTGGGGTACATTTCACCGAATGTTTTTAGTAACAGGAGTGAGTTTTGGTAATCAGAACCAGGGCGGGCTTGTTTATATAGGCGCGGCACGGTCTCTAAGTTATGGTTCATGACATCTGGCGGCGCATCGCTGAGAATCTTCATGGCAACGTCTAGACGGCCGCGGAAGTCTGGCACGAGAATTTCAATTCTGATGTTGGGTGACAGCTCTCGTACCGCACGAATGCAATCAACAAAGTGTTGTGCGCCACCATCACGCAAGTCATCACGGTCTACACTGGTAATGACTACGTAGTTGAGCTTCATCTGCGCGATGGTACGTGCCAGATTTTCCGGTTCATTCACGTCAGGCGGTAGAGGTTTGCCATGTGCAACATCACAAAATGGACAGCGGCGCGTGCAAATGTCGCCCAGAATCATAAAGGTGGCTGTGCCACTACTAAAGCATTCGCCAATATTTGGGCAGCTGGCTTCTTCGCAAACGGTGTGTAATTTGTTTTCGCGCAGCACACGTTTAATCTCTTGGTAGCGCGCTGAGTCTGGTGCTTTCATGCGTATCCATTCCGGCTTACGTTGGATAGGCTGTGGAATGATTTTGATAGGAATGCGTGAGGTTTTAGCTGCGTCGATTTCTTTGACGCCTGCAATTTTACGCGTATTAGTTTCTGCCATTTTTATATCCGTTCGCAAATTGAGCGGTGAGTTTTTTGAGTAGTAATTCACCCATCACTTGGGTGTTGGCATCAATGCCTAAAGCTTTTGTTTGTGTGACGGCCAAGCCAGCATATCCGCAAGGATCTATTGCTGAAAATGGGTTTAGATCCATATCTACATTAAGGCTTAAGCCATGATAACAACAATTGTTTTTAATGCGTAAACCTAGTGATGCGATTTTAGCCTCCAGCCCTTGATGGTCTTGTACATAGACGCCAGGTGCATCGGTTTTAGCTGTCGCTTGCACACCGTAACCAGCTAGCAATCCTATTACAGTATTTTCTAACAGGCTGACTAGGCTGCGGATGTTAAGATTGTTGCGCTTTAGGTCTAGTAAGACATAAATGATGACTTGCCCGGGAGCGTGATAGGTGATTTTTCCGCCACGGTCAGTATGCACCAACGGAATGTCATCACGGCTAGGTAAGCGCACACTTTTACGATTGAGGCCTAGACTATAAACGGGCGGGTGTTCTGTAAGCCATAGCTCATCTGGCGTGTCTGGTTGCCGATTCGCAGTAAAGTCCTGCATTGCTATACAGGTGGTTTCAAAATCGGTAACGCCCAGATGCCGCACCTTTAAGGGTTGCAGCATAAGTTAGAGCGTATATTTAACCAAGGGGTGTGACGTAAGCAGGCGGTACACATTATCCAGCTGCACTTGAGAAGTTACAGTCACTGTACAGGTGAGGCTGATGTATTTTCCACCGGAGCTTGCGCGCATTTCGATGTTGCTTGCGTTAAATTCTGGCAACATCGTTTGTATCAGGCTGATAATCGTTTCTGAAAATATGTCCTGCGTTTCACCCATCACTTTGATGGGGAAGTCGCATGGAAACTCAAGTAATGGAGGGTTTGTTGTATTTTCAGAATCTTTTTCAGCCATGATTGATCACCATTGGTTATTGTAGTAACAGTTTGATAGAGTCCCATGCACGTCCAAACATGCCTGCAACTTCAACTGATTCAGCCGCTACCAATGGATGTTCATCGATAGTTGCGCCATTCAATGAAAATTTAACGCTACCAACAACCTGCCCTTTTTTGATAGGTGCAACTAAAGGTTGTCTGCTAGATACAGTCGCTTTTACATTCGCGTATTCACCTTTTGGTAAAGTGATGTACACGTTATCGGCAACAGTGGCAGCGACTTGATTGTCACTACCTTTCCAAACTTTAAGTTGGCTGATAGATTGCCCTTGTTTATACACTAAACTGGTATCAAAAAATTGAAATCCATAATTCAGTAACTTTTGGCTTTCAGTTGCACGTGCTGCGTCGGTAGGGGCACCAAGGACAACAGAAATGCGCCGGATGCCATCACGCTTGGCTGATGAAATCAGGCAGTATCCAGCCGATTCAGTGTGTCCTGTTTTCATGCCGTCGACATTGGGGTCTAGCCAAAGTAGACGGTTACGGTTGGGTTGTTTAATGTTGTTGTAGCTATATTCTTTGATCGAGTATAAGCGTTTGTATTGGTCTGGAAAGTCGCGAATTAAAGCTGTCGCCAGAATTGATAAGTCTTCGGCTGTCGTGTAGTGATTTGGGTCAGGCAGTCCTGTTGCATTCATGTAATGGGTGTTTTTCATGCCCAAGCGAAGTGCTTCTTTATTCATCATTTCTGCAAATTGTGGTTCTGTCCCGGCTATACCTTCCGCTAGGGCGATAGAAGCATCATTGCCAGATTGAATAATCATGCCGTGCAGTAGCTCATCTACAGTCACTGGTTTGTTTGGCTCGATAAACATTTTGGAGCCTTCTGTTTTCCATGCGTGTTCACTGACGGGTATCGTGAGTGTGGGCTGTAGTTGACCACTTTTCAGTGCTTCGAAGCATAAATAAGCCGTCATTATTTTGGTGAGCGAAGCAGGTTCCACACGCATTTTGCCGTTTAGTGAGGCAATCACGTGGTTGCTGTTAACGTCATTAAGCAGGTAAGCTTTGACAGCCAGATTAGGTGGCGGTGCAATTTGTGCATTGTTGGCTTGTGCCAGCGGCGCAAGCGTAACGCTAGAAATAAGAAAAGTGAAAATAACGCGATTTAAAATGCTGCGGGTCATGGTTTTTATATTGCCTATTGATTAAGAACGATGGCGGGGATGTTTAATTGTGAGTGTATTTTTACTGCTGAAGCATCAGCTTCTTTTTTGCTCGGGTAGGGGCCAAGCTTGACGCGATATAAAGCATTATTATACACGTTAGAAACGTCTATATTTTCGCCCAGATTTAACCCTTTAATTTTTTTCTGTAGCAATTCGCCATTTGCCTGACTCTTAAATGCACCCGCTTGTACGTAATACTGGGTTGCATTGCTTATTTCGTTGTTGGCAGATAATTGACTGGAGACAGGCGTTACTGAAGAGGCAGGCTCAGCCTCTACGGGCTTAGCTGGAGGTGTTTCAGCAGGAGCCGCCGCGGGCGTAGGCGTATTGTTGCTAGCTATTTTTTGTAATGCTTCGGCGCTAGTGTCTATGGCCTCAACTTCTACTAGACCACTGCCCTGACCAATCAATCTTAATTTGTATGCGGCGGCGTAGGATAGGTCAATGAGTCGATCATGCTTGAATGGCCCTCGATCGTTGAGTCGTACAATCACAGAGATTCCATTGGCAGGATTTGTGACTTTAACGTAGCTAGGCAATGGTAGAGTAGTGTGCGCACCAGACATGGCGTACATATCGTAAATTTCACCCGTCGAAGTTTTTCTGCCGTGATAGCGTTTTCCGTACCAGGACGCGACACCTTGTTTTTTGTATGGGACGTAGCTGGTCATAGGTATGTATTGTTGACCAAGCGCCGAGTAAGGTTTGTTGGATCGAGTAAAGAAGGGTTCAGTTTTTAATACTGCATCAGGGATGCTATCTATATTTGCAGGTGCATTATCGCCAGGACCATCATCTAAATAATATCCACCGCCCTTACTGGAAGGCTTTGTTGTCGCTGCGGGTGCTTTATTTTCAGGTTTTGTAACAACATTCCCGCCGCAGGCCGAGAGTGAGGCGATACATAGCATTAGGATGAATTTTTTCAGATTAAGCATTTTTTTAATAATGATTCCTAGTTAATAATTTTGAATGTAAGTTGAAGTTACATTCCTACCAGTTTCTTGTGTGTATGTATGCTCATCAAGATACCAAAGCTTAAACATAGCGATACCATAGACGTTCCACCATAGCTGATGAGCGGCAGTGGCACCCCTACTACAGGCAAAATACCGCTAACCATGCCCATATTGACAAAGGCGTAGGTGAAGAACGTGAGCGTAATGCTGCCTGCTAGCAGTCTTGCAAAAGTTGTTTGAGCTTGGGATGCAATTACCAGTCCACGCAAAATAATCAAACTGAACAGCACGAGTAACAATAGATTACCTAGTAAGCCAAACTCTTCACCGAATACTGCGAAAATAAAATCGGTCGTTCGTTCTGGTAAAAAGTCTAGCTGCGCTTGTGTCCCCATCAGCCAACCTTTTCCTGCCATACCACCAGAGCCAAGTGCGATAGTTGCTTGAATCGTGTGGTAGCCAGCGCCTAGCGGGTCTTGCGACGGGTCTAGCAATATTTCGATACGTCGTCGTTGATAGTCATGCAGCATTGACCATAATACTGGGGTGGCTGCTGCAAATAATACCGCTCCGCCAAGCAACAGGCGCCAGTTTAAGCCAGCTAAAAACAATACATAAAAGCCTGATGCTGTAATCAGTAAGGCGGTTCCCAAGTCAGGTTGTTTCATAATTAAGGCGACTGGTACTAATAGTAATATTGCCCCTATGGCGAAGTCAGCATTTTTTGGCTTACCTTCTTGTTTGGAGAAATACCAAGCCAACATCATGGGCATGGCAATGCGCATGATCTCGGATGGTTGGATTTGAGTGAAACCTATATTTAGCCAACGTCGTGCACCGTGGCTAATGGAGCCAAACAGGGCTACAGCTAGTAACAGGGAAACGCCTATTACATATAGCGGTAGCGCGATGCGCTCAAGCTTGCTCGGTGCAATATTCGCTGCTGCCCACATCAAGCTTAGCGCCACAATAATATTAATGCCCTGTGAAGATACACGTGAAATACTCTGTCCTGAAGCGCTATAAAGTACAAATAGACCCACTAATAAAGTAAAAAACAAACATGCCATCAAGAACGAGTCTATATGTTTGAAGAAAAGCTGTGACAGTCTGCTAATCATGTAGTTCCTCTTCAGGCACAGATTCAGGTGTTGTGTTGGGTGTCGTGGATATTGTTTTTTCTACAGGGGTTGCATTTTTGTCCGGCGCAGGTAATTTTCCAAGCAAGTAGTAGTCCATCACTTTTCTGGCAATTGGTCCTGCGGTAGAGCCACCATGCTGGCCATTTTCAACAATCACAGCCAAGGCTATTTTAGGATCATCTGCAGGTGCGTAAGCAATGAATAAAGCATGGTCTCTATGTCGTTCATTAATACTATTCGCATTATATTTTTCATTTTGTTTGATGCCAATCACCTGAGCCGTGCCGGTTTTTGCAGCGATAGAGTAGCCGGCGTTCGCACCTACACTTGCTGCAGTGCCGCCAGGTAGCGTTACATCGACCATGCCGCGTCTCACTATCTCCAGATTTGCAGGATTAAGATCAATTCTTTCTTCTACAATTTGTGGGATTTGTTGACTTTGACCTGTAGTGGCATTCTGAATTTGCGTCACTAGATGTGGTCTCATGGCAACGCCGTTGTTCGCTAAAATTGCTGTTGCTTGGGCTAGCTGCATTGGTGTGACTAAGGTGTAACCTTGGCCAATGCCTGTGATGACAGTTTCCCCAGGATACCATGGTTGTTTGTAGCGGCGCATTTTCCATTCGGGTGTCGGTAGCAGCCCTTCAATTTCGCCTTGAATATCTATACCGGTTTTTTGACCGAATCCAAAATGGCGCACAAATGAAGTAAGCTTTTCTATGCCGAGTTCCATCGCAAGGCCGTAAAAGAAAGTATCACAAGATACGGTAATGGCGCGCTGTATATCAACTATACCGTGACCACCGGGTTTCCAGTCTCTATAGCGGTGACTGCTCCCTGGCAAGGTGTAAAAGCCTGCATCATGTATTGAAAAAGGAGGCCCTCGTTTACCGGCTTCTAGGCCTGCAAGTGCTGCAAATGGTTTAAAAGTAGAGCCAGGCGGGTAAATGCCTCGCAATGGTCTGTTGATTAAAGGTTTGTCTATTGACTCATTAAGGTCTTTCCAGTTCTCAACATCGATACCATCCACAAATAAGTTAGCATCAAACGTTGGTTGGCTGACGTAGCTTAGCACTTCTCCAGTTTTGGGATTAATGGCAACCAGCGCGCCGCGTTTATCACCGAATGCAGTTTCAGCAATTTCCTGTAATTTACTATCTACTGATAAAATCAGGTTGTCCCCCGGTATGGGGGCATTGCTAGAGAGAACGCGTACTGCATGACCATCTGCATTCGTTTCCACTTGCTGAAAGCCGGTCGTGCCGTGTAAATTCTTTTCATAATATTGCTCTAGCCCGCTTTTACCAATGTGGTCAGAGCCTTTGTAGTTTGATAGGTCGCCATCTTTGTCCAGATTGGCCAGATCTTTATCATTAATGCGTCCGATATAGCCGACCATGTGTGAACCTAGCTTACCAAGAGGGTAGTGTCGATACAGGCGCGACTTGATTTCTACACCTGGGAATCGATAATGGTTCACTGCGAACTTCGCCGCCTCAATTTCGTTTAGATGTGTACGGATCGGCACGCTTTCAAAGCTATGGCTTTGCTCTCGCAGTTTATTAAAGCGTTTGCGATCAAATGGACTAATCTCGACGAGCTTGCTGATTTCTGTAATCGTTTCTTCAAGATTTTTGATCTTGGATGGTGTGATTTCCAAGGTATAAACAAAAAAATTGTGAGCCAGTACTACGCCATTTTTATCAAGGATTAAGCCGCGGTTAGGGGTGATGGGTACTAGTGAAATGCGATTATTTTCTGCCAGTGTCTGGTAATGATCGTATTGTTTGATTTGCAAATAAAAAAAACGTGCAGCAAGTAGCCCAAACAGGCCTAACACTACAAATGCAGTAAAGCCTAACCGGAGCTTAAAATAATATTGCTCATGTTGGTAGTTTTTAAGTTCAGCCCGCATGCTTAATGATGGTCGCTATTAAGCACCACGTGATCGTCCGCCAGTTTTTAAACCAAAGAATACCGCAAGGCGCCATAATAAAACGCCGATAATGCTCGGCAATAAATAAGTCCAGCCTAATGATTGGGCACCAGCAAACATTTTAAGTATCAGTAGTGTCACTTGAGAAATAATAAGCAGTAAGAACACATAGAATAATTGTTGGGTATGGTTAAACAGCACTAAACGTCTTTGGTAGTAGACCGCAAAAAATGCAGCTACAGTGTAGGCGAGCGCATACTGTCCAAATAGACTGCCTGTGGCTAAGTCTACAAGCAAACCAACAACCCATGCGGTGCCTATGTTGCATAAATTGGGTGCGCGAATCAGCCAGTATATGATGACTAGTAACACAAAGTCTGGACGTAGTAATAACGCAGTATTTGACCAAGGCAGCAATAGGCAAATATAGGCAGCAAAAATTGATAAATAGACAAATTTGAGCTTACTCGGGTGCATGCGGTTTGCTCGTATTAGTTGGAAGATGTTTCACGGGCGTATTTTCTGATGCTTTTTGGGGCCCTTTAGCACTACGCTCTGTTTTAGTCTGACCTTTTTCTGCATGCGGTATTGTCGCGTTAGGCGACAATGTGTCGTTATTTGGAATGCTGACTAAAAGTACTTGACGATGGTTCTCTATGCCGCCTGTCGGTGTGCAGATGATATGCGCAAATGGCGAGCTAGGCGAGGTTTCAATTTTGGTAATAGAGGCTACGGCTAACCCGGCAGGGTAAATGCCATCTATACCAGAGGTTACTAATTTATCTCCGCTACGGATATCAACATTGGCGGGTAAGTAAGGTAAGTCCAAAGTGTTATTGCGGCCATTACCAAATGCAATTGCACGTAAGCCGTTGCGCTCAACTTGAACTGGAATCGCAAGTGATTTGTCCGTAATGAGTGTGACTTCGCTGCTTAGCGGATAAACGCGTGTAACTTGACCAATGACGCCTGTTGCGTCAACCACGGCGGCACCTGTAACAATTTGATTGCGTTGGCCGCGATTAACAATGATTTTTTTTGTGAAAGGATCTCGGCTCACGTGCATAATTTCACCAAGCAAGCTACTTTCAACCATCGTTTTGTTTGCTTGCAATAAGTTGCGTAGATTGGTATTTTCGAGCATTAACAGGTTGAGACGTTGTAAGGCGATGTCTTGTTTGAGAGCCTGTTGGTTTAATCGCTGGTTTTCGGCTAACAGATAATTGTGTGTGGAAAAGTACTCGTTAATGTCTCGGTAAAGTTGTGACGGTGCATTAGCCAGTACTTCAAGTGGTTGTAGTAATGCGACTAAATTCTGGCGTAGCCCCGTGAGGTATTGCAGGCGCGAATCAGTGGCGATAAGCACTAGAGATAGTGCCGAAAAAAATACTAAACGTGCAAGTGGGCTTGGCCCCCGTGCAAAGAATGCAGGAGCTTGCTGTTGCTCAAGTTTGTGATGAAAGCCAGGGAGCATCGGTTAGATTGTTTGCTTAAGCTACTTGTCTCTTAGGAGATATAAATATTCTTGGAATATAAAATTAGGCCGTATTAAACGGCCTAATTACGCAACACGATAAAACTTACTTTAGTGCAAACTTAAATAGTGTTGGTTACTCGTAGGCGAATACGCTGCCTAATTTGTCCATTTCTTCTAGTGCACGACCACAACCACGCGCTACGCAAGTGAGTGGGTCTTCGGCAACAATCACAGGTAAGCCGGTTTCTTCTACTAGCAGTCTGTCTAGATCACGTAACAATGCGCCACCACCAGTGAGTACCATACCTTTTTCGGCAATATCTGCACCGAGTTCTGGGGGAGTTTGTTCCAATGCTGACTTCACTGCACCAACAATCGAATTCAATGGCTCAGTCAGCGCCTCTAAAATTTCATTGCTGGAAATCGTGAATTTACGTGGCAAGCCTTCTGCAAGGTTGCGACCAGTTACTTCCATTTCCAATACTTCAGAACCTGGGAAAGCAGAACCAATCTTCTTCTTGATCGCTTCAGCAGTTGGTTCTGAGATTTGCATGCCATAGTTGCGGCGGATGTAATCAATAATGGCTTGGTCGAATTTATCCCCACCCACACGTTCGGATTTTGCATAGACAATACCGCCTAGTGAAATCACGCCTACCTCCGTAGTGCCGCCACCGATGTCTACCACCATTGAGCCTGTTGCTTCAGCCACTGGCATACCTGCACCAATTGCTGCTGCCATAGGCTCTTCAATTAAGAATACCTGTTTGGCGCCAGCACGTTCTGCAGACTCTTTAATTGCACGACGCTCAACTTGGGTCGAGCCAACCGGTACGCAAATGATAATGCGTGGGCTAGGTGAAAACCAGCGTGAATCATGCACGCGGCGAATGAAGTATTTGAGCATTTGCTCGGTAATAGTGAAGTCGGCAATAACGCCGTCTTTCATTGGGCGAATGGCTTGAATATTGGCTGGTGCACGTCCGAGCATGCCTTTGGCTTCAGCGCCGACTGCCAGCAGGATTTTTTTGCCGTTAGGGCCGCCTTCTAGGCGAATCGCAACTACAGACGGCTCATCCAGTACGATGCCTTTGCCGCGAGAGTAAATTAGGGTGTTGGCCGTGCCTAAGTCGATGGCAAGGTCATTTGAGAAATAACTGCTTATGAAACCGAACATTGTGTTTTTCCTGAATTTGGCGCTAGTTCACTACAACTAGTTCACTGCAAGACGTTCGCTTAATCTTTCCACATGATTAAGGAGCGTATAAATCGAGGTATAATACCGCATATCTTGTTGAAAATTAAGATGTGATTACAACTTTTACAAAACAACTTGTAACAATAGCAATCAGATTGAAGAATAACAACTAGAACAATAAAGTCACTAAAATTCAAGTGATTGAATCGCACCCATTACATTTCGGATTATTGAAGCATGGCACTTAGTATTGAAGATATTAAAAAAATCGCGCATCTTGCGCGAATTGAGGTTAGTGAGGGCGATGCGGCAGCAACGCTTAGCAAGTTAACCGGCATTCTAGGGCTGATCGAACAAATGCAGGCAGTAGATACCACAGGTATCGTGCCTATGTCACATTCCCAGGATTTAAGCCAACGATTGCGCGATGATGTTGTGACCAAGGTGAACCTGCGGGAAGAATTCCAAAAAAATGCACCTGCACTGGGTAATGGTTCTTCAGAGCCAGCAGTAGCAGATGGTTTGTATCTTGTACCTAAAGTGATTGAGTAGTAGATAATGATTAACAGCAGCTTAAAACAACTTGGAGATATGCTCCAAACCAAGAAGATTTCCAGCGTTGAACTGACGCAGTCTTTCCTGTCACGCATTAGTGAATATAACCCAGCGATCAACGCCTATATTGCCTTGGATGAAGCCAAAACCTTGGCGCAGGCTAAGGCGGCGGATGCTTTGATTGCTAGTGGTAGCGCATTGCCACTTACTGGCATCCCTATTGCGCAGAAAGATATTTTTTGTGCCAAAGGCTGGCAAACCACTTGCGGCTCTAAAATGCTTGCTAACTTTATTGCACCATATGATGCGCAGGTGATTAGTCAGTTTGATGCAGTTGGCGCGGTTAATTTGGGTAAAACTAATATGGATGAGTTCGCGATGGGCTCATCGAATGAAACCAGTTATTTTGGTGGCGTAAAAAATCCGTGGGATTTTGACCGTGTGCCAGGTGGCAGTAGCGGCGGCAGTGCTGCGGCAGTGGCTGCGCGTCTGTGTGCTGCGGCAACGGGTACCGACACGGGCGGTTCAATTCGCCAGCCTGCTAGTTTGTGTGGTTTGACTGGGTTAAAGCCAACCTATGGCGTGGTATCTCGTTACGGCATGATTGCGTTTGCGTCTAGTTTGGATCAAGCGGGACCAATGGCTAAAAGTGCAGAAGACTGCGCATTGATGATGAATGTCATGGCTGGTTTTGATGAGCGCGACTCCACCAGTTTACAGCGCGAAAAAGAAGATTACACGCGTGATTTGAACAAGCCGTTGCATGGATTGAGAATCGGTTTGCCTAAAGAGTTCTTTGCCGAAGGTTTGGATGCTAATGTCGGTAACGTGATTGAAGGTGCAATTGCTGAGTACAAAAAACTAGGTGCTGAGATTGTAGAAATTTCACTACCAAACACAGGTCTCTCCATTCCAGTGTATTACGTGCTGGCACCAGCTGAGGCCTCAAGCAACTTATCTCGTTATGATGGTGTGCGTTATGGGCATCGTGCTGCTGAATATACTGATTTGATGGATATGTATTGTAAGAGCCGCGCCGAAGGATTTGGTGCAGAAGTGAAACGTCGCATCTTGATTGGTACTTATGTGCTGAGTGCAGGCTATTACGATGCATATTATCTTAAAGCACAGCAAATCCGCCGTTTGATTGCACAAGACTTTATTGAAGCATTTAAGCAATGTGATGTGATTATGGGGCCTGCGGCACCATCAACCGCGTTTAAGGCTGGTGAGAAAGTAGACGATCCTGTCGCGATGTATTTGCAGGATATTTACACCATTTCAACCAATCTGGCAGGTTTGCCGGGCATGAGTGTGCCAGCAGGCTTTAGTGCAGGTAGCGATGGCAAGGCTTTGCCAGTGGGTTTGCAAATTATCGGTAATTATTTTGATGAAGCGCGCATGCTCAATGTGGCGCATCAATATCAGCAAGTGACAGATTGGCATACGCGTATGCCTGAGTTAAAAGCGTCTGGGGATTTAGCATAATGGAATGGGAAGTCGTTATTGGGTTAGAAACCCACGCGCAGTTACAAACTAAAACTAAAATTTTTAGCGGTGCTTCGACTGCATTTGGCGCAGAGCCAAACACGCAAGCTTGTGAAGTGAGTATTGCCTTGCCGGGCGTGCTGCCAGTGTTGAATAAAGAGGCCGTGCAATGTGCGATTAAATTTGGCTTGGCAGTCAATGCCGAAATCGCACCGCGCTCTGTGTTTGCGCGTAAAAACTATTTTTACCCGGATTTACCAAAAGGCTACCAAATTAGTCAGTATGAATTGCCCGTTGTCGGCAAGGGTGCCGTGACTATTCAAGTGCCAGCGGCGGGTAAAAATGCGGCTTATGAAAAAGTCATCAATATCACACGTGCACACCTGGAAGAAGATGCAGGTAAATCTGTGCACGGTGCGGTTGAAGGCATGAGCGGTATCGATTTGAATCGCGCGGGTACGCCGTTATTGGAAATTGTGACCGAGCCAGATATGCGCTCAGCGGCTGAGGCCGTTGCGTATGCCAAGCAACTACATGAACTTGTGCAGTGGATTGGCATTTGTGATGGCAATATGCAGGAAGGTAGTTTCCGCTGTGACGTGAACGTTTCCGTGCGTAAAAAAGGCAGCGAGAAGCTCGGCACACGTCGTGAGATTAAAAACCTCAACTCCTTTAAATTTATGCAGCAGGCGATTGAATACGAAACCAACTGGCAAATTGAAACTTTGGAAGATGGCGGTACGATACAGCAGGCAACCATACTGTTTAATCCCGATACGGGTGAAACGCGTGCGATGCGTAGCAAGGAAGAAGCCAACGATTATCGCTACTTTCCAGACCCAGATTTGTTGCCGCTTGAAGTGACGGAGGCTGATAAGGCTGCCGTAAGAGCCAATATGCCAGAGCTGCCAGAAGCAATGAAGGCGCGCTTTGAGGCGCAATATGCCTTGTCAGGGTATGATGCCAGCGCCTTGACGACTTCACGCGCTTTGGCTGATTATTTTGTTGCTGCTGTTGATGCAGGCGCTGAAGCAAAGCAAGCCGCGAACTGGGTAATGGGTAGTGTGTCAGCAAAACTCAATGCCGAAGATAAAGCGATTCATGACTCTCCAGTTTCTGCGTCGCAGTTGGCGCAATTGCTGAAACGCATTGCGGATGCGACTATCTCCAATAACGCCGCTAAGCAAGTATTTGAAGCTATGTGGGCAGGTGAAGCGGATGTAGATGTCATCATCGAAGCCAAAGGCCTTAAGCAAGTATCTGATACGGGTGCGATTGAAGCGATTATTAATGAAGTGTTGGCTGCGAATTCTGCAATGGTTGAAGAGTATAAAGCTGGCAAAGAAAAAGCCTTTAATGCGCTAGTGGGACAGGCCATGAAAGCCTCAAAAGGCAAGGCTAACCCTGCACAAGTAAACGATATGTTGAAGAAAAAGTTGACGGCTTAATATACTTAACCCTAAGTTAAACTTGCGTTTACTTAGGGTTAGTTGTCTTGGAGTTTGTTGCCTTGATAATTTATTCTTTTGTCGGGTTCTTTTCAGTTGAACTTACAGGGGTTGGCATCTCGGCTGCAGTAGCATCGTTATTGGTAGTATGGTATTTGAGCGCTATATAACGTTGTTTGTCATGATCAAATCGCTGGCGTGTATTTTCTATTGTAAGCTTACGTTCTTTGATTAGTTGCTCTAGTTTGGCATTATTGACCTGATTGTTTGCCATCTCTGTACTTAAATCAGCAGGAATCTTTTTCTTCTGCTTGGTCAAGCTGTCTACCAATTTTTGGTTTTCGGCTAAATGTTTCTGAATATTACTTTTATCCAATTGCAGATTTTCGAGAGTCACCAAATCTGATTGCAAATTCCGATCACGTGCCAAGTCGATTTCGTTTTCATTCGTAAATGCGTCCAGTAGTGCTTTGTCTTTTCTATTCTGGTCTAGTTTTGCAATATCTACAGCTTGATCTTGAGTACTGATTGGTACGTTGTGCTTGATGATAATGCCTTGAGGATTGATGGTTGAGCTTTCACGGTTAGAATATTGCGGAGGGATTCTGTCTCCATAATGAGTTGTGCCTTTCTCATCTTTCCATTTTAAAATTTTTCCAGTACCCTGAGCATGGCTCGGAAGTGTAAATACCAATAGCAGAAGCGTGCTAGATAAGCATGCACCTTGTACGCAAAGTTTTGACAGCTTTTTAACTGCCTTTGGTCTTGGTATTTCAATACTCATTGATAGTAATGGCTTCATTGCGCTTTTTTCACTGGTAGCAGACTCTATGACTCTAGCTTAGATAATACGGTAAGTCAGAGTGCAAGTGCATGTTAAGCAACACCATATTGGTTGCGATAGGCCTCAACTGCATGCAAATTGTGCGCCATATCTTGTTTGTTTTGCAAATAACGCATTAAGTCCGTTAAATTTGCAATTGCACACACTGGAATTTGGTTGTTTTTAACTACTTCCTGTACTGCGGAAAGTTCACCCAGTCCTTTTTCCTGCCTATCAATGGCAATGGCAACGCCGCAGGCATGTGCACCATTGGACTTAATGAGCTCTACCGATTCGCGTACCGATGTACCTGCTGAAATTACGTCATCAATGATGAGAACGCGACCACTTAACGGGCTGCCAACAATCACGCCACCTTCACCGTGGTCTTTGGCTTCCTTGCGATTGTAGGCATATGGAATATTGTGACCCTTTTTGGCAAAGGCAATGGCAATACTTGCCACTAGGGTAATGCCTTTGTAGGCTGGGCCAAATAGCATATCAAACTCAATGCCTGAGTTCTGGATGGCGGCAGCATAAAACTCGCCGAGTTTCATCAGGCTCTCGCCGTCGTTAAAAAGCCCCGCATTGAAAAAATAGGGACTGAGGCGGCCTGCTTTGGTTTTGAATTCTCCGAAGCGAAGAACCTCTTTTTGGATGGCAAATGCGATAAACTCTTGTCTGAATTGATCTGGGGCTTGGGTCATATTAATTATCTAATCTATTAAGTGAATCAGGGATGAAGTTTTGAAGATTATATCGCTAAACCTAAACGGCATACGCTCTGCAAAAAACAAAGGCGTGTATGAATGGTTAAAAAAACAACAGGCTGACGTTATTTGCCTGCAGGAAATCAAAGCGCAAGCCGCAGATATGCACGATGACATGCTGGAGATGGAAGGCTATTACGGCTATTTCCATTACGCGGAGAAAAAAGGTTATAGTGGCGTGGGGATATACTCAAAAGCCAAGCCAGACGCTGTGATTGAAGGCTTGGCTAATTCGTATTTAGGTGATGTTGCAAGCGATATGACGGACATTGATGCTGAAGGGCGTTATATCGAGTGCCGATTCGGCAATTTAAGTGTAGTGTCTCTGTACCTGCCTTCCGGCTCTAGTGGCGAAGCGCGACAGGCTTTCAAGTTTAGTGTGATGGCGCGTTTTATGCCGCAACTTAAAGGTTTAAAAGACAGTGGCCGTGAAGTCGTGATTTGTGGTGACTGGAATATTGCACACCAAGAAGCCGACTTGAAAAACTGGAAGGGCAATCGTAAAAACTCAGGCTTTTTACCAGAAGAGCGCGCATGGTTAACTGAGTTGTTTGATCAGGTTGGTTGGGTAGATGTTTATCGCACTTTATACCCAAATGCGACCGAAGAGTGTTACACATGGTGGAGCAATCGTGGACAAGCTTGGGCTAAGAACGTAGGTTGGCGTATCGATTATCAAATCGCTACGCCGGGTATTGCTGCCAAGGCTGTTGCTGCAAGTGTTTATAAGGATGAGCGCTTCAGCGATCATGCGCCTTTGATTGTTGATTACGCTGATTAAATATGCATCAGTTTCGTCAAGCTTTGCAGACTGATGCTGAGGTGATTGTGCGGCTTGTAAACGCAGCCTATCGCGGTGATTCTAGTCGTGCAGGCTGGACAACCGAAGCGGATTTACTTGATGGGCTGAGAGCTACTGCAGATGAGATTGGACGCTTGATTGCATCGACATCTGCCATTATTCTACTTTGCCAGAGTGAAGAGGAGTTGTTAGGTACAGTGTGTATTGAGCAGGAACAAGATGCTGTTCATGTCGGCATGTTTGTGGTGAAACCCGTCATGCAAGGTAGCGGTATTGGTAAACAGTTATTGGCTGAGGCGGAGAGATTAGCGTTGCAAAAATGGGCTCCTCAAAAGTTTAAAATGTACGTGATTACCATGCGCCACGAATTAATTGCATTTTATGAGCGTAGAGGGTATCAACGTACTGGGATTTTAAGAGATTTTCCGATTAATCCAACAGTGTGGCAACCCAAATTAGCAGGGTTGAAATTAGAGATGCTGGAAAAAACCATTATCAAGCATCTGTGAGATAAGCCCTTGCTTGACCGTATTTATTTCTAAGCGTAGAGTGCTTCTTCTTATGACAAACAACATGACATTTAGCTCAGGTATGTCCGCACCAGCGGCGATTAACCGCAAGGCATTATGGCTACTGGCCATTGTATGCTGCGGTTGCTGCTTGTCGTAATTTTAGCAACCGCGGGCTCTCCGCGGTTGCTCTGTTGCACTCTACCTCGTTGAGCCCCAATTTAAGGGCAATAACATGCAAACAAAAACTCAACAAGCCCCATCACGAGATGCCTTAATTGGGGCATTGATGGTGCTGGCTGCTGCTGTCACCGTGTCATCAAAGGCGATTATGGTGAAGCTGGCTTATGCTTATGCCAATCCTTTTCCTGTCGATGCCTCGACATTGATTGCGCTACGCATGGCATTTTCTGCGCCTTTTTTTATCGGATTGGCCTTATGGGTGCGAGCATCGGCGACAGCGCCTAGCATATCTAGGCAAGATGCATGGATGATTGTTGTGTTGGGCGTTTTAGGTGGTTATGGCCCTATGTTGCTGGATTTTGCCGGTCTGGTTTACGTTACGGCTAGCTTGGAACGGGTGATCTTGTATGTGTATCCAACCGTGGTAGTGGTATTGAGCGCGCTGTTATTCAAGCACCGCATCAGTAAATCTGTGTACTTTGCGCTATTGGCAACCTATGCGGGCGTTGCCTTGGTGGTTGGACACGATATATTTACGCTCAAAACAGGCTCGGCAGACACCATGTTGGGTGCAGCGTTAGTGTTGGCCAGCGCGGTTTTTTATGCTGTTTATTTGCTGATGAGTGGCAGATTAATTCCGCGTGTAGGCGCATCATCTTTCACGGCTTATACTATGCTGGTCGCTACCGTGACAAGTGGCACCTACTATGCGATTACTGCGCACCATGCCTCTATTTTACATTTGCCGATTCAGGTCTACTGGCTCAGCTTGCTGATGGCAGTCATTGCGACTGTGATGCCAGCAATTTTGTTAAATATTGGTATACACCGTATTGGTAGTAGCAAGGCTTCCTTAATCAGCTCCGTGGGGCCTGTTTCGACCATATTCTTGGCCTATATTTTTTTAGGTGAAAGCGTGACGTTATTGCAGCTAGCTGGCACAGGATTGGTATTAATTGGGGTGTTAGCTATTAGTCTGACTAAAAAATAAGCAGGGTTAGGTTTTAAAGTTTGGTGGATTTAAATCTGTAAAGCCCGCTCATTACTAATGAGTATGCTGCTGGTACGACCACAAGCGTTAGCAACGTTGATGAAATCATACCGCCAATAATAGCCACTGAGAGTGGCTTGTTGGTTTCACTGCCTGCACCTAATCCCAGTGCAGCAGGTAGTAGCGCTAGGATAATAGTGAGTGAGGTCATAACTACAGGGCGTAGCCGGATAGGGCAAGCTTCCTGCAAAGCTTCGTTGATGCTTGCACCTTTTTCACGTAATTGGTTGGTCAAATCTACCAGTAGAATTGAGTTCTTGGCGACTAGGCCTATCAGCAATACCAAGCCGATCATGGAGTATATATTGAGCGTGTCACCAGAAATTAGCAGTGCAATAAGCCCGCCGATAATCGCTAGAGGTTGCGCCAGCATGATGATGAATGGCTGGATGAATGAATTGAACTGGCTAGCCAGCACCATGTATAACAGTACAAAGGCAAGCAGAAATACGAATTTGATATTACTTAAGGTTTTGCCAAATTCTTCAGCTTGTCCAGTGAGCTTGAGTGTGTAATCAGGCGGTACCAGTTGGCTGGCAGTCGTTTGCACAAAATTGACGGCGTCGCCCAGTGGCATGTTTGGATTAGCGTAGAAATTGGCGGCATATTGTAAGTCATACCGACCAATGACTGCGGCGCCTAGCTCGTGCTTAAAACTTGCCACTGCATCGAGACGCACTAATTCTCCAGTGCTGCTCCGTAAATAAATTTTATTTAAATCGGCGACATTTTCGAGTTCGTCATCATCAGTTTTCAGGCGAATATCATAACGTTGACCATCGCCATTCGTATCGTTATATTTTGCAACATTGATACCACCGGCATACAGACTGACAGCTGTTGCAATGTCGTTGGCATTTAAGCCTAACGTTGCTGCTCGGGCACGGTCAATCTGCATGGTTAGCTGAGGTAAATCCAGTTGCACATCAAGATCAACTTTACCCATCTCAGGATTGCTGCTTAGTGTTTGCTGCATGAGTTTGGATATGCGGGCTATCTCTTGTAAATTAGCGCCTGTTAGATTGAATTGTAGCTTTTCCGAGCGCTGTCCTCTAGCGATTGAGGCTGGCGATGGCATGGCTAGTACACCTGGAATGTTGTTAAACTCTTTTTTAAGTTCTTTAATCAAGGTTTGCTGACTTTTAGTGCGTTCAGATTTAGGTTTCAAGCGTACATTGACACTTCCTTGGTTGACTTGGCCGCGAGTGCCAGAGCCCATTGTGGCAAAGTAACTCTCCACTTCATTTTTATGGCTTGCGATTGCTGCTTCAACCAGTTTGAGACGAGAGTCGCTATATGCAAGACTGGAACCTAGCGGCGTTTTGACATTCACTCTAAAGCTGCCTTCATCAGATTCGGGTACAAAGTCTTTTTCGACGTGTTTGAATGCATAGCCACCCATTAACACCACGAAAACGAGTGTGATTAACAGTACAAGTCCACGATGGCTGAGGGTGAAATTTAGTAGCTTTTTATAGGCGTTATCCAATAGCGTCAGAACGTTGCCAATTTTCTGGTAAAACGTATTTTCATTATGGCTGACGGTCAAAAAACGCGAGCACAACATCGGCGTTAGCGTCAGTGAAACGAATAAAGACGCCAGTACTCCAAATGTGACCACAACGCCGAACGATTTAAAAAACTTGCCTATAATGCCATCCATAAAAATAACTGGTGCGAAAATACATACCAAGGATAATGAGGCTGCAATCACAGCAAAGGTGACTTCGCGTGAGCCATTAAGTGCGGCGCTCATGGGGTTAGGGTCTATGGTTTGGCGGTGTCGGTAAATGTTCTCTAACACCACAATCGCATCATCCACCACCACGCCGATTAACAATAGTAGTGCTAGCAGGGTCATGGAGTTGAAGGTAAAGCCGGAAAAGTACATGACCGCAATTGCCGCTAATAATGAAACTGGGATTGCTGTGGCAATAATTAAAGTGGAGCGGATGGAGCGTAGAAAAATAAATACAATCAGCGCTGCTAATAAAGTACCTTCAATAAGATGTTCTTTTAGCGAGGCAACTAGTTGATTGATGAAAATAGAGTCGTTGGTGGAAATCTCAAGATTCAATCCAGGTGGTAAGTTAGGGCGGATGTCATTATCAAGCCTGCGCTCTACCTCGTTAATAATCGCCACCGTGTTGGCATTGGCGACTTTCACTATCCCTAAGCCTACAGTAGGTTTGCCGTTATAGCGGGCTAATTGTCGATTATCTGTAATGCTGTCTTCAACGGTAGCCACATCTTTTAAGCGAATCGGCACACCAGCTTTAGTGAGCACGACTAGTTCGGCCAAGTCTTTAATGTTATGAAATTCAAGGTCGAGTTTTAGTAACTGCTCGGTTTGGCTGCTGACTAAAAAGCCGCCGGGTAGTTGCACATGTTCGCGGTTAAATGCGCTAATTAAATCACTCGCTGTGAGTTTGTAGGCCGCCATGCGCTCGGGTGAAATGCTGACGCGGATGACACGGTCACGGCGCCCGCCAAGCGTGACTTCGCCTACGCCACTGATGGTTTCAAATTTTTTCTTAAGTACGTTATTGGCATATAAATTAAGTTGCTGGATAGTGCGGTCGCCACTTAATGCTAGCCAGATAACAGCTTGCGCGTTAGTGTCAACTTTTTGCACTGTAGGCGGATCTGTGTCATTAGGTAAGCGTCGTAATATCTGGCTTACCTTGGCCTGCACTTCGTTGTAAGCCACGTCGATATTTTTATCTAGTGCGAAAGTGATACTAATGCTTGAAACGCCGGGTGATGAGGATGATTGGATGTGCTCAATGCCTGACGTGGTATTAATAGCGGCTTCAATGATACCGGTGACGCTGGCATCGACAACATCTGGGTTTGCACCACGCAAAGTGGTCGTCACTAAAATAACCGGAAAATCAATAGACGGGATACGATCGATACCAATACGCTGGTATGAAATTATGCCGAACAAGACGATGACGCCCGAAAGCATCCAGGCCAGAACATGGCGTTTAATAGAGAGTTCTGGCAAATTCATGACTTGATTGCTGTCGTGCTATTTTTTTTGATATTTGAGTGATTGATGCTTGATTTGTTCGTAGAAGATTTTGTCGTATCAGTCGCTACTTTCACTGGTGTATTGTCAGTTAAGAATCCAGCGCCATCAACCACTACCGTGTCATTAGCCTTTACACCTGCTAGTAGTTCAACCATGCCATCCTGACGTAAACCTGTTTTTACAATCGCTTGGTAAGCAGTATTGTTGCGGACAATATAGACAACATCACCTGCAGGACGCAAGATAACGCTTTGCTCAGGGACCATCATCGCGGCAGGCTCAGCACCTAAAATAACGGTGCCTGTAACGCTGGCACCAGGCTGCCAGCCCGGTTCATTTACCACATCAGCAATCACGTCAATGCTACGGTTGCCCTCGGTAATCATTGGTTTCAATTCATGAATGACGGTTTCAACTGTTTTAGCATTGATAGGCGTATTTAAGCGTACTTTTAAGCCTGGCTTGAGTAGTGCGCCAATTTGTTCAGGAAAAGGCAAATGTGCACGTAATCGCTGTTTAGAGATGATTTGTACGATAGGGTCGCCTATGCGTACAAACTCACCAGTATCAACGATTTTTTTCTCAACAACACCATTTGTTGGCGCGTATATTTTGGTTTTGCTGCTGCTATGATCGATGTTGCTCACACGCGCTTTTGCGCCTTCCAGTTGTTCTTTAAGTACGTTTTGTTGGGCGGCATCGGTGTCTACAGCATTCTGTGAGATAAATTTTTTGTATACCAGTGCCTGATTACGCGCTACCGTTTTAGTTTGATTGTCCAGCTGGGCTTGAATCTGCGCAACTTCTGCCTGTGCTTCATTTCGCTGCATAGCAAAATCTGTTGCGTCCAATGTGGCAATCAGTTGACCCTTTTTAACTGTTTGGCCTGGCGTTACATGCACTTTAATTACTCTTGCAGCAACCTCAGCTGCAATTGTTGGGTCGATTAGGCCTTCTAGTGAACCTACGGTTTTTTCGGTGACTTCCATTAATTTATTTTTGACTGTTGTTACGGTCACTAGTGTTGCTTTAGGTGCTTTTTTATCTTCGGATGGCTCTTGGGCATTGCAGGATATAAGCAAAATTGATAATGACAAAATGACAAGTTGGACGAATTTTTGCATGGATTTTAAGTATGTAGATTAAGTTTTATTCGTGCTTGGAAGACTGTTTATTTGAGTGGATATTCTTTGCCAGTCGAAATAAGGCCCAGGGTCAGTTTTGCGAACAGGTGCAATGTCAGAGTGCCCTACTATAGCTTGTATTGGGTATTTGCTGCATAGGTTCGTGATTAATGTTTTTAGTGTTTGGTATTGAGTTGGCTCAAATGCATCAAAGTCTGATCCTTCAAGCTCTATTCCCACTGAAAAGTCGTTACAGCGCTCGCGGTCTTGCCAGTTTGATACGCCGGCGTGCCATGCACGATTCAGGCACGATACAAATTGTATGAGTTCTCCATTACGTCTAATCAGAAAGTGGGAAGAGACTTTGCGTGTGTAAATCTCAGCATAATAGGGGTGTTCGGCAGGATTTAGCTGGTTGGTAAATAACTCAATAATGCCATTGCCGCCATACTGGCTTGGAGGCAGACTAATATTATGAATAACAATTAGGCATATTTCATGATCTGGTCTAGCATCAAAGTTCGGCGAGGTAATTAACCGCGCGTTAATTGCATAACCAGCTTCGTCGATTGTGTAAGAGTTCATAGACTCTAATTTTATGCGAAATTCACGTTAAAAATTACATAAAAATCACGGGAAAATGCAAGTAATCCGATAAAATCTAAGCGTTGGTTACTTAAATGAATTAAGGATGCGTCTACATGGTATTTTTTCAACTGTTTCTCATGTTAATCGTGATTTTAATCGCAGCCGAAGTGTTTACGAATGCGTTAGAACACTTAGGTGAGAAGCTAGGTATTTCTGAAGGCGTTACGGGGTCTATTTTTGCTGCCGTAGGGACCGCTTTGCCTGAAACTATGGTGCCGTTACTTGCGTTACTAGCAGGCACTCAGAATGTGGCGACCAACGAAGAAATAGGCGTGGGTTCAATACTCGGCGCACCTTTGATGCTGGCCACATTATCTATTTCCCTTATGGCAATCTCTGTGTGGAAACGTCGCGGTATACAAGGACAGTTAAGGCCGGAGCGTACAGGTTTGACGCGAGACCTTAACTTTTTCATTATTGCATTTAGCTTCGCCGCTCTTGCGATGTTTGTGCCACACACATTAGCTGTTGTGCGCTATGGTATGGGGGCCGTTATGGTAATGATCTATTTCATTTACGTGATGATGACGATTAATGCCTCAAAAGCGTTAGTGGCAGATGGTCACGCCACTGAAGCGGGTGGCGACATGTTCCTATGCAAAATCGGTTTGCCTAACAATATGATTGTGATTTTGGTTCAGCTTGTGCTGGGTGTTGGTTTGTTGATTGCAGGGGCGAAAGGGTTCATTAATGGCGTTGAGGCTGCCGCACAAATCATAGGTATATCAGCACTGTTGCTTTCTTTGCTGATTATTCCTATCGCTACTGAGTTGCCGGAAAAAGTGAATAGTATCTTATGGATACGTAAAGGTAAGGATACCTTGGCGTTTGGTAACATCACTGGCGCGATGGTGTTTCAAGGTACCTTGTTGCCAGCAATCGGTATCATGCTCACTCCATGGGAGCCACGTACCGAGGTGGCTTTAGGCGTGGCAATGACATTGATAGCGGCGAGCTGGCTACGCTATTTGATGGCAAAAGGCGGCATTAAAGTGTGGCATTTGCTGGTAAATGGTGCGATGTATGTGACTTATTTGGTGTTGGTGTTTAAATAGATCGTGCTAAATCTAGTTTGACTGTGGTTCATCATTCAGAGCCTCATCGTTCTCGAGATCAGTATCTTCTTCTTTTCCCAAGCCTAGTTTGGCAAGTCTATAGCGTAAGGTGCGAAAGCTTACCCCTAGCAACTTTGCCGCGGCTGTTTTATTGTTATTGGTTTTGCTTAATGCCGTGATGATAGCTCTTTTTTCAACATCCTCAAGATAGTCTGGCAGGCTTACAGCAGACGCTGGATCGGCAATAAATGATGCTGTGTCTGGATGTTGCTGGCTTGAGTTTAAAGAGCCCTCATGCAGTAAGTCTTCACAGGTGATGATTTTGCCATCACACATGGCCAAGGCGCGTTCCAGCATATTCTCCAGTTCACGGACATTGCCAGGGAAAGGTAATGTAGAGATGTATGCCTGTGCCGCATCATCCATCTGAGGTATTACTATCTTTAGGCCGTTGCAAAGCTTGGTCATTAACAGGTTTGCCAGTAAAGGGATATCTGAGGGGTGATCGCGTAAAGCGGGCATTTTGAGCTGAATTACGTTGAGTCGGTAATATAGGTCTTGCCTGAATGAACCTGCATCCATCATGCTACTTAAGTTTTTATGGGTCGCACTAATAATCCGCACATCAACAGTTTCTTCGGTCGCCCCACCTACCATGCGCACTTTCTTTTCTTGAATCGCGCGCAATAGTTTTACTTGCATAGCGAGAGGTAAGTCAGCCACTTCATCTAAAAATAGTGTGCCGCCATTGGCTGCCTGAAACAGGCCTTCTTTATCTTGATTGGCACCAGTAAAAGAACCCTTTTTGTAGCCAAAGAACTCGCTTTCCATTAAGTTTTCCGGGATCGCGCCACAGTTTACTGCAATGAATGCGCCATCACCACGTGAGCTATTTTTATGAATAAGCTTGGCGGCTAGTTCTTTACCGCTGCCAGACTCACCACTAATGTAGACAGGTGCTTGACTGCGCGCTAGCTTGGTAATCATACCTCGAACATATTGGATGGGTTCGGAGTCACCAATCATGTCTAGCGTATCGCTATCGCTGACTTTGGTTTGGCTCGAGAGTTTGAGTGCAAACTCAATGACTGGGCGTAGCTGTTTTAATGAAATTGGTTTTGTGAGATAGTCAAAAGCACCTGCTTTTAAAGCAGATACAGCATTTTCAGCACTTGCGTGCGCTGTGATGACTGCAACGGGTAGTCCTGAATGTTGCTCACTAATGTAATTGACCAGATCCAAACCCGTGCCATCAGGCATTTGCATGTCGGTGAGGCAAAGTGCATAAGCACGCTGCTTGAGTAGGCTTTTGGCTTCATCTATTCCGCTAGCGCTGTAAGCATCAATCCCCATGCGATCCAGTGTCATTACTAGCAGTTCACGAATGTCCGTTTCATCGTCGACAATTAGGCAGCTTGGTTTCATCATGCAATATTATGCCTTTTTTAGAGTGGCTTTTTAAGATGGATTACAAAAGCACTATTTATTGCAGTCTGTGCTTCGTATTGCAAGCTTGCACCATTAGCTTCAGCAAGCTCCCGTGAAATATAAAGACCTAGACCATTGCCAGTTGATTTAGTCGTAAAGAATGGTTCGAATAGCCGAGGCCTATCTTGCTCAGAAACACCATCACCATCATCTTTTACTTCAATGTTGATACCAGACTTTCCCAACGCTATGCAACGTAGTGAGAGACTGCCAATTTTTTGTTGGCTGTGTTGCCAGCCATTCTTGCATAGATTCCATAATATTTGCGTTAGGTGACGTTGGTCAAAATTGATAGTTTGTTTTTGTGTTGAGTCTGTAAGTAGGAAATGTGATGTGGGTACTTTTTCAATAGCGCAGAACTGCGTATGGAAGTCCCTTAAAAACTGACCGAGATTGATAGGTTCTTGTTGCGTACGGTCACGTCTGTTGAGTTCTAGTACATCTTTTATGATCTGATCGATACGTTGAATGTTGTCAGCAATGATTTGTAATATACGTGTGGTGGTGGGAGAGGTGTTTTCTTCTTCTTGCAGCAACTGATTTGCATGGCTGATTGCACTTAATGGGTTGCGGATTTCATGAGCAATATTGGCTGTTAATCTGCCTAGGGCGGCCAACTTTGCCTGCTGTGCGGCAGACTGTAATTGACTTAAGTCTTGAATGAAAATTACTGCACCAAAGAATGGGTCTGGTCGATGCGTTGGATTATTTTCCACTATATGTGTGCTATCTGATTGGCTAATAGGCATGCATCTAAGTTTTAATTCACGATTACCAATTGAGATGATTGAATGGGCGTCTTCACCATTAAGCCAGCGGTTAAATGCAAGGGCGATTTCAGGTGCTTTGTTGTTTAATGAGTTGTCGTGCGCAGTGTTGCTAGAGTTACTCATTGTTAGAAATAACAATGACTCAGCTTGTAGATTATGGTGGCGAATGTTGTAATGTTGGTCAACTACTATTACACCATCATGCATCTCTTGGGTAATAAGCGCATTGACTTGCGCTAGATTCTCAAGGTCTATGCCGCGGGCATCAGCTAATGCCTCGCTATGATGCATTCGTTTAGCTAGACTATAAGCCAGCCATGCTGTCGCAAAGCAGCTTAGACTCAGCATTGCAGTTTGTGTATAGGTTGAGAGTGAGGCATCCCATTTGATGATTTGATAGCTTTGTTCAAGCAACAAACCTATGCTGGCTACGGCTGCATAAAATAAAGCCAGGCGACCATTGCTGACGAGGCTAGCACTGACAATGGTAATAACGAGTAAAAGGCCTAAACCGCTTTGAATTCCGCCCGCAGCATGCATCAATAGTGTGATGAATATTATATCAATCACTACTTGCAGGGGCAGCGCACGTGTCAGTATGCGTGTGTTTAGTTTGGTTAGAGTCAGTAATGTTATGCTGAAAATTGAGTAAGTAACTGACAGTTTAAAGAATAGCGGTATATTCTCACCATCAAGCCAACTTTCTTTATCAATGTATAGGTAAAAAAATAAAAAGGTTAAACTTAAAATGAATCGAAAAATATTGATGACGCTGATGGCGCGAGCTTGTAGTGGAAAGTTGCTGTCGTCAGTAATGTTCTGAGCAAGGTCTCCATTAGTAACGTCTAAATTGAAGTTTAAAAAGCTCATTTTCTTTTAATGTGTGCCTGACAGCAGTAGAATTTACCGTCAACTAAAAATGCTTCTGATCTAGGTAAATGGACAGCACATGTCGTGCATTGCACCATGTTCTCAATTTCATGATTAGCGTTGTCTGGGGGCGTTTTATTGGAGTGGTCTGTTTCATGCGGGCTAATTACACGTTTTAAAATATGTACAGCAAGTCCAATGATCAGACCTAGAAAAATTAGCTTCCACATTATGTATGCTCAACGAACGAATTGACATGATTGTAACTAAAGGCGGGCTGAGTGCAAAATGTAAACCTGATATACTTCGTTATAGATATAGTTTGTAAGTAACAATCAGGTCTGAATTAACGGTTAGGTTCATACACGTGATTACTCATTCCCAGTTTTTATCCGCATATTGGTATTAATTCTTTAACATGGCAACAGCGAAAGAACTCTCTGACTTTCTGGAAGCGGTAGAACGGCGTGCATTCAAGCAGACGGTGTATGCCGTGCGTGATGAGCATGCCGCGCTTGATATCGTGCAAGATGCAATGATGAAGCTAGCCGACAAATACGGAACAAACTCTGCCGCAGAGTATCCGATGTTGTTTCAGCGTATCCTGCAAAATACGATGCGAGATTTTTGGCGTAGGCAAAAAGTTCGTAATTTGTGGACAACGTTACTATCTTCATTTAGTCACAATGAAGAGGGTGAAGACCGAGATCCTCTGGAAACGATAGACGTTGAAGATTATAGTGATGAGCCTTCAGCTCAGTTAGCGCGTAGTCAAACAATTAACCTGATTGAGAATGCACTAAAAAAGCTGCCAGCTCGTCAACGAGAAGCTTTTGTGTTGCGTTACTGGGAAGATATGGATGTGAACGAAACGGCGAGTATCATGGGGTGTTCGGGCGGTAGCGTTAAAACACACTGTTCTCGCGCTGTTCATGCACTGGCAATTGAGTTAAAGAAACAGGGTCTGGATAAGCTGGGTTTAAGCGATGCTTCCCCGCTTGGTTCTGTTTTTGTTGATGATGGTTCGATCGGCTAGGAGGCTAGCGATGAGTAAATATGAGAATGAAGTGACAAGTAATACAGGCAATCACATGGTTCAAAATACGCCTGAGTATAATGAGTTTGCAGAGGCGCAGTTGGCGCATAGCGTTGTTGGTTTGTTGGATGCTCATGTCCAGCATGTAGATGCTGAGATATCAAATCGTTTGTTAGTTGCGCGTGGTTTGGCGGTTAGTCAGTTGACTAAACTGCAAACGCAAGTGGTTGTTTCTCATGAGGTAAATCAGAGCGGTAATGTGTTGCAGTGGTTTGGGGAGCATGTTGGACAATATGTGGGGCATCACCGCCTTATGTCCTTCATTTTAGTAACCGCAGCGTTATTGTTAGCATTTTTTGCAGCACAACAATTTGGACTTAATAATAATTTAGAACATAGTGATGCGTATTTGCTGGCGTCGGATTTGCCACCAGAAGCATATGCGGATAAGGGGTTTGATGCATGGTTGGATACAGCGGCAGATTGAAATGTCTGATACTGATTTTAGCGTTATTTTTTAGCGGATATTCTGTCGCTGAAGATGCTAATGTATCTTGGGCGCAATTGAATGCGGCGCAGCAAGCAGTATTAAAACCTTTGGCATCAGAGTGGGATACGCTGCGTCCTTGGCAACGTGAGAAAATGCTGGATATTGCACGAGACTACTCAAATATGAGTCCTAATAAGCAAGAGTTAGTGCAGAAAAGGCTTAGTAGATGGAGCCGAATGACGCCATATGAACGTGAGAATGCGAGAAAGAAATATCAAGAGTTTCAAGCATTATCTCCGGAGAAAAAAGAGGAGTTGCGTAAGAAATGGTTGGGATATCAAAAGTATTCTGAATCTCAGCGCTTGAAGTTAAGGTCTGAATCACCTGACTCTTATACTGATGCTGATTTGGAATAATGTGTTGGTGAGACTCTAAGATAAGCAAAATATGTCTGATAAGCTAATAAGCAATAAGCACAAAGCGAAAACAACGGCCCCAAGTTTAATAAAGCTTGGGGCTTGTCTTATATATGAGGTGCTAGTCGTCATTGCACTAAGCTTTGCCTGCACACTGTTGTATCTCTGGCTTATGGGGGATGCAACTCATGGTATCAAGCGTTATTTATTGCAGTTGTTTCTGTGGCTGTCAGTCGGGCTTTATTTTGTTTGGTGTTGGTTAAAAAATGGACAGACGCTTGCAATGAAAACCTGGCATTTGAAACTGGTTGAACAGGATGGAGGATTGATCTCTTTGCCGGGAGCAATTGCTAGGTATGTTCTAGCTTCGCTGGGCTTAATGCTGTTTGGGTTTGGTTTTTTATGGATAATTTTTGACCGTGACCGACTGTTTCTACATGACCGATTACTCAAAAGTAAAATTATCACAAATCATCTTCGATCCACGTAATACAGCATTACCAGTCCTGCTATTAAAAACAAAATGGTTGGTGTAATTGCACTGAATAGTGCTGACCAGTCATTTAGTAAGCCTAAGTGTACGAATACGCGGTTCATGATTTGATACATGATGCCTAACATAATGCCGATAAATATTTTGGTGCTAGTACCTGCAGCGCGTTGCTGTAAAAAGCCAAAAGGCAGAGCTAAAATTACCATGACCAGACAGGCTAGCGGGTAGATTAACTTCCCCCATAGAGCAACCTCATATAGTGTGGCTTTCTGTTTATTTTCTGTTAAGTGATTAATGTAAGAGTATAAGTTCAAGGCAGACATTCTTTCTGGCAAGACTAATAATACATTCAATATCTCGGGGCGAATGAGCGAGTGCCATTTCTCTTCGGTAAATTGTTTTAGATGGGTAGCATCTCCATCAAATGTGGTTTTGTTGACATCTTTGAGCTTCCAGTAGTCTTCTTCAAATTGTCCACTTTTAGCATTGCTGGCAGAGCGCAGCTTAAAATTCTGATCAAATTCGTAGATGTGAATGTTGAGTAATGTTGCATCAGGTAAAACCTCCTCTACATTGACAAAATTATTGCCATCTTTGACCCATAATCCAGATCGGAAATCTTGAGCAATGACAGCATCTGTGGCTTTTATTCGTATATGTTTTGCCAGCTTTTCACTAAATGGGGTAACAAGCTCACCAATTAAAAAAGTGATAATGGTGAATACTAGACCTACTTTTAATAGCAAAAGTGCTATGTCGAGCAATGAAACTCCACTGACTCTTAATACAACAAGCTCTGAATAGCGTGCAAACTGTCCTAGACTAAGCATGCAGCCAACCAATACAGCGACTGGCATTACATCATAGATGTGACCTGGCGCACTGAGTAAAACAAATAGCAATACCTTGCTTAAACCATAACTGCCAGTGCCTAGGTTCTCAAGTTCTTGAATCAGGTCAAAAAATGAGAACATTGCGATCAGTGCCAACATAATAAGCGTTACGTTGATACTGACTTCTTTGAGTATATATCTGGAAATAATTTTCATGGGTGAGCTATGGTGTTATTCGCGCTTATTTAGGAGTTTTGACCATGAACTTGGGGAGCAAGTTAGGTAATATGGGGCGTTGTAATAGGCGTCGGTAAAACATATATGTCACGAGCATTAGAAATGTCAGGTGTACAGGCCACAGACCAATAATGCCGTTGAATTTTCCTTGTGCAATCCATGCTTGGATGATGTTAAGCAGGTTGTTGTAAATGATGTAAATAACCAGCGCCAGTGCGAAGTTGGCAGAACGCCCTGCTCTAGGATCAAGCGCACTCAGAGGAATGGCTAGCATGGCAAGCAGCAGTGCGGAGATTGGAATGGCAAGGCGCCACTGTAATTCAGCGTTGTTTGCATTGTTAAAGTTTTGAAGTAACTCCTGATTGGATTTAGATTGTGAACTGGGTGCTTCGTGTTTCACTTCAGCAGGCTCAACTCTCACTGCGTAGCGTTCAAACTCTGTGGTCGAAAACTCAGCCGAGTTGCGTGCGCCCTCATAGCGACGGCCATTGTGCATGATTAAAAAGTTATCGCCATTTTTTTCAGTAAGACGACTACCCTGCGCCGCGACAATAATGCCTAGCTTTTGGTGCTGAATGGACTGAACGAATATGTTTTTAACGACATTACCTAGTTCATCGAAGTTTTCTACAAAGAATACTCGTTCTGAATGGGGAGACTCTTTGAACACCCCAGGACTAATGGCAGCCAAATCATCGCGACTGGCAAGTTGCATGCGATAGTCTTCAACTTTATTAGTAGCCCATGGCGTAATATATAGGCTTAAAATTGAAATGACTACAATGATTGGCAAGGAGAAAGTAAGTACTGGGCGAATCCAAGCGTTAATGCTCAGGCCTGAGCTAAACCAAATAACCATTTCAGAGTCACGATACCAGCGCGACAGCGTCATGAGCACGGACAAAAACAAACTGAGAGATAGCAGCATGGGTAAAAACCTGATCATGTTGAAGCCTAACATGGTGCTAATGGCGTCATTGGGTAAAACGCCATTAGCCGCCAGTTGGATTAGATAGCCAGCGCGTTGTGCAATGACAACCCCTATCAGGATAAGAAATGCACCTGTAGCCGTAGAAATAAGTTCTTGAAAAAGCGCGCGCCTAAAAAGCATATGATTTGTGAGTGACTATTTATTTACAACTTTGAATTACGTGTAAAACACGAGATAATTTACTAAACAATATAAAAGGTTAAAACATTATGAAGCACAATACTATGGAATTTAGCATAAAAAATGGTGCTACGGAAAAACAGCGTAGCGATTGTGTCATTGTTGGTGTGTATGAGTCGCGAAAGTTGTCGAGGGCTGCACAGGATATTGACGAAGCCTCTTCGGGTTATATTGAGAATATTCTTAAGCGTGGTGATATGGATGGTAAGCTAGAGGCATCATTAATGTTGCATAGCGTACCAGGAGTGTTAAGTGAGCGTGTGCTGTTGGTGGGTTTAGGTAAAGAGCAGGATTTTACAGAAACACAGTACTGTAAAGCAGTGCGTGCCTCTGTAAAAGCCTTGGCGACTAGTGGTGCTAGCGATGCTGTTTCATATTTGGCTGAATTACCAGTCAAAGAATTAAGTGTGCGCTGGAAAGTAGCGCACATGGTTGAAGTATCATTAGATGCAACCTATCGTTTTGATGCACCAAAAAGAAAAAGTGACGAGAGCAAAAAAGAGCAAAAAAAGAAGGGCGTTGAGAAATTAGGTATTAATGTCACACAGTCTAGCGAGGTGAAGGAAGCTGAAGCAGGTCTGACTGATGGACAGGCTTTGGCTAAAGGCGTAAGCCTGACAAAAGATTTAGGTAATTTACCACCTAACGTATGTACGCCGACCTATCTTGCTGAGCAGGCTGTAGCGTTAGGTAAAAAATATGGCCTGAAAGTTGAAGTTTTAGAGCGTAGCGAGCTTAAGAAAATGGGCATGGGTTCATTCTTGGGCGTAACTCAAGGCAGCGAAGAACCGCCAAAATTGATTGTTATGCAACATTTAAAAGGTAAAAAAGGTCAAAAGCCCGTTGTGCTAGTGGGCAAAGGCATTACATTTGATACTGGTGGTATTTCAATCAAGCCGGGCGCTGAGATGGATGAGATGAAGTATGATATGTGCGGAGCTGCAAGCGTGCTTGGTACATTCAAGACCATAGCAGAAATGGATTTGCCATTGAATGTCATTGGCGTCATTCCAACTTGCGAAAATATGCCAGATGGTCGCGCAACAAGACCCGGTGATGTGTTAACAAGTATGTCAGGCCTCACGATTGAGGTGTTGAATACTGATGCAGAAGGGCGTTTGATATTATGTGATGCTTTAACTTATGCAGAACGTTTTGAGCCAAGTGCTGTAGTAGATATCGCGACGCTGACAGGCGCATGTGTGATTGCTCTGGGGCATCATGCCAGTGGCTTATTTAGTAATAATGATGATTTAGCCAAAGAGTTATTGCGTGCAGGGGAAGCTGCATTAGACCGTGCATGGCATATGCCAATGTGGGATGACTACCAGCCCTTGCTGGATAGTAATTTTGCCGATATGGCCAACATTGGTGGGCGGGCGGGTGGTAGCATTACTGCGGCTTGCTTCTTGTCCCGATTTGCAAAAAAATACGAATGGGCACATTTGGATATCGCAGGTACTGCTTGGAAGTCTGGTAAAGAGAAGGGTGGTACAGGCCGACCAGTACCATTGCTGACAGAGTTTCTAGTAGCTCGTGCGAATAGTGCTAAGTAAAGTAATTTAGTTAGATGACGCGAGTTGAATTCTTTTTTAATGTGCCAGATAAGTTAGCAAAGATTGCAGAGTTATGCGATAAAGCGGTTGGAAAAGGTCGTCAATTAACGATTTTTACGCCAGACGATGCCGTGAGTCACGCTCTGCAACAAGTGCTTTGGCAGCAAGCTGTGACGAGCTTTCTGCCAAGTGCTAAGTCTGATGAAGTTTCGAGTGAGTTTTCCCCAATCGTACTTGATGCGGATGGGGAGCAATTGCGGCAAGATGATATCTTGATTAATTTGCAGACGCAGCATCCCCCGTTTTTTAGCCGCTTCAGATATTTGGTGGAGTTGGTAGGTGTGGACGAAGCGGATAAAGTGGCAGCTAGGTTGCGATACAGATTTTATCGTGATCGAGGCTATGAGGTGAAATCAACGGATGTTGCTGATAGTTCTAGCTAAGGGGTTTAAATATGGATGAAGATGATATTCCTCTGCTAACGGAAGTGCATGCTGTAACAGCGTTGCCTTTTGCCAAGTCAGTTAATATAACTGCTGAATTGATTGCAGAGATTGTCGCTCAAGTGAAGCCGCAATTAAAGCAGCAATTAGAAGATGACATTACAATCGCGCTTACTCAAAAATTGAGAAAAAGTATGCGTGACGAGTTATTTGAAAGTCTGCTGAATGAATCTACAGCGATGCAAAAGTCCATCCATGATGAGCTTGCTGGTACGATTGGCACCTCAATTGAGTGCACTCAGCAAAGTTTGGAAGAACATATTAAGCAAACTTTAGTTCAAGAGTTGAGTCAAGCGGTCACTAATGTAGAGCAGACTTTGATTGATAGGACTTCTGACTTTATTGATAAATCAAAAGCGGACTTGACAACAGAATTGCCGAGTATGCTACATACAAACGTAGCAATTATTAAAGCTGACCTTGATTATGAATTGAGCCAAATGCAGGATAAGGGCGTTGTTGAAATGCAAGCCAAGCTTATTCAAACGTTTCCGATGATGGAACAGCTTTTAACGACACAACTGCAAGCGAAGCTTGATGATTTAGAAAATGTAACGGTAGAAAAAGCGACACTGGCATTGCAGGCTGAGGCATTGCGTTTACATGAAGATATATTGGCGAAGCATCAAGCTAATTTAACAAGTGAACTGTCATCAATTTATCAAGGCTTGACGCATCAAACGCAAGTCGAGCTAAGTACGTACTTGGATGCGCTACAGTTACAGTCTCAGCAGCAATTGGAACAGAAGCTGGGTGATACTTTCCCGATACTTTATGAAAGTTTGGCGCATGAATTAAGTACAACCTTGCAACGTGACTTTGTTGCGTTGGCAGACGCTGCAAAAAATGATTTTAAACTGGCATTGGATAGTGAGCTGCCATCAGTACAGCAAGCATTGGCTGATAAGGTGCATGAAATATTGGATGTTGAAGTCCCACGTATCGAACAAACAATGAGCTCAAACATTAAAAATGAAATTGAACGATTGATTGAGTCTGTACGTATGGTTTTTCAAAAGTAATCTGGTTGTAACTTCTGAAAAGTTATTTTATAGACCATCAACTAGTATTTGATAGGCTTCAGCAGTCAATAGTTGGTTCTCAACATCAGCTTTCAGTGGTTTGAACCTGAATATCCAGGCTTGGTAAGGCTCTTCATTGATAAGTTCTGGGGTGTTGATAACTGCCTGATTGATTTCGACTACTTCACCATCAACTAGGGCATGTAAATCAGAGCCGGTCTTAACGGATTCAACTATGCCACAAGGCTGACCTGTACTTAGTTTAGTGCCGATTGCTGGAGCATCAACAAAGACAATATCGCCCAATAAATCTTGAGCGTAGTCTGTAATGCCGGCTTCCCATAGGCCGTCTGCCGTAGGTTTGGCCCATAAGTGTTCTGCGCTGTAGAGTAGTGATTCAGGTGTATGCATTTTTATTACTCAAATGTTGTGAGTGAATTCTCTCATAACTTAAAGCTAGGTGCGTATGTAAATAACAAAATTTGTTAATGACAAAGCTAAAGTTTTTATATAATATCCCGATGTAACTGTATGACGTGAAACGAACTAATTGAGAATAATCATGCGTAAATTTTTAATATTTTATATTGCCCTGATGCTCAGTGCCTTGCCAACAGCCTCAGAGGCGGCAACCAAAAAGTCGCATAAACACGTTGCAACTAACAGTAAGCATAAATATGTGCATACTCAATCCGGTAATATGCGGGTTCATTATCGTTTGCGAGCTCATAAAACGGCGGCAGTGTATGCCGATACTTATGATGGTAGCGCCTCACTTCACCTTGCATCAGCCAAAGCACTTGTAATTAATCAGCTAACTGGTGAGACTGTGTTTGCTAAAAATATCAACCAGTCGACGCCAATCGCTTCGGTGACCAAATTGATGACCGCTATGGTGATGTTGGATGCACATTTACCTATGGATGAGGTCATTAACATTTCAGATGAAGATGTTGATTATTTAAAAGGTACGCACTCTAGATTAAGTGTTGGTACTGGGCTTACTCGAGGTGAGTTATTGCAGATGGCTTTGATTGCGTCAGAAAATCGTGCGGCTGCTGCGCTAGGCCGTAACTACCCGGGTGGTATTACTGCTTTTGTGAGTGCAATGAACCACAAGGCTGAAATGTTGGGTATGAGATCTACGCATTTTGTTGACTCTTCAGGTTTGAATAGTAGCAATGTATCTACAGCAGAAGATTTAGCAAAAATGGTGAATGCTGCTTATCATTACCCAGAAATTCGGCAAGTAACTACCACAGCTTCACAAGAAATTACGCCATACGGCCGTGCAAATCCAATTCATTTTGTGAATACCAATGCGTTGGTGCGAGGCAGTAATTGGTCAATTGGATTATCTAAAACTGGATTTATTAACGAAGCAGGACGTTGCTTAGTGATGCAGGCGGAAATTTCTGGTCAGCCGATGATTATTGTTTTGCTTGATTCTGTTGGTAAGCAAACACGTATTGGTGATGCAAACAGAATTCGTAAATGGGTAGAATACAATGATGCTAACTCACTAGGTGCAAAAGTAAGTGGCTAGTGTGTGGTAGATTAAAGATTTGACTCAATAAAAAAGCGGCTATTAGGCCGCTTTTTTATTGAGTCAAATCCTGTTACTCCGCAGTGGTTTTCTTGGCGGCGGTTCTTTTAGTTGCTGTTTTCTTGACTGCAGCTTTGGTTGCACTTGCTTTCTTCACCACGGGTTTTTTGCCGGTTACTTTCTTGGTGGCTGGCTTCTTGGTACTGTCAGCAGCTGTTTTTACGCTGGCTTTCCTAGCTACGGGCTTCTTAGCTGGCGTCTCTTTCGCTGCTTTTGCATTGAGGAGTTCTAATGCCTCTTCCAAAGTAAGCGCCTCCGGCTCAATGCTTTTTGGAAGTGTTGCGCGAACTTTTCCGTGTTGCACATAAGGACCATAGCGACCTGCAAACACTTCAATTTGACCGTCTTCTGTCGGGTGGTTGCCAAGTGAGCTCAGCGGAGCTGGACCTGTATTAGCCTGTGCCAGTAAAGCAACCGCACCCTCTAGGTCGATGGTAAATACACTCTCGCTTTTAGGAATGGATTTGAATTTAGCATCGTGATTCACGTAAGGGCCAAATCGGCCGATATTCGCAATGACTTTTTTGTTGGTTACTGGGTGTAAGCCAAGGTCACGCGGTAGTGATAACACCATTGTTGCTGTTTCCAAGCTCATATCTGTGAGTGAAATTTCTTTAGGTACACTGACACGTTTAGGTTTCTTTTTGTCACCTTCAACCGCTAGTCCTAGCTGCAGATAAGGGCCGTATGGGCCGTTCATTAGCAAGATTTCTTTGCCTGTGTCAGCATCGGTGCCTATGGTTACGGGGTCGCTGCCCGCTACGGCTGCGCCATCCGCGCTACGCTTGTAATCACACTTGGGCGTGTCGTTGTAGCCAGTGCAGCCAATAAAGGTGCCGTAGCGGCTTAGTTGTTTCTGTAGTGGCTTGCCACATTTCGGGCATGCTTCATCAATCAACTCATTGCCTGGGCGGTCTACATCAGCTTTACTGATTAGCTGTTGGTTAAAGCCTTGCCAGAACTCTGCCATTAACGGCACCCATTCACGCTCACCTTCAGCTACGCTATCCAGCGCATTCTCCAAGTTTGCCGTAAAGTCATAATCGACATATTTGGTAAAGTGTTCTGTTAGAAATTTATTTACAACGCGACCTACGTCTGTAGGTGTAAAGCGTTTTTTATCCAGCAGTACGTATTCACGGTCTTGCAGCGTACTAATGATGCTGGCGTAAGTTGAGGGGCGGCCAATGCCATACTCTTCTAGAATCTTAACCAGACTAGCTTCAGAGTAACGTGGTGGTGGCTCAGTAAAATGTTGGTCGCCGTATATTTTTTCAACTGCCAAGACCTCACCAGTTTCAAGGTTTGGCAATTTGCTTTCGCCTTCTTCTTCTTCATCGTCATTGCCTTCCATGTAGACGGCGATAAAACCGGCAAATACCATGGTCTGACCGGTGGCGCGGAACAAATTTGCATCGCTACCAACGCTGAGATCGACACTCACTGCGTCAAATTTAGCGGGAGACATCTGGCAGGCCAGCGCACGCTTCCAAATCATTTCATAGAGCTTGAATTGCTCATCAGTCAGATACTGGCGGACTTGCGTCGGTGTCCGGGTAATGTCCGTAGGGCGAATCGCCTCATGCGCCTCTTGCGCACTTTTAGACTTGGTTTTGTACATGACAGGTGATTTTGGCAAGTATTCTGCGTCAAAATTCTTTTTCACGTAATCACGGATTTGCATTACCGCTTCAGTTGCAATGCTAAATGAGTCGGTACGCATATAGGTAATCAAACCCACAGTGCCTGTGCCTACGTCTACACCTTCATAGAGTTGCTGGGCAACGCGCATGGCACGTGATGTGGTGAAGCCGAGTTTACGTACAGCCTCTTGTTGCAATGTTGAAGTGGTAAACGGTGCGGCTGGGCTACGACTACGTTGTTTTTTCTCAACGCGTGAAACGGTGGTCTTACCAGCACTGGCAAGAAGTAGTTTGCCTACAATATCTGTTTGCTGGTCATGATTGATGACCGTGAACTGTTCTACCTTCTGGTTATTGAGTTGCACCAGTTTTGCGCTGAAGCCATGCTGATGCTTTAAAGCATCCAGATGAATAGACCAGTATTCTTGTGATTTAAAGGCTTCAATTTCTAGCTCACGCTCAACGATAAGGCGTAGCGCTGGGCTTTGCACACGTCCTGCTGATAGGCCTCGGCGAATTTTTTTCCATAGCAATGGCGATAAGTTAAAACCGACCAGATAATCTAAGGCGCGGCGCGCTTGCTGGGCATTGACCATCGGCATAGAGATGTCGCGGGGCTCGGCAATGGCGTGCTCTACGGCACTTTTAGTAATTTCATGAAACACCACACGCTTCATGAGCTTGTTTTTCAGTAAGTTTTTGGATTTCAGAATCTCGGCAATGTGCCATGAAATTGCTTCACCTTCGCGGTCCGGGTCGGTTGCGAGATAGATGCTTTCTGCGCTCTTAACGGCTTTGGCGATTGCGTCTACGTGTTTGCTGTTGCGGTCGATAATTTCGTATTTCATAGCGAAATTATCAGCAGTATCAACGGCACCATTTTTAGGAATTAAGTCGCGCACATGCCCATAAGATGCGAGTACCTCAAAGTCGCTTCCAAGATATTTTTTCAGCGTTTTTGCTTTAGATGGTGATTCAACAATTAACAGTTTGGACATGAATGCCTAGGGTAAAGGGGTGTGTAAAATGGGTTGCTAATACAATAGCTTGGATAATAGCAAGGTAAATGGTTGTTAGACAATAAGTCTATATCTAAAAGTGCAAGTATTCTTTTAATATTAACTATTCACGTAATTTGATGGGCTAATTAGGTATTCCTGACAAACTCAATTTTTGTTCCATAGTTACCTGACAAGCTTAAAGCTGCGCCTTCATTAGCAATGTCACCAAATAGTGGATCATCATCTTCAGCCTTGGCCTGACTTAAATTCTTAAAGTCATATAAATTGAAATCGGCTAAATGTGAAGGTTCAACGTTGCCGATGGCGCGGAATATATTGTTGATACGACCGGGCTGCTCGCGCTCCCAGACTTGCAGCATTTCTTTTACTTTTTGACGTTGTAGGTTTTCCTGGCTACCGCATAAATCGCATGGGATGATTGGAAACTCCATTTGTCTAGCGTAACTGGCGATATCTTTTTCACTGCAATATGCCAATGGGCGAATCACAATATTCTGCTTGTCGTTGGTGGCAAGTTTTGGTGGCATGGCTTTCATTTTTGCACCAAAAAACATATTTAAGAACAGTGTTTCCACAATGTCGTCACGGTGATGGCCAAGTGCGATTTTATTGGCACCTAGTTCTTTTGCTGTTGTGTAAATCACGCCACGACGCAGACGTGAGCAAAGTGAGCATGTGGTTTTTCCTTCAGGGATTTTTTCTTTCACAATTGAATACGTGTCTGCATTGACAATACGATAATCAATACCTAGTTTCTCAAAATAGGCAGGCAAAATATCTGCTGGGAAACCAGGCTGCTTCTGATCCAGATTCATGGCAATCAGCTTGAAGTTGATTGGCGCGCGTTCTTGTAGCGCGAGCAGTATCATCAGCATGGCATGCGAATCTTTGCCGCCACTCATACATACTAATACGGTATCGCCTTCTTCAATCATGTTGTAGTCGCCAATAGCTTTACCCGTTGAGCTGATTAAGCTATTGCGCAACTTGATAAAGTTGTTGGAATGGTTAGCTGGTAAGTGTTTAATCATGAGGTTCTTGGATGGATTTTCTAAAAATTGAGAGACCTGCCGCCATCTACAGCTAGTATGTGGCCTGTAATAAATGGGGCATCGGTAATTAAGAATTTGACGGCTTTCGCAACATCTTCAGCTTCGCCGACGCGTTTAAGTAATGTTTGGTTGATCACGCGTTGGCGATATATTTCATTAAACTCAAGATTACCTTCAGGCCATTGTACTGGGCCAGGCGCTACCGCGTTTACACGCACCTCTGGGCTTAGTTCATGGGCTAATGATTTCGTGAGGGTGACTAGGCCGGCTTTAGCAACACTATAAATAATGTAGCCCTTTTTGGGGCGTTCAACATGCATATCGGTAATGTTGACGATGCAGCCATAATTTTTGCGCAATTCAGGTGCCGCAGCCTGAGATAGAAACAATGGCGCCTTTAAATTGCTGCCTATGAGATCCTGCCATTTGGCCTCATCAATTTCGCCTATTTCGCTGGGGTAATAGGTGGACGCGTTGTTAATCAGCACATCTAATCGGCCAAAATGATTAATTGTTTCGCTTAGTAAGTGCGGTATGGCGGTGATGTTAAGTAAATCACCTTGAATAATTGCGGCGGAATTTGCTCTTTGCAAATTAAGCTCTGCCTGCAAGGCACGCGCCTCCTTGAGAGAGTTGTTGTAGTGAATCATTAGGTCAAAGCCTTCAGCATGTAGCATGCGGCAAATGGCTGCGCCTACACGCTTTGCGCCACCTGTAATGAACACCACTTTATTTGCGACTTTTGTTTGCAATGCTTTATCCAATATTGGTTGATATTTTAATTCGCTAAATTATCGATAGCGCTAGCGCGGCAACAGTAACGTCGCCTTCGTTTCTGTTGCGAAGTGGAATTAGTCATTATAATCTAACTCATGAGTACATTACCCACACCATCATTAGAAGCCCAAGAGCATAGTCAGCAACTTGTTGATCTGATTCAACAGAACATCGTGCAGGCTGGCGGTTGGATAGACTTTTTCCAATTTATGCAGTTGGCACTTTATGCGCCTAGACTAGGGTATTACAGCGCCGGCAGTCAAAAGTTCGGTACAGGTGGAGATTTTGTTACAGCACCAGAGATTTCGCCGCTGTTTGCGCAAACCGTCGCGAATCAAATAGCACAGGTTTTACGTATGACGCATGGCAATGTGCTTGAGTTAGGTGCAGGTACAGGGAAGTTAGCGGCTGATTTATTGTTGACGCTGGCGGAATTAGATGTATTGCCAAATCATTATTTTATACTTGAGGTGAGCGATCACTTGCGTGAAATTCAGCGTGAATGGTTGAATAAGAAGTTGCCTCAAGATACTCTTCAGCGTGTTATGTGGCTTGATGCATTGCCGGCAATGTTTGAGGGTGTTGTCATTGGAAATGAAGTCTTGGATGCAATTCCTGTGCATGTTGTGCATGCAACACCGCAAGGTTTATGTGAGCGAGGAGTGGTGTTTGCGCAAGATAGTTTTGCTTGGAAAGACAAAATCATGCCATTCGAGCACAAGCAAGATTTATTTGATATGGTGCAAGCACTCAACCTGCCTGTAGACTATATCACTGAGGTTTGCCCAGCAGCCTGCGGTATGATTGCTAGTCTGGCGAATATGTTACAGCAGGGTATTATTTTAATGATTGATTATGGCTTCTCTGCTCGTGAGTACTATCACCCGCAGCGTAATCTTGGCACGATGATGTGCCACTACCAACATTATGCGCATATAGACCCTCTCATTAATATTGGTCTGCAAGATATAACCGCGCATGTTGATTTTACAAGCATCGCCCATGCCGGCGTCAGTAATGGCTTAGAGCTTGGTGGTTACTGTAGTCAAGCCCAGTTTTTGATGAACAGCGGTATATTAGATATCATGGCGCAAGTGTCGCCACATGACATGGCACGCTATGCGCCATTAGCTGCAGCAGCGCAAAAGTTGCTATCACCTTCAGAAATGGGTGATTTATTTAAGGTAATAGCCTTGAGTAAAAATATTGAAGAGCCCTTGATAGGTTTTTCCTCTGGTGATAAATCTCACGCGCTCTAAAATTCACTGAAACACGCCTCTAAAGTATAATGCGCAGCATGAATGAATTAAATAATACAGAAGCACTATCAAATCCAGTTGTTGATGATCAAGAATTAGCACAACGTCGCATCCGCAGTTTTGTGCTACGCCAAGGCCGTTTAACCAAAGGTCAGGCGCGTGCGCTTGAAACGGGCTTGCCTAAATTTGGCGTTACTTATATGCCAGAAGTGCTTGATTTAAGTGCGCGATTTAACCGTACCGAAAGTAAAAAGATTCTGGAAATTGGTTTTGGCATGGGTGAAACCACCGCAAAAATTGCGCAAACTTTACCAGAGTGTGACTTCTTGGCGGCTGAAGTACATACGCCCGGTGTTGGTGCATTGCTTAAGTTGATTGAAGGGCTTGGGCTCACTAATATTCGTGTGATTCAGCATGATGTTGTGGAGGTGTTGCAAAATATGCTGCCGGATGCCAGTTTAGATGGCGTACATATTTTCTTCCCAGATCCTTGGCATAAAAAGCGCCATCACAAGCGCCGCTTGATACAAGCTGAGTTTGTGAAATTGTTATGTACCAAACTGAAAGTTGGCGGCTATCTGCACGTGGCAACGGACTGGCAAGAGTATGCTGAATGGGTGTTGGATGTATTGAAAGCTGAACCACAACTGCAAAATACTGCGCAAGATTACGCAGAGAAGCCGAGTTATAGACCACTTACCAAGTTTGAAAATCGCGGCTTAAAGCTTGGACATGGGGTTTGGGATATGGTGTTTAGGCGCAAGTAAAATTGCCCAAACAAATGTAGATTAAGAAATCAGCGCTACTACCACGCCTGTTTGGACAGTCAGGCAGCAGAGCCGATTTAGTTGTAGTTACTCGCTTAAATTCTCAGGTTCTTCCGCAAATAACCACTTGCCAATGACCATCTCAGCCTCTTCGACGCCTTGTTTCTTCAGGCTTGAGAATAGTTGTATGGTGCATTCGCTGTGATAATGGTTACCCCAAGTTTCAATCAGCTCTTTGCGTACACGGTTTAACGTCAAGCTTGCTTCACCGCGTGAAAGTTTGTCTGATTTGGTTAACAAGACATGTACAGGCTTGCCGCTTGGGCAAAACCAATCTAGCATTTGGCGATCTAGTGGTGTGAGCGGGTGGCGGCTATCCATGACCAATACCAATCCACCTAAGCTTGTGCGCTCACTTAAATAACGTGCTAGCACGTTTTGCCAATGGGCACGCATGGCTTCAGGTACTTTGGCATAGCCATAGCCCGGTAAGTCAACTAGATGCCTATCATTTCCCAGTGTGAAAAAGTTGATGAGTTGTGTGCGGCCTGGCTGTTTGCTGACGAATGCCAGACGGTTATGGTTGGCCAGTGTATTTAGCGCACTGGATTTTCCAGCGTTAGAGCGCCCAGCAAAGGCAACTTCGATGCCACTGGCAGGCGGCAAGTCACGCAGATGGTGGGCTGAAATATGAAAAGCGGCATTTTGAAACAGAGGCATTGGAATCCAGTATTAACATCAGTATAAACAACAGTGAAAAATGCTATCACGAATAGGGGTTTTTAGCTAAAATAGCAAGTTAATTGATTGAATAATTTAGATTAGTCGCATAGGTATGTGTCATTTAGCGTATTTAAAATGGGCTAAATGGTCATTCAGAATTGTAAATTTTAGATTTGGGAGCAGTAATGCAATTTCGTCATCTAGCTTGGTTAGTATTGAGTGTTGGTTTTTCTATGAATGCAGTTGCCGCAGAAAAGGCAGCGGCTAGCGCGCCTGTTGTAGAGAAAAAATCTGCAGAACAAATTGTAAACACAGTGTGCGCGGCATGCCATACGGCGGATGGCAATAGTGTGATTACGTTGAACCCTAAATTGGCAAGCCAACATCCTGAATACCTTGAAAAACAACTGACGGAGTTTAAATCAGGTAAGCGCGCTAACGCCGTGATGTCTGGTATGGCTTCAATGTTAAGTGATGAAGATATCAAAAATTTAGCGGCTTATTTTTCAGCTAAAGCATTGGTTTTAGGCAAAGCAAAAACTAATGGCGTTGGTTCATTGGGTGAAAAAATCTATCGTGGTGGTGTTGCTGCTACCAGTGTGCCAGCATGTGCTGCATGTCATGGTGCAAATGGTTTGGGCTTACCTAAGCAATTTCCAAGTTTAAGAGGTCAGAACGCTGATTATGTACTGGCACAATTAAGAAGCTTCCGTCTTGGTGAACGTGCTAATGCACCGATGATGATGGATATTGCAGGCAAAATGAGTGATGCAGAAATGGCTGCAGTTGCTGATTATATTCAAGGGTTACGTTAACGCGTTGCCTTAAAGTAGCTGCTGAACAAAAGGGGTGGCTTATGCCGCCCTTTATTTTTGCAACTATTTTTATTGCCGGACAGTCGAAAATCCAGTCATTCACACCAGTCTCATACCCCGTGTATTTTGAATCTAATATTCTGAATATCACTTTCTGATGACACATTTTTTGAACACCTTATATTTTGAATCCTAAACACTCCACATCTAAAAAAATTCTTGATCTGATGAGTTCAATGCGCTTTGCAGTAAGCCTGCTTACTGTATTGGGTATTGCATCCATTATTGGCACTGTGCTTAAGCAGAATGAGCCTTATGAAAACTACATCATCAAATTCGGTCAGTTCTGGTTCAATTTTTTTGAAACCTTAGGGCTATACGATGTTTACCATACAGGCTGGTTTCTAGTTATTTTACTGTTTCTGGTGTTGTCCACGAGCCTTTGTATCTATCGAAATAGCCCATTGATGATTCGGGAGTGGCGTGCATTTAAGGAGCATGTGACAGAAAAATCACTCAATGCGTTTAGTCATCAGGTAACGTTTAAATCAAGCGCCAGCTTAGAAAATACCAAGCAGCAACTTGGCTTATTTTTACAAGCTAAAGGCTTTAAATACAAGGTTAGAAAGCACAACGATGGCAGCGAGCTTATTGCTGCAAAGGCGGGCACGCATCAGCGTTTAGGATATATTTTTACGCATGTAGCGATGGTGGTTATTCTGTTTGGTGGTTTGCTGGATGGTAACTTGCCATTTAAAGTGCAGGAAATGTTAGGGCTAAAGCGTATTGAAACGCTGGATATTCCCGAGTCAAAAGTGCCGGCAATTAGCCGGTTAAGTACAAGCAACCCTTCTTTTCGTGCAAATATGACCTTGCCGGAAGGTACGAGTGATAACGTGGCATTTGTGCGCGTTCGTGATGGGTATCTTGTGCAAGAGTTACCGTTCAGAGTTGCTCTAAAAGACTTCCGCATTGAGCATTACGCCACAGGTCAGCCCAAATCGTTTGAGAGCGATATTGTTATCACCGATCCTGAGTTGAAAGCGCCCATCACTAAAACGATCAGCGTTAATCATCCGCTGACCTACAAAGGTATTGCAATTTACCAGTCTGACTTTCAGGATGGTGGTACCAAACTGAATTTTAAAGTGTGGAATTTACTCTCCACAGACCTTCAACCTCAAACATTAAATGGCGCGATTTTTCAAAAAGGCTCATTGGGTAATGGTGCTGATGCTTTAACCGTTGAATACAACGATTTTCGTAAATTCAATATTATCAACTTATCTCCGGATGGTAGAGGTAAGCCGCATAACGTTGGCCCTAATGTCACTTACAAGTTGCGTGATGCGCAAGGCCAAGCTAAAGAGTATGTGAATTACATGCAGCCACTGCAAATAGATGGCAAGCACTACTTTTTGGCGGGTATGCGCGAAACCGTGCAAGAAGACTTTCGCTACTTGCGCATTCCAGTGGATGACGACTTGACGCTCAATGGTTTTATGCGTTTTAGAGCCACGATGCTGGATGCGTCTAAATACCCTGAAATCGCGCATCGCATGGCAAGCACTGCTATCCCAAATAATAAAAATGCGGCTGTTAATAAACAGTTTGAAGATAGTGTACAGCAGTTAATGCGCACCTTTGCTCAAGGAGGGTATAACCAGTTGGCCAAGGTAATTGAGAAGAATGTACCGGAAAATGATCGTGTAGTCGCCGCTCAAACTTACATCAAGATGATTCATCTTGCCGCATTCGAAGCTTATAATATGAGCTTGGTCGCAAATAAAAAGCCAGAGCTAGTCAACAACGCTGATACACAAGCGTTAGTTCAAGATAGTCTAAATGCATTCAGTGACATGTTCTTTTATGGCACGCCATATTTTTTACAACTTGATCAGTTTGAGCATAAACAGGCTAGTGGTTTGCAACTCACAAAGTCTCCTGGTGAAAAGTGGGTATATTTAGGTTCAATTTTATTGGTGCTGGGTATTTTCTCTATGATGTATATTCGTGAGCGCCGCATTTGGTTGCTGCTGAATCCGGACGGTCAGCAAGTGCATTTTGCAATGTCATCAAACCGTAAGAATTTAGATTTTGAACAAGAATTCAATTTATATCGCGAGCAGCTTAAAGGCTTGTTAGCTTAAGGATTTAACATGAATACCAATATGCTTGATTACCAGTCAAAATCATTATTACAACGCCTAAACTGGCAAGATTGGCTATATGCAATCATTCTTGTGGCAGGTTCAATATTCGCTTATACCAAATATGCCAAATACATGGATATATACGAAACAGGTTTTTTATTTGGCGCGATGGTTCTGTTCAGTTATTTGGGCTGGCAATGGAAGTCGTTGGGTAAATTGGTGCTGGGCGTTGGGTTGGTCAGTTTGTTTTCAATCAGTTTGTATCATGGCGATCAAGCACGCGCCACACAGGTTTTTTTACTTAAGTTTCTGATTTCCAGCCAATCTGCGATTATGTGGATGAACGTATTGTTTGTGCTTGCAATGACGACTTATTGGTTTGCGCTATATAAGCGCTCAGTGTTCGCTGGGTCAGTGGCTACTGCACTTACGTGGAGCGCAGCATTAATGGGCTTTGTTGGTTTGATGGTGCGTTGGTACGAGTCTTACTTAATTGCGCCAGATGTGGGTCATATTCCAATCAGTAACTTGTATGAAGTGTTTATTTTATTTTGCCTGATTACTGCATTGCTTTATTTGCACTATGAGCAGCGTTTTAATACCAAGCAGCTTGGTGGGTTTGTGTTGCTGGTGGTGAATGCTGCGGTGGGCTTTATTCTTTGGTACACGTTTGACCGTCATGCCAATAATATTCAGCCGCTAGTACCTGCATTGCAATCATATTGGATGAAAATACACGTCCCAGCTAATTTTGTTGGGTATGGTTCTTTTTCATTAGCGGCGATGGTGGCTAGTGCATACTTGCTGGCTAGTAAAAATGTGTTGGTTTCGCGTTTACCCGCTTTAGATGTGTTGGATGATCTAATGTACAAGGCGATTGCAGTAGGTTTTGCCTTCTTTACTATTGCTACCATTCTGGGGGCGATGTGGGCGGCTGAGGCATGGGGCGGTTATTGGAGTTGGGATCCTAAAGAAACATGGGCGCTGATTGTGTGGCTTAACTATGCGGCATGGTTACATCTGCGCATGGTAAAAGGTTTGCGTGGTCCAGTATTGGCATGGTGGGCACTAATTGGTCTAATTGTGACTACATTTGCATTTTTGGGCGTGAATATGTTCTTAAGCGGGTTGCATTCATACGGTACGCTTTAAGTTAATCGTTTAATTTGTGAAACGGTTGCAGAAGCAATTCTGGCAGCCGTTTTTTTAGTTGGCAGACAAGTTGTCGATAGGTAGCGCCTCTAGTCTAAAGCGCACTTCGCCACTGCGGTTCTCCACTAAGGATAGTTGAAAGCCAGATTGCGTTGCTTGCTGAGCCGCATGATAAAGCCCAACCCCTAAGCCGTTGTCAGAGTTGATATGCGACTTAAACAATCGAGCAGCAATCATTTCGGGGATTGCTGAGCCGGTGTCAGTGACATCTAAACAAAAGTGTGGTGTGTTGCACAAAGTAACTTTAATCTTGATGTCGGCCTCCTGCTTTGCTTTTTCAAGCGCATTTTGCAGTAGATTGTCAGCGATGCTATCCATCATGTCCGCATCTATGTTTGTTTTAGGGAAGTTTTCTGGGGCATCAAACTGCACTTGATTGGAAGTGTTGAGTTGCTTAAAGTGTTGCCACCAAGAAGCTATTAGCAACTGGTGTTTCTTCTCCATACTTGGTTGCTCTAGCTTATTGAGCGTGCTACTTAAACGTTGGCTCAGTCTTGGTAGTTGCTTTTTAATCAGCTCAACCAGTTTTGCATCATCGTTGGTGTCTTTAGATAGTGCCGCCGCCGCGGATAGCGTTCCAAGTGATTGCAAAATATTTTTAATGTCATGCGTCAGGCGTGAACCTGTTTCATACAACGATTGCATATAAGTATTTTGGCTAACGGTTTCTTCTCGGCGTTTAGCTACATAAAACTCACTTAATATCTGAGTCAGTAGTTGTGCATGTAAATACATGGCTGGACTAAGCTCCCAGTGCGAGTAGAGGGTGAGTTGAAGTTGTTCAAAGCTGAAATGAGAAATATAAGGCGTTGTTTTGCCTGTATGTTGATTGCTATTAGCCGTTTCCCAGCTAAGCCCGCTAACCCAATTAAGCGTCGCTAATTCGAGTATGGCGGCGTGCATAAAGTTTTCGGCAGTTTTCTCGCTTTCCAGATATTCCGATATTTTTCTAATCCATAGCTCAAAAGGCAATCCTAAGCTTAGCAAATAACGGGACATGAGCAGTTCTAAGCCAGAAAATGAGGCGCTTGGATTCCAAAGCCAGCTAATGGCAACCAGAATAGCCGCTAAACTAAATACGGTGATAGCCAGTAATTGAATGTATTGAATTTTCCAAATAATGCCTAAGGCAAAACTGCCTAGAATCACGATTAAGGTCAGCAAGAAAAGGAGTAAGGTATAAAAAAAGTCGAGATTCGGTGTTTGGTTATCCGGTTTATTTTTGGTAGACAAAAATAAAATAGCAAGAGGCAGTAATGGTAAAACGTATGTGACCAAGAGTTCAGTAGCGGCTAAATCATCTTTAACCTGTAGCAGGTTTGGTACCACCCATAGGAGTAGTACTGAAAGCAGGTAGGTTGCGGCAAGCATTTTTGGTAGTTTGGAACTGGTAGGCTCAGTTGCAAAAACACGCCCTCCGATAAGAGAAAATAAGCCGGCAATCCAAAAAGCGATTCCCCACCAATTGATATAAAACATGGCGAAGGCAGCGCCTGCGATAATCATCAAGACAGCGCGCCATGATAGTGATTTTGATTGTCGCATGACGGGTTGCCACAATAAAAACAAGCCGTAGTGGCATAAAAATAAAGCAGGATAAAGCTGCTTTGTCTCGCCTAAGGTCAGCAAGGTGTGCAATGATAAAATCATCAATGCCATCAAAGAGTCTGTGTTATTGAAAGTGCGGCGAAAAATATTGAATGAGGCTGGCATAAAGCATGGGCTCACTAGTGGGTTGGGAAATGACTCAATTTGTATGGTATTGTATTTTAATCTCTAAATTAATGCGGATATTGTTGATAGGGAAGTGAAATGCAGTAGGTGGAGGCGTTAAGTTTTGAACACAATTGTTCGTTATTTGACGGTTGCAATGTGAGATTCTTTAAAAAATCTAATAAATTTTAGGTAAACAATAGCAAATTAGGTTAAAACCAACCAAATGTTGGTTGGAATGAAATTTGCATAGTATATTCTGACGATAAGGTATCGATTTTAAGTTAGAGTGCCTTAAATTACATATCATGGTTCGGGGAACTAAATGAAAAAACAACAAACAGGTTTTACATTAATTGAGTTGGCAATTGTGCTGGTCATTATTGGCTTGCTCTTAGGCGGCGTGTTAAAGGGTCAGGAGTTGATTAATAGCGCTAAAGTTAAAAACATGGCAGGTGATTTTAAGAATATTCAAGTCTATATTTATGGATATCAAGACAAATATAAAGCATTGCCTGGTGATGATAAATCTGCCGATAAGCACCTTACAGGAGGTGTTCTGGCGACCTCTGGAGCTCAGGGTAATGGTGTAATTGAAGGCGCATATGATTCAGAAGATGGTAAAACTGAATCTGCTATGTTTTGGCAACACGTAAGATTGGCTGGTTTAGCCGCAGGACCTACGGCTGTGACGGATACTAATTATTATCCAACAAATGCAGATGGTGGCAGAATCGGTGTTTCAAGTGTTGTTGGAAATACAGCCGTTACCGTATTGAGCGGTGTGAATGGGGGTATATCAGGTGCTTTTATAATTTGCTCCGAAGGTGTTCTGGGTAAGTTTGCAAAACAACTTGATACGACTTTAGATGACGGAAATACACAAACAGGCTCGGTACGTGTAGTGACAAAAGGTACTATTAGCATAGGGTTGACTAATGATAATGTATTGGATTCTAGTCCTTATGTGGTTTGTATGGCTTTTTAAGTGTGCAAGGAAGTTTGAATGTGTAAGTTTAAAAAGCCCGCTGGTCGGGCTTTTTAAATGTCTGTTTTTAAATAAATCAATTCGAATGTAAAGCATTTAACTGCTTGCTTAGATGCAAAATTGTTTTAGAATGTTGTCCTAGTAGAAAATATACAAAAGTCTATCAATATCACTAATCTATCCATGACCCCCAATATAGTAGAAATCGACAATCTTTCCTTTGGTTACAAAGGCCGTGTATTGCATAAAGGCATTAACATGGTCTTTCCACGCGGTAAAGTCGTGGCGATTATGGGCGGTAGCGGCAGCGGTAAAACCACTCTGTTGCGCTTGATTGGTGGGCAGATTCGGCCGAGCAAGGGTGAGGTGCGTGTCGATGGTGATGTGGTACATAAGCAAGACCGTGATGGAATCTATAAGCTGCGTCGTAAAATGGGCATGTTATTTCAGCATGGCGCGCTATTTACCGACTTGTCCGTGTTTGATAATGTCGCATTCCCTATGCGTGAATTGACGGACTTGCCTGAATCCATGATTAGGGATTTGGTGCTGATGAAACTTAATGCGGTTGGTCTGCGTGGTGCGCATGCTTTAATGCCGACAGAGCTTTCTGGCGGTATGGCAAGGCGCGTTGCCTTGGCGCGTGCAATAGCATTAGACCCTAATATTATTATGTACGATGAACCTTTTGCTGGTTTAGATCCCATAACAATGGGCGTGATTTGCGATTTGATTAGAACTTTGAATGATGCGCTCGGTACTACTTCTATTATCGTGTCACATGATGTGAAAGAAACATTTATGATTGCGGACTATGTTTATTTTGTGGCGAATGGTGAAGTGGTTGCGGAAGGAACGCCGGATGATTTGATGCAGTCTACATTGCCTTTTGTGCATCAGTTCGTGCATGGTGAGAAAGATGGCCCAGTACCATTTCATTATGCTGCAAAAAACTATCAGTCCGAGTTGCTGGGTCGAGTCTCAGTTAAATAGCAACTAGCCAAATTAACCACCATTCAAACAAGCAAATGATTAAATCAACTCTACATATCAGTATTATTCGGACGTTACGCGGGATTGGCAGCCGGATGATAGAGCGTACTTGGCGTTTGGGGGCGGGTGCGAGACTCTTTTTTCTGACACTTGTTTACTCTGGTGAGAGTTTTCGTCGGTTCAACCTTACATTGCGCGAGGTTTATTCCACGGGCGTAATGTCGTTGTTGATTATTATCGTGTCTGCATTCTTTGTGGGGATGGTGCTGGCATTGCAGGGATATAACACTTTGCAAAAATATGGCTCATCTGAGGCGATCGGTGTTTTAGTTGCACTGTCACTGGTTCGCGAATTAGGGCCTGTGGTGACGGCACTATTGTTCGCTGGGCGTGCTGGTACTGCCATCACTGCGGAAATCGGTTTGATGAAAACGACGGAACAGCTTTCTGCAATGGAAATGATGGCAGTGAATCCAATTGCTCGCGTAATTGCACCTCGCTTCTGGGCAGGTGTGATTTCTATGCCAATATTAGCTTCCCTATTTTCTATGGTAGGTATCTTAGGTGGCTATTTAGTCGCGGTGCCCTTGATTGGTGTAGATGATGGTGCATTTTGGTCGCAAATGCAGGCAAATGTAGATTTTAGGTTAGATATTGTTAATGGCGTGATTAAAAGTATCGTATTTGGCGTGGCGTGTACCATGATTGCTTTGTTTGAGGGCTATGATGCCCCGCCTACAGCCGAGGGTGTAAGTCGTGCGACTACGCGTACTGTCGTCATTTCATCGCTGACGGTGTTGGCTTTAGATTTTATTTTAACGTCTTTTATGCTTGAAGTTTAGAGCAATACAAAGACCTGAAAATTAAGAATGTGTAAATTGAGGGGGTGTTAAGTGGATAGAACAACAATAGACTTATGGGTAGGAATCTTTGTGGCACTAGGTGTTGCTGCATTGCTAGGCCTTGCCATGAAGGTCGGAAATTTAACTTCGAGTAAAATCGGAGATACTTATAGTGTTAGCGCAGCTTTTGAGAATATTGGTAGCTTAAAGCCGCATGCGCCTGTAAAAAGCGCAGGTGTTGTTGTGGGGCGCGTAGATAGTATTACTTTTGATTCGAGTAAGTATGAAGCGATTGTAAAGATTAATATTGATAAGCGTTATCCTTTCCCAAAAGATACATTTGCGAATATATATACCGCTGGTTTGTTGGGCGAGCAGTATGTAGGCCTTGAGGCCGGTGGTGATGAAGATACATTGAAAAATGGTGATAAAATTATAAAAACACAAGATGCTGTTGTGCTAGAGAAAATGATAAGCCAATTTTTGTTTAGCAAAGCTTCAGAAAATAAATCAGACGATAAGTCTGATGATGGGTCAAATTCAAAGGCAACTAAGGCTAAGTCAACGGAATTGGGTGCAGCACCGTTCTAGTTGGTTATAGCTTTATAGGCCGTTAGTATTTAAGTAACTTAATGTAAGGGTGTTGTTTGGTTGTAACGCATCAGTTAAAGGTATCCAATGAAGTCATTTTTTAAATTTTTAGTTAGCGCTAGCCTGCTGGTTAGTTTGTTTGCATTTTTTGGCATTGCGAATGCGGAAACCCCGCCAGACGTACTCGTCAAACAAACGGCGGATGAAGTATTAACGATTATCAAAAACGATAAAGAAATCCAGGCTGGTAACCAGCATCAATTGTATGCAGTGGTTGAGGCAAAAATATTGCCTAATTTTGATTTTGATCGCGTAAGCCACATGGTGCTTGGCAAAAACTGGAGAACCGCTACACCGGAACAGCAAACTAGCTTTCAGAAGGAGTTTCGTACTCTATTGCTGCGAACATATGCTTCTGCGCTAGGCAAGTATAAAAATCAAGTGATTGAATACAAGCCACTGCACAATGAGCCTGATGGAAAAAGTGCCAGTGTGAGAACGCAAATTATACAGGCAGGTGGCCCACCAGTTGGCGTGGATTACAGCTTGATTAAGACTGAAAATGGCTGGAAAGTTTATGATATCGTGATTGAGGGTGTGAGTTTGGTGACCAACTATCGCAGTCAATTTAGTAATGAAATTCGCCAGAATGGGATTGATAGCCTGAATAAGAAATTGGCTGACAAAAACAAAGCGGCAGGCTTAACTTAAAAAGGCTTTAAGCTTTACTTAAAAGCTTAATAACATATTTAGTATGAACGCTATTACTCAGCAAGAAAATCAGTGGCAGGTCTCCGGTGAGCTGTTGATGGATAATGCCAATGCGCTTTTGTTAAAAAGTAGCGCACTTTCTATGACAGGTTCAACTGTTATAGATTTTTCAGGCGTTACCGATGTGGATACTGCAGCACTTAGTTTAATCATGGAATGGCAACGTCGTGCGGCTGAGTCAAGTTGCAGTGTGACATTTATGAATATGCCTGAGAATTTATCCAGTTTGGCGGCACTCTATGGGGTCACGGCGTTTATTCCATTGAGTGCAAATTAAGTAGACTTCATCTTAAACTGGTGTATTCGTAATTATTGCAGTTTCTACTAGTTTAGATTTTCATCATTCTGCGCACGATCTCGAAAAGAAATATTCCGAGTCCATTTCAAGTGAACTAAATTCAAAATGAAACCAGCAATCCAAATCAATGGCATACATAAAAGTTTTGGTGGATTGCATGCGCTCAATGGTGTGGATCTTACTGTAGAGCAAGGCGAGTTTTTTGCCTTACTGGGTCCAAATGGTGCGGGAAAATCCACTTTAATCAACATTCTTGCTGGTCTGATTAAGCCTAGTACGGGTGATATTTCCGTGATGGGTTTTGATGTTGTGCAGCAATACCAGCAAGCGCGAAAACTGTTGGGGGTGGTGCCGCAAGAGCTTGTCTTTGATCCATTCTTTAATGTGCGTGAGATGTTGCGATTTCAGGCTGGATATTTTGGATGTGGGCCAGAGAATGATGCTTGGGTAGATGAAATTCTCGAAGGTTTAGGGCTTTCAGATAAAGCGCATACCAATATGCGCAGGCTTTCTGGCGGCATGAAGCGACGAGCGCTCATAGCACAAGCATTGGCGCATAAGCCGCCTGTGATTGTTCTAGATGAGCCGACTGCAGGTGTTGATGTCGAGCTACGTCAAATGTTGTGGGAGTTCATCAAAAAACTCAATCGTGATGGTCATACCATTATCTTGACCACACACTATCTCGAAGAGGCAGAAGCTTTATGTAGCCGTGTTGCAATGATGAAGCAGGGCAAAATTGTTGCGTTAGACAGTACGGCTAATTTGCTGAATAAATTTGCAGGTAAGCAGTTGCGCCTGATTTTAGGTGACGTTAATCTACCTGCAAGCATACAGCCTTTACTCCGTAGTCAGGAAAAGGGCGCTTTCACATTTGCGTTGCACGACATGGTGCAAATTGAATTTGTGTTGTCGGCGTTGCGTGAAGCAAACATTAAGGTGATTGACATGCAATTGAATGAAGCCGACTTGGAAGATGTCTTTTTGTCATTGGTAGGTAATCAAAATGACTAAGCTTGCGTTGATTAGTAGTGAATTCAGAGGGCCTTGGACACTATTCAAAAAAGAGTTGTTACGTTTTTGGCGCGTGTCATTTCAAACCGTTGCTGCACCAGTGATTACCGCTTTATTATATTTGCTGATTTTCTCGCATGTGTTGGAGCGGCACGTGCAGGTATATGACGGGGTACCGTATACGGCGTTTTTAATCCCCGGCCTGATTATGATGTCGGTGCTGCAAAACGCCTTCGCGAATAGCTCATCTAGTCTTATTCAGTCTAAAGTGATGGGTAATCTGGTATTTGTATTATTAACTCCGCTTACGCACTTTCAGTTTTTTATGGCTTTTTTATTGGCGGCAATTATTCGCGGACTGGTCGTTGGTCTTTGCATTTATTTAATCGCCATGTGGTTTATTGCTTTACCGATAGCTAATCCCTGGTTGATATTTGCCTTTGCTTTCTTTGGTAGTGCCTTGTTGGGTACGTTTGGCATTATTGCCGGTATCTGGGCTGACCGGTTTGATCAGATGGCGGCTTTTCAGAACTTTATTATTATGCCGTTATCGTTTCTTTCAGGCGTATTTTACTCAATACATTCTTTGCCACCTTTTTGGCAAAAGGTGTCACAACTTAATCCTTTTTTTTACATGATTGACGGTTTCCGTTATGGCTTTTTTGGCAAAGGTGACGTGTCGCCGCTGATCAGTTTGTCCATCGTTGGTACGTCGTTCTTAGTGTTAGCATGGCTAACGCTAAAAATGTTAAAATCTGGCTATAAATTAAGAGCATAAATTAAAAGACGTAAAGTCAAAGGTGGCAAAAAGGTGTTAAGTGCACAACAGTTGGAAGCGTATATTACGCAAAGTTTAGCCTGTGACTATATTAAGGTGCTTGGTGATGATGGAACTCATTTTGAGGCAGTCATTGTCAGTGCTGCATTTAACGGCAAGAGTATGGTGCAGCAGCATCAACTGGTTTACGCCGCATTGGGCGATAGGATGCGGGCAGAAATTCACGCGTTATCAATGAAAACCTTAACTCCAGAGCAATGGAATAAATCTCTGGGTCAATAACTTGGCAGTATTAACTAAGTGCCAAGTCAGCTAATCAAGAATTGAATATAGAAAGTATTGGAGATACAAATGGACGTACAAGCACAAATTAAAGAAACAGTGACCAAAAACCCAGTCGTGTTATACATGAAGGGTAGCCCGAAGTTTCCTCAGTGTGGTTTTTCTAACTTGGCAACGCAAATTTTAGATGCATGTAATGCGCAATATGTGGCGGTAGATGTATTGGCGGATCAAGGCGTGCGTGAAGGCATCAAAACTTATGCTAATTGGCCAACGATTCCACAATTATATGTTAATGGTGAGTTTGTTGGCGGTTCAGATATTATGCGCGCCATGTATGAGAGTGGTGAGCTTCAAGCATTGTTGAACGCGGCTAAGTAATTGGACAAGTTAATTATACAAGGTGGTAATCGCCTAAACGGTACAGTGACAATTTCTGGCGCAAAGAACGCGGCATTGCCAATTTTATGCGCATCTTTATTAGCAGAAACGCCACTTAAATTGAGTGGCATTGCGGCTTTAAAGGATATTGATACCACGATTAAGCTGCTCGATATGATGGGCGTTAAAATTTCGCGTAACACGAGCGAAGTGACATTAGATGCCAGCGATGTAGCTTCTTTTGAGGCAACTTACGAAATGGTGAAAACCATGCGTGCGTCTATTCTTGTGTTGGGTCCATTATTGGCGCGCTTCGGCACTGCACGTGTCTCTTTACCAGGCGGCTGCGCCATTGGGTCGCGTCCAGTTGATTTGCACATCAAAGGCCTGCAGGCAATGGGTGCTGCGATACACATTACGCATGGTTACATTCAAGCGAGCACTTTGCATTTGCCTAATCGCCGTTTACAGGGCGCTCGTTACTACATGGATATAGTGACAGTAACTGGCACGGAAAATCTGATGATGGCCGCAGCACTGGCTGAAGGCACAACCGTGTTAGAGAATGCAGCTAAAGAGCCGGAAGTAGTGGATTTGGCTGAAATGCTTATTAAAATGGGCGCCAATATTGCCGGCGCGGGTACAGATGTTATTACGATTGTGGGTGTAGAAAAACTGAATGGCACCACACATAATGTTGTATGCGACCGTATCGAAGCTGGCACTTATATGGTGGCCGCGGCAATGGCTGGCGGTGAGGTTAAATTGCTCAATGCACGTGCTGACTTGCTGGATGCTGTCATTGAAAAGTTACGTGAAGCAGGTGCGACCGTTACCTCAGAAGCCGATACGATTACGGTGAAAAGTGATGGTAAATTAAAGGCAGTTAATATACGCACGGCGCCGCATCCAGCTTTCCCGACCGATATGCAAGCCCAGTTCATGGCGCTTAATGCAGTTGCAGAAGGTGTGGCAAAGGTGACGGAAACGATTTTTGAAAACCGTTTTATGCATGTGCAAGAAATGCAGCGCATGGGCGCGGATATTAGTATTGATGGCAATACAGCTTTGGTTAAAGGCGTAGAATTTTTAGATGGCGCCACCGTGATGGCAACCGATTTACGCGCTTCTGCCAGTCTTGTGTTGGCAGGTTTGGTGGCTAAAGGTGAAACCGTAATTGAGCGTATCTATCATCTGGATCGCGGTTATGAGCATTTAGAAGAAAAATTTAACGCACTCGGTGCGAATGTTAAGCGAGTTTAGAAAATGATTACCATTGCACTATCCAAAGGCCGCATTTTTGAAGAAACGACGCCGCTATTAGCGGCGGCAGGCATTCATGCGCTGGAAGATCCAGAATCTTCACGTAAGCTGATATTGGCAACTAACCGTGAGGATGTGCGACTCATCATCGTTCGTGCCACTGATGTGCCAACCTATGTGCAATATGGTGCCGCTGACTTGGGTATTGCTGGTAAAGATGTACTGGATGAGCATGGTGGAGAAGGCTTGTATCAGCCGATTGATTTGCAGATTGCTAAATGCAAAATGATGGTGGCGGTGCGCGAAGACTTTGATTATTTTGGTTCGATTCGCAGCGGTGCACGTCTCAAAGTCGTGACTAAGTATGTAAAAACTGCCCGTGAGCATTTCGCAGCCAAAGGCATGCATGTGGATTTGATTAAGTTGTATGGTTCTATGGAGTTGGGTCCACTGGTTGGCTTGGCTGACGTTATTGTGGACTTGGTGAGTACCGGTGGAACCTTGCGCGCCAACAATCTAAAAGCAGTCGAAGAAGTCGGCGATATCAGCTCGCGCTTGGTGGTAAATCAGGCTTCTCTTAAGCTAAATCGCGCTAAAATTCAGCCAATTATGGATGCATTTTTGAACGTCATTGCTAGCAAACAATAAATTTAAGTAAATAGGTCTAAAACCATGGAAATCAGAAAATTTTCTACTATAGATAGTGACTTTGATGACAAGTTGAAAAAGTTGCTGGCATTTGAAACTGCGCAAGATGATAGCGTTGATGAGGTTGTCGCCAAAATCCTTAAGGATATTAAAAATCGTGGTGATGCTGCTGTGCTTGAGTATACCAATCGTTTTGATAAAACTAGCGCTACCAGTTTGACAGAGCTTGAAATTGGCAAAGCAGAGTTAATGACTGCTTTAAATGGCTTGCCAGCAGATCAGCGCGCAGCATTGCAAGTGGCTGCAGACAGAGTGCGTATGTACCACGAGAAGCAGTTAATGGCTTCTTGGAGCTATACCGAGGCGGACGGCACTTTGTTAGGTCAGCAAGTGACTTCATTGGATCGTGTGGGATTGTATGTTCCAGGCGGCAAAGCGGCGTACCCTTCATCAGTGTTGATGAATGCGATTCCTGCCAAAGTGGCAGGTGTGCTTGAGTTGATTATGGTGGTACCTACGCCAAATGGCGAGAGAAATCAGTTGGTGCTTGCAGCGGCAGCTATTTCTGGCGTTGATCGCGTGTTTTGTATAGGTGGCGCACAGGCTGTAGGCGCCTTGGCTTATGGTACAGAAACTGTGCCGCAAGTGGATAAGATTGTCGGCCCTGGTAATGCTTATGTAGCGGCAGCTAAACGTCGTGTATTTGGTGTGGTGGGCATTGATATGGTGGCGGGTCCGTCAGAAATTCTGGTGATTTGTGATGGAAAAACTAATCCAGATTGGGTTGCGATGGATTTATTCTCACAAGCAGAACATGATGAGTTGGCGCAGGCAATATTACTGAGTCCAGATGCCGACTTTTTAGAGAAAGTGAGTGCAAGTATCGAAAAACTAGTAGAAGAGATGCCACGTAAAGATATTATTCGCACATCATTGACAGATAGAGGTGCGCTAATTCACGTGCGTGATTTAGATGAAGCCGCAGAAATTAGCAATTATATTTCGCCAGAACATTTGGAGCTATCTATTGAGGATCCATTAGGATTCTGCCCAAAAATTAAGCATGCTGGTGCGATTTTTATGGGTCGCGATACTTGTGAGGCTTTGGGTGACTACTGTGCCGGTCCTAACCATGTGTTGCCAACTTCACGTACGGCAAGGTTCTCTTCACCGCTTGGTGTGTATGATTTCCAGAAACGTTCAAGCTTGATTATGGTGTCATCCGCAGGTGCCCAGGTTTTGGGTAAAGTAGCAGCTACGCTTGCTTATGGCGAAGGCTTACAGGCGCATGCTCGATCAGCTGAGTTTAGATTGAAATAATGAGTAAGTTCTGGAGTGATGTTGTGCATAAGTTGACGCCTTATGTGCCAGGTGAGCAACCAAAGCTAGATAATCTGGTTAAGCTGAATACCAACGAGAATCCATATGGCCCTAGCCCAAAGGTGATCGAGGCGCTTAAGCTTGAGGCTGCCGATTCGTTACGTTTGTATCCAGATCCAAATTCAGACGCGCTTAAAGCCGCAATTGCCAAAACACATCATTTGAATGTTAACCAAGTTTTTGTTGGTAATGGCTCTGATGAGGTGCTGGCACACGTGTTTCAAGCGCTGTTGAAGCATGATAAGCCTTTGTTGTTTCCTGACATCACGTATAGTTTTTATCCTGTGTATTGTGGTTTGTATGGTATTCCGTACAAAACAATTCCATTGTCTGAAGACTTCTCGATTAATATTGAGGATTATGCACAGGCTAATGGAGGCATCATATTTCCTAATCCAAATGCGCCAACAGGTATTCCTCTGGCGTTAGAGAAAATTGAGCAGTTGCTTAAACATAATGCCGAATCTGTTGTCGTGATTGATGAAGCGTATGTAGATTTTGGAACGGAATCAGCGGTTAGTTTGGTCAATCAATATCCCAATTTATTGGTCATACACACTTTATCTAAAGCACGTTCATTGGCTGGTCTGCGTGTTGGTTATGCGCTAGGTAACTCAGATTTGATAGAGGCTTTGACGCGAGTAAAAGACAGTTTCAATTCTTATCCGATTGATCGATTTGCCTCTGCTGGTGCGATAGTTGCCATGCAAGATGTTGAGTATTTTGATGAAACATGTCGTCACGTGGTCAATACACGAGAGGCTCTAGTTAAAGATTTGGCTGATTTGGGTTTTGACATTTTGCCGTCAGGCGCGAACTTTATTTTTGCCAAACATCCCTTGAAAGATGGTGCTGAGTTAACGGCAGAATTACGTGCGAAGAGCATAATCGTTCGTCATTTTAAATCTCCAACTCGAATTTCGCCTTATTTGCGGATAACTATTGGTACAGATATGCAATCAAATATACTTATTAGTGCCTTGAAAGACATCTTACAGAATTAATTAATGTTTCATAAATCTTCGCGGAGCCGCTAGTTTTCTAGGTTCCAGCGCTTAGGTGTAGAAAATTTAAGTAATGTGATGTAAAAATCAGTGTAAATATACATAAAAAATTTGAATTTCCATACAAAGTGCGGTTATCATTGCGAAATGTGCGTTTTGTGCACAATATATAATAACTATTTTTAATTCGTATTTTTAATCTAGGTAACTCATTAGTTTGATTTACTTTAAGTTGGAGGATGTATCGTGGCACAAACCCAAATGGCATTAGATTCACTAGATTTCGACGGCACCGTCGCTTTAGCAGCTAAAGTTGCACCACATGTAGATATCTTGGAAATTGGTACACCATGCATCAAGCATAACGGTATCAAATTATTAGAAGTTTTACGTGCTAAATTCCCAAATAATAAAATCTTAGTTGACCTTAAAACAATGGATGCTGGTTTCTACGAAGCTGAGCCATTCTATAAGGCTGGTGCAGATATCTGTACAGTTTTAGGTACTGCAGATATCGGTACTATCAAAGGCGTAATTGATGTTGCAAACAAATACGGTAAAAAAGCACAAGTTGACTTGATCAACGTTGCTGATAAAAAAGCGCGTACTATTGAAGTTGCTAAATTGGGCGCACATATCATTGGCGTTCATACAGGCTTGGATCAACAAGCTGCAGGTCAAACACCTTTTAATGACTTGAATATGGTTGCAAGTTTAGGTTTAGGCGTTGACATTTCAGTTGCTGGTGGCGTTAAAGCTGCTACAACACAACAAGTTAAAGATGCTGGCGCAACAATCATCGTTGCTGGTGCGGCTATCTACGGCGCTGCTGACCCAGCTGCTGCTGCTGCTGAAATTACAGCAATTGCACATGGTTCAACAGGTGGTGGCTTGTTCGGTTGGGTAAAGAAATTATTTAGCTAGTTTTTTTAGTTAGTTAAATTGAAAAAACCCCAGCCTTAAACTGGGGTTTTTTGTTGTGTAAGTTATAGAAAAATTCCCAATGATCTTGATGCAAATAGTTACATAGATTCCATGCAATTATTGTTCTTAATTATGTTTCTCTTGCAAATAGGAATAATTATTTGTTACCGTCTTTTAATGGGTTAAAATGTTTAAAAGTACAACAAAGTGTATAGATTATGCGTAGCGCAACAATTACTCGAAATACCTTGGAAACACAGATTACCGTAGACATTAATTTGGACGGTACTGGCGTTTCTCAATTTAACTCTGGTTTGGGTTTCCTTGATCACATGCTGGATCAAATCTCTCGTCATGGCATGATGGATATTCAAGTGCAGGCTAAAGGTGATTTGCATATTGATGCACACCATACAGTAGAAGATATTGGCATTACGCTTGGTCAGGCATTTGCAAAAGCAATCGGCGACAAAAAAGGCATTCGTCGTTATGGTCATGCTTATGTGCCATTGGATGAAGCGTTATCGCGTGTGGTGCTTGATATTTCCGGTCGACCAGGGCTTGTGTTTGACTGTACGTTTACCCGTGCGGCAATTGGAGTGTTTGATGTGGATCTCATACACGAATTTTTTCAAGGATTTGTAAATCACGCCAATGTGTCATTGCACATCGATAATCTTAAAGGGCAGAATGCTCACCATCAAGCTGAGACGATTTTTAAAGCGTTCGGTCGCGCGCTGCGCATGGCAATTGAACTGGATGCACGTATGGAAGGCATTATGCCTTCTACAAAGGGAAGCTTGTAGCTGCTAATCTGTTTCTCAATAATATAGTTCCATTCGATACGACATAAAACAGTATGAGTAAAATAGATATCGCAGTAGTTGATTATGGTATGGGCAATTTGCGCTCAGTGTCTCAAGCATTGGAGCATGTTGCTCCTTCAAAAGTCGTAGTCGTAACAAGTAACCCAGAAGATGTAGCAAGTGCTGAGCGAGTCGTGTTTCCTGGGCAAGGGGCTATGCCAGATTGCATTCGTGAATTAGATACGCGAGGCTTGCGTGAGGCTGTATTACAAGCTGCGCAAAACAAACCTTTTCTCGGCATCTGCATTGGCTTGCAAATGTTGTTTGAGCATTCTGAAGAGGGTGATGCCAAGGGCTTAGGCTTATTCAAAGGTGAAGTTAAGCGTTTTGCCGCTAAAGATATGATTGACAGTCATGGCGAAAAGCTAAAAGTTCCACACATGGGTTGGAATCAGGTCTACCAAGCAACGAGTGGACAATCTCAATTGCATGCATTGTGGCAAGGTATTGAGAGTGGTGAACGTTTTTATTATGTACATAGTTACTACGTGAAGCCAGCAGATGAGGGTATAACTTCTGGTTATAGCGAGTATCCGTATCGCTTTACAAGTGCAATTGCCGCTGATAATTTATTTGCAGTACAATTTCACCCGGAAAAAAGCGCGAATGCAGGCTTACAGTTGTTAAGTAACTTTGTAAGCTGGGCACCATAAGCTTTGGCATGAGCCAAATTCATTATTATTACTAACTAATTGTTTATTATTACTAAATTCTACTATGTTAATTATTCCAGCAATTGATCTCAAAGACGGCCATTGTGTCAGACTAAAACAGGGCTTGATGGAAGAGTCCACCGTATTCTCAGAAGACCCAGGCGCAATGGCTAGGCATTGGGTAGATTGTGGCGGCAAGCGCCTACATTTGGTCGATTTGAATGGTGCTTTTGCTGGTAAGCCAGTGAATGCGGCGGCGATTAAATCTATCGTGAGCGCTGTCGGCGGTGATATTCCTATTCAATTAGGCGGTGGAATTCGAGATCTAGAAACCATTGAGCGTTATTTAGATAGTGGTATTGATTATGTCATTATTGGCACGGCAGCCGTCAAGAACCCAGGTTTTCTGCATGAGGCATGTTACGCATTTCCTGGGCAAATTATCGTAGGGTTGGATGCCAAAGATGGCAAAGTGGCTGTGGATGGCTGGTCTAAGCTCACAGGGCATGATGTGATTGACCTTGCTAAGAAGTTTGAAGATTATGGCGTCAACTCAATTGTTTATACCGATATCGGTCGTGACGGCATGCTGACTGGTGTGAACATCGAAGCGACCGTTGCTTTGGCGCAGGCATTAACTATTCCAGTGATTGCATCTGGTGGTGTCACCAATTTAGATGATGTTAGAAAGTTATGTGCCGTTGCTAGTGAAGGTGTGATTGGAACTATTACAGGCCGTGCTATTTACGAGGGTACATTGGATTTTTCTGCAGCACAAAAGTTAGCCGACGAGTTGAGCTAATGGGATTGGCAAAACGCATCATCCCTTGCCTAGATGTGACTGATGGTCGTGTCGTTAAGGGGGTTAATTTTCTCGAGCTACGCGATGCAGGTGATCCTGTGGAAATTGCTAAGCGATATGATGATCAGGGTGCAGATGAGCTGACCTTTTTAGACATCACTGCCAGCTCTGACAATAGAGGCTTGATCTTGCATATTATTGAGCAAGTGGCATCGCAGGTATTTATCCCATTGACTGTAGGCGGTGGTGTGCGTGAGGTTGAAGACGTACGGCGCTTACTTAATGCTGGCGCAGATAAAGTCAGTATCAATACAACTGCGGTATTGAATCCGCAAATGGTTGCAGATGCGGCAAGTCGATTTGGCTCACAATGTATAGTTGTGGCAATTGATGCCAAGAAAGTAGAGAATCAGCCTTTCGAATGGGAAGTTTTTACGCATGGTGGCCGTAAGGCTACAGGTTTGGATGCTGTAGAGTGGGCGAAAAAAATGGTTGGCTTAGGTGCTGGCGAACTGTTGGTCACAAGCATGGATCGAGATGGAACAAAAATCGGGTTTAATAATCCATTAAATAAAGCGATTTCTGATGCTGTAGCTGTTCCTATTATCGCATCAGGCGGCGTAGGCAACTTGCAGCATTTAGTAGATGGTGTGAAACTGGGTGGTGCCGATGCCGTTTTAGCGGCAAGTATTTTTCACTATGGTGAATATACTGTTAAGCAAGCAAAAGAGTATATGGCGCAGCATGGCATTGAGGTTCGGTTGTGAACAGTTTAAATGCTAATTGGTTAAATGAGGTGCGTTGGGATGCTAACGGTTTGGTGCCTGTTATTGCGCAAGAGCATGAAACCGGCAGTATATTGATGTTTGCATGGATGAATAGGGAATCTTTGCAGCTTACCTACGAGACACGGCAGGCCGTTTATTGGTCGCGTTCACGTAATAGGTTATGGCGTAAAGGCGAAGAGTCTGGTCATGTGCAACATGTATACGAAATTAGGTTGGATTGTGATGAGGATGTTATTCTAATTAAAGTGGAACAGGTCGGCGGTATGGCTTGTCATACGGGTCGACATGACTGTTTTTTTAGAAAGCTCGAAAATGAAACTTGGCTGATCGATCAGCCCGTTATTAAAACTCCCGAAGAAATTTACAAACATGAATGATGTATTAGAGCGCTTGAGTGAACTGTTAGAGCAACGTAAGAGTGCTGACCCGCAATCATCTTATGTGGCTAAGCTCTATGCTAAAGGCATGGACAGTATTTTAAAAAAAGTCGGAGAAGAGTCTGCTGAAACGATTATCGCTGCAAAAAATGGCGATAATGAACACTTGATTTACGAAACTGCTGATCTTTGGTTTCATACTTTGGTGATGCTTGCGCATGCAGGTTTGAAGCCAAATGATATTCTGGAGGAGTTGGCAAGACGTGAGGGGCTGTCAGGCATAGCCGAGAAAGCATCAAGATCGGAAAGTGGAGCAGCCTAATGAGTGTTGACTGTATTTTTTGTAAAATAGTGCACGGTACTATCCCATCAAAAAAAATCTACGAAGATGATGATGTAATTGCTTTCAATGATATTAATCCATCAGCCAAGGTGCATTTTCTAATCGTACCTAAAGTTCATGTTGATAGTTTAATGGGCTGCGAGGCGCAACATCAGGCGTTGTTAGGTAAGGTTTTATTATTGGCTCCCAGACTTGCAAAGGAACAGGGGTTGGCGGGGTTTAAAACTCTTATTAATACCGGTAAGGAGGGTGGGCAGGAAGTGTTTCACCTTCATGTGCATGTATTAGGTGGTGGTTATAAGTTGCCACAAAATTAACATTATTTAAGTGTATTACATTAGCATGCTGCTTGGCAGCGATGTGTTTTAGGAGAGTCATCGTGGGTTCATTGAGCATTTGGCATTGGTTGATAGTATTGGTTGTTGTGGTGCTAATATTTGGCACAAAGAAATTGCGCAACATCGGAAGTGATGTGGGTGGCGCTGTGAAAAACTTTAAGGATGCGATGGCTGAGGAGCAAGGTAATGCTGAAGGCTCTTCAACAGAAGCAACTCCTCGTGGTGATGTAAAGCTCAATCTGATTGAGGCTGAAGTTATAGAGGTGCCAGTGAAAAAGGCTGCACCTAGGAAACGTGCGGTTACAGCGAAGCCTGCAGCTAAAAAACCGACTACACCCAAGACTACAACAAAACCAAAGGCTGTAGCTAAGCCTAAGGAAACAGTAACGAAGAAAACTACATAGTTTTTTGATAATAGAATCAATTTAAGCGTTAGTCTTTATGTTTGATGTTTCTTTCTCTGAATTAATTGTTATCGCAATTGTTGCTTTGATTGTGATTGGGCCTGAGAAGCTGCCCAAAGTTGCTCGCACACTCGGTGCGCTGGCTGGACGTATGCAAAAATACGTAGCGCAAATTAAAGAAGAAGTTAATCGGGAGGCTCGCTTCGAGGAGTTGCAGCAATTACAGCAAGAAATCAAAGAAACTACGACTAAAGCGCAAGATAAAGTTCAGCGTAAATTTGATGAGAAAACACAATCCCTTGATTTTGGTGATCTAAGTGCGGTTACTCATGAAAGTAATCAAGTAGCTTCTGATGAAATATCTAAGCAGGTTAAATAGAAAGGTTATTGAGTGACTCCTACTGATAACTTTATCTCACATTTGATTGAATTGCGTGATCGGTTATTGCGCATCGTTATTGGTCTCGTGGTTGTATTTGTAGCACTGTTTCCGTTTGCAAATAAAATATATGCACTGCTTGCTCAGCCGTTGTTAAGTAAATTGCCTGCTGGAGGCCAAATGATTGCGACTGCAGTTACTACGCCATTTTTTGTACCAATGAAGGTGGCAATGATGGCTGCTTTTATCATTTCGTTGCCGCATACCATGTATCAAGTATGGGCGTTTGTTGCGCCCGGACTCTATGCACACGAAAAAAAATTCATGGTGCCGATGATTATTGCTAGCAGTTTTTTGTTTTTATCTGGCATGGCATTCGCATATTTTTTAGTATTTCCAATAATATTCGGTTTTATCGTAGGTAGCGCCCCGCAGGGGGTTGCGGTGATGACGGATATAGGTAATTACCTTGATTTTGTGATAACACTTTTTTTCGCATTTGGCTTGGCGTTTCAGGTGCCAATAGCTGTAGTAATGGCCGTACGCTTTGGTTGGGTATCAACGCAGGCACTTAAAGAAGTTCGCGGCTACGTGATCGTTGGTACATTTGTTGTCGGTGCAATATTTACACCACCCGACGTTGTGTCGCAGTTTATGTTGGCGGTGCCAATGTGGTTGCTATATGAACTCGGCATTCTTGTCGCAACTTTCACTAAGAACGCGCCTAAGCCTGAAATACTGCCTCCCAGCTAAATATTTTTAATGTTTTAGATAAACACTATTCGTCGTCTGATGCAATAGGCTTGGGTCGCTTGGCAATTAAAATAGGAACGCTCATTAATTTTTCAGCGCGAGATATTTTAATTGTCGCTAGTTTGTTTGGTTTTAATACAGCAATCAAATTCAGCATGCTGCTACTGTCGGTTACACGTTTGCCTTCGATTTCCAGCAAAATGTCACCAGCTCTCAAGCCAGCTTTGTCTGCTGGCCCACCACTCAGCACACCTGCTATCAATGCACCTTGAGGTTCTTTAAGTTTGAATGACTCAGCCAGTTCTGGTGTAATGTCCTGAGCTTCTATGCCAATCCAGCCACGAGTAACATTGCCTTTAGTAACAATCTGCTCTATGACTTGTTTTGCTAGCGTAGCAGGGATTGCAAAACCTATCCCCATGGAGCCTCCACTGCGAGAGTAGATGGCGCTGTTTACACCGACTAAATTACCTTCAGTGTCAATTAATGCTCCGCCAGAATTGCCAGGGTTGATAGAGGCATCAGTTTGAATGAAGTTTTCGTATATATTAATTCCTAAATGATTGCGTCCAAGGGCGCTGACAATGCCTTGCGTTACTGTTTGCCCAACCCCAAACGGGTTGCCGATGGCTAATACTACATCGCCGACATTAAGCGTGTCAGAGCTGGCAAATGTAATAGCAGGCAGGTGTTCTGCATCAACTTTGATTAAAGCCAAGTCTGTATCGGGATCGGTTCCTACAACTTTTGCCGACATTTTTCTGCCGTCTGGTAACGCAACTTCAATTTCATCGGCTGCTGCAATTACATGATTGTTGGTTAGGATTAAGCCTTTATCACTAACGATTACCCCAGAGCCTAAACTATTTTCAGGTTGTGATTGATTGTCAAGATCATCTAACTGATCACCAAAGAACTGGCGAAAGGTAGGATCGTCAAGATATTTCTGATGCGGGTTGTTAGGAGTATTCTTGCTAGTGAAAATATTCACAACTGCTGGCATGGCTTTTTTTGCTGCATGCCTATATGAACTTGTAAAACTGGAGTCAGTAGCTTCTTCTGACTGCTTTACAATAAAGTTGGGATCCTTTTGAGTGAAAAGATTGGGGGAAATCATGCGTAATACAAAAAGTAAAGCCAAGCAAATAGTGACCGCTTGTGTGAAAATAAGCCATAAATTTTTATATTGCTGATTGTTCATAATTTATATATTACAGAATTGTTGTAGTAGATGTAACTTTGTATAGTTGGTGATATTGAGTGTTATGGATTAAAAATCAATAGGCTAATGGCCGGAAAGATACATATGGTAGGAATTAAAGAGCTAAATCATTATACCCAACAACTCATGCAAGTTGAGCGATATAAGGATTATTGTCCTAATGGGTTGCAAGTTGAAGGGCGGGCGGATATCCGTAAAATTGTGACGGGTGTAACTGCAAGTCTGGCTTTGCTTGAAGCTGCACAACAAGAGAACGCAGACTTAATCTTGGTGCACCACGGGTATTTTTGGCGTAATGAGGATGTTAGGTTGCTTGGTATTAAACGTAAGCGCATTGCATTTTTATTAAAGCATGATTTGAATCTTATGGCATATCATTTACCTCTGGATGCGCATCAGGAGTTTGGTAATAATGTGCAATTAGGTCTTGTGCTGGGAATTGTTCCTGATGCGCAAGCAGATGTCTCAGATATGGTGGTTTGTGGCACCTTGAATCAGTCGATAAAATTAATGGATTTTGCTCAACATATTGAGAATTCGTTGCAACGAGTACCATTGGTGATTGGCGATCCTAATAAGATGGTAAGGAAAATCGCTTGGTGTACAGGTGCGGCACAGGACTATATTGACTCTGCGATAGCGCTGGGTGCAGATGTGTTTATCAGCGGGGAAATTTCTGAGAAAACTACACACCAAGCCTTAGAGTCTGGCATATCTTATATTTCTGCAGGGCACCACGCAACCGAACGTTATGGGGTTCAAGCGCTTGGTAAACATTTAGCTGAGAGATTTAATTTAATCCATCAGTACATAGAAATTAGCAATCCTGTTTAATTGTTTAGTTTCAGTGTGTTATAAAATAGTTCTTTAATTAGGTAATGGATAATTGTATAATCCAACGCTTTGTAATCAAGTGAAATCTTAGTTGTGGTGAATCGCTGCTCTAATTTTTTTAGTAACTTTGTTAAGTGAATGGTGATTTTGTCTCAAAAAGACGAAGTTCAGTTCAGATCATGAGGAAAACATGTCAGACAACCGTAATGACAAGCATCAAAATGTTTCACAGGTAGATCAAGGTTCTCAGGTTGATTTGGAAAAACGCAATTTTTTGATTGCTACTTCAGCGGTAGGTGTGCTTGGGTGTGCAGCGGTTGCGGTTCCCTTCGTAAAAAGTATGACGCCAAGTGAACGAGCTAAAGCTGCAGGGGCGCCTGTCGAGGTAGATGTTAGTAAGATCGCGCCGGGCACTATGATGATTGCCGAGTGGCGTGGTAAGCCTGTATGGATTATTAATCGTACTAGTGAAATGGTTGCCGAGTTGTCTAAGCATGACGACCTGTTGTCTGATCCAAATTCTGATGTGGTTTCACAGCAGCCTGAATATTGTAAGAATGCTGACCGTTCTATTAAGCCTAATTTGGCTGTTATCGTTGGTATCTGTACGCATTTGGGGTGCTCTCCTTCACCTAAGTTGCAAGCGCATGGGGATATGGGTGAGGGTTGGCCTGGTGGCTTCTTCTGTCCATGTCATGGCTCAAAGTTTGATTTGGCTGGACGTGTGTTAAAGGGTTCTCCTGCGCCGATTAATTTGGTGGTGCCTCCATATAAATACTTGACTGACAATACCTTGCTTATTGGTGTTGATACTGAAGGGAAGGCTTAATCATGTCAGATAAAAAGAAATTAGTTCTTGCCGATGTTCTTAATTGCAGTGTGAAGTGGGTGGATGATAGGTTTCCTTTGACTAGCAATGTAAAAGCGCATTTGACTGAATATTATGCGCCTAAGAATTTTAACTTCTGGTATTTCTTTGGCTCTTTAGCGATGTTGGTTTTAGTGTTGCAAATTGTCACAGGTATTTTCTTGACGATGCATTACAAGCCGGATGCTGAATTGGCATTTGGTTCAGTGGAATATATTATGCGTGATGTGCCGTGGGGTTGGCTCATTCGCTATATGCATTCAACGGGCGCATCCATGTTCTTTATTGTGGTTTATATGCATATGTTCCGCGGCATTATTTATGGTTCATATCGCAATCCGCGTGAGCTGATTTGGTTGTTTGGCGTTGCTATCTTTTTGGCGTTAATGGGCGAAGCATTTTTTGGATATTTGCTTCCATGGGGTCAAATGTCATATTGGGGGGCGCAGGTTATTGTAAATCTTTTCTCTGCGATTCCATTTGTTGGTCCGGATGTGTCTGAATGGCTACGTGGTGATTATTTGGTGTCTGATGCTACATTAAACCGCTTCTTTGCTTTTCATGTGATTGCCTTGCCATTTGTATTGGTGGGCTTGGTTGTTGCGCATTTGATAGCGTTGCATGAGGTAGGTTCGAATAATCCAGATGGCATTGAAATTAAAAAATTGAAAGATAAAGTAACTGGTATTCCATTGGATGGCATTCCTTTTCATCCTTACTACACAGTAAAAGATTTGGTGGGTGTTGCGGTGTTTTTGATTGTGTTTTCAGCAATTCTGTTTTTTGCGCCAGAAATGGGCGGGTATTTCTTAGAAGCGAATAATTTTGTTCCAGCAAATCCTTTGGTTACACCGGCACATATTGCTCCTGTTTGGTACTTTACTCCGTACTACTCTGTGCTGCGGGCGGTTCCACCTATTCTTAACTCGCAGTTTCCGGGTGTTGCGGCAATGGGATTGTCGGTAATGGTATTTGCGTTGTTGCCTTGGTTGGATAAGGGGGCTGTGAAGTCTATACGTTATCGCGGTGCGCTATATAAAAAATGGTTGGCTGCTTTTGTAGTTAGCTTTTTGGTGTTGGGTTATTTGGGTACGGTACCTTCAACTATTTGGGGGCAGTTTGGTGGATGGATGGGTGGTGCAGATAGGGCAACAGTTGTTGCGCGTGTAGCTACGGTAGTCTATTTTGCCTTTTTTATTCTAATGCCTTGGTATACCAAGAAAGATAAAACTTTACCAGTGCCAGAAAGGGTAACGGGATAAGTCATATGAAAACTAAAAATATATTCAAAAAAGTATTATTGGTTCTGGCGTTATTGCCTATCTTGGCAATAGCAAATGAGGGTGCTCACCTAGATAAGGCGCCTATTGATGCGTCTAATAAAGAGTCTTTGCAGCGCGGCGCACGTACCTTTGTGAATTATTGCTTGAATTGTCATAGTGCAAACTACATGCGTTATAACCGACTGCTTGAAATTGGTCTAACAGAGCAGCAGATTAAAGATAACTTGTTATTTGCGGGTGATAAAGTTGGCGATCAAATGAAGGTTGCCATGAGTAAGGCTGATGCTAAGAAGTGGTTTGGTGTTGCGCCTCCAGATTTATCTGTAGAAGTTCGTGCGCGTGGTGCTGATTGGGTTTATACCTATTTGCGTGGCTTTTATCGTGATAATACTAGTTCTACTGGATGGGGAAATTGTGTATTTGATCCAGTGAATTGTAAGGTGTCGATGCCACATGTGTTGTATGAACTTCAAGGTGAGCAGAAAATTAATCATGAAACACATGAGTTGACGCTTGAAAGTCCGGGTAGTTTAACCGTTTCTGAATATGATGCCTTAATTGGCGATTTGACTAACTATCTGACTTTTATGTCTGAGCCTGCAAAGCAACAGCGTAATCATTTAGGTTGGTTTGTACTATTGTTTTTGGGAGTGTTGTTTGTACTTACTTACAAACTCAAAAAAGCTTATTGGAAGGATATACACTAAATGATGACCTTGTACTCAGGGACTACTGATCCTTATAGTCACCGCTGCCGAATTGTTTTATTTGAAAAGGGCATGGATTTTCAGGTTATTGATGTTGATTTAGCTAATAAGCCAGAAGATTTGGCTGTGATTAATCCTTACAACCACGTGCCTGTTCTGGTTGAGCGTGATCTTGTGTTGTCAGAAGCGAATATTATTAATGAATATATTGATGAGCGCTTCCCACACCCTCAGTTGATGCCGCCTGATCCAGTGATGCGAGCACGTGCGAGATTGTTTTTGTATAGCTTTGAAAAAGATTTGTTTGATCATATTAAAGATATAGAGTCAGGTGATGATGCTAAGGCTGATAAAGCGCGTGCAACTATCCGAGATAACTTGACACAACTTGTGCCAATTTTTTCTAAACAAAATTACCTGTTGGGTGATGAGTACTCAATGCTTGATGTGGCTGTTACGCCTTTGTTGTGGCGATTAGGACATTATGGGATTGAGTTGCCAAATCAGGCTTCAGCGATTTTGAAGTATGCTGAGCGCCTTTTTTCAAGACCGTTGTATGCAGATGCAATGACGCCATCTGAAAAAGCAATGCGTAAATAGCAGTATATGGATGCAATGATTCCTACTACTAAGCCTTATATGTTGCGTGCCATGCATGAGTGGTGCGTGGATAATGGCTTAACACCTCATCTTTTGGTTGTTGTTAATGGAGAGGTGCGTGTGCCTTTGGCGTATGTTAAAGACGGTGAAATTGTATTGAATCTTAGTTATGGCGCCACCAAAGATTTGCATATGGATAATGAGGCAATTGTATTTTCTGCGCGCTTTGGTGGAGTGTCTCAAAATTTGTACGTTCCAGTTGGTGCTGTAAAGGCAATATTTGCGCGAGAAAATGGTGAAGGTATGTTTTTTGAGTTGGACAAAATTGCGGCATCAAAGTCAAGTGATGAGTCCGCAGATTTGGCTCCAATAGTGAAAGAAGATGTTGATCTTGCCAAAAAGACCGATAGTAAAAAGCCGACGTTAACAATAGTAAAATAATTTACACTTTATAAAAAAGTTCAGTATAATACGCAACTCGATTTAAAGCCGGATTAGCTCAGTTGGTAGAGCAGCGCACTTGTAATGCGAAGGTCGTCAGTTCGATTCCGACATCCGGCACCAAATTCTTGAAAAATTCCTTTTAGCATGTTCGGCAATAAGTCGAATAGATTGCGGGTTAAGTTTGGAGGGGTGGCCGAGTGGTTAAAGGCGACGGACTGTAAATCCGTTCTCTCAGAGTACGAAGGTTCGAATCCTTCCCCCTCCACCAAATTTTAGAATTAAGGTTTAGTATTTAAATTTCAGCCTGTTGGTGATGGTGACGCGGGTGTAGCTCAGTTGGTAGAGCTTCAGTTTTCCAAACTGAATGTCGCGAGTTCGAGTCTCGTCGCCCGCTCCAAGTGATTGGGTGTGTAGTTAAATTGCCCATGTGGCTCAGTGGTAGAGCACTCCCTTGGTAAGGGAGAGGTCGCGGGTCCGATTCCCGCCATGGGCACCATGATGGCGCGATGGTTTGGGTGTTTCGTTAAAGTTCGGCTGTGAGTGATTTGCGGCTGTGTTTAAGTAAACCGCTTTAATTAGGCAAGTTTTATTAATTTTAATAAAACTTATGGTTAATAAGATATTGTAGAGGACTGATAGAGATGGCAAAAGGTAAATTCGAACGGACCAAGCCGCACGTAAACGTAGGTACGATTGGCCACGTTGACCACGGTAAAACAACGCTGACGGCAGCAATTACCACGGTATTGACAAAGAAATTTGGTGGTGAAGCTAAAGCTTACGACCAAATTGATGCTGCACCAGAAGAAAAAGCACGTGGTATTACTATTAATACTGCGCACGTGGAATATGAAACAGCCGGCCGTCACTACGCGCACGTAGATTGCCCAGGCCATGCCGACTATGTTAAAAACATGATTACTGGTGCTGCACAAATGGACGGCGCAATCTTGGTTGTATCAGCAGCTGATGGTCCTATGCCACAAACGCGTGAACACATCCTGTTGGCGCGTCAAGTTGGCGTACCATACATCATCGTTTACCTCAATAAAGCAGACTTGGTTGATGATGTGGAGTTGTTGGAGTTGGTTGAAAGGGAAGTGCGTGAGCTTCTAAGTAAATACGACTTCCCAGGCGACGATACGCCAATCATCACAGGTTCAGCTAGACTAGCTTTAGAAGGCGACCAATCAGAAATGGGTGAGCCATCAATCTTCCGCTTAGCAGAAGCTTTAGATAGCTATATTCCAATGCCAGAGCGTGCAATCGATGGTACATTCTTAATGCCGGTTGAAGATGTATTCTCAATCTCAGGTCGTGGAACAGTGGTTACAGGCCGTATTGAGCGTGGTATTGTTAAAGTCGGTGATGAAATTGAAATTGTTGGTATCAAAGACACATTAAAAACAACATGTACCGGCGTGGAAATGTTCCGCAAACTGCTAGACCAAGGTCAAGCGGGCGACAACGTAGGTGTGTTACTACGTGGTACAAAGCGTGAAGAAGTTGAACGTGGTCAAGTGTTAGCAAAAGCTGGCTCTATCAAGCCGCACACAAAATTCACAGCAGAAATCTATGTGTTAGGTAAAGATGAGGGTGGTCGTCATACGCCATTCTTCCAAGGTTACCGCCCACAATTCTATTTCCGTACAACAGACGTAACTGGTGCGGTTGAGTTGCCAGAAGGTACAGAAATGGTTATGCCTGGCGATAACGTATCAATTACAGTAACATTGATTGCTCCGATTGCGATGGAAGATGGTTTACGCTTCGCTATTCGTGAAGGTGGTCGTACTGTTGGTGCTGGTGTTGTTGCTAAAATTATCGAGTAAGATGGTTTTTGATTGTGGTATTAATAAAGTAATTGTTTTAAAGTTTTGAAGAAAAGCTACGCTTACAACCCAGCGTAGCTTTTTGAGTTGTAAACTACAGGCCAATAGCTCAATTGGTAGAGTATCGGTCTCCAAAACCGAGGGTTGGGGGTTCGAGACCCTCTTGGCCTGCCAGATTAAGATGGGATCGCTTGTGTTGATTATGTGTGCTTTGCTGGCATGTGGTTTTGCTTTGGGCGGTCTTGTAATAAATTTCAGTCACCATTAAGTAAGTGCTAATTAAGTAAATTATGATCAACAAAATTAAGTTGTTGGTGGCATTTTTGCTACTTGCTGCAGGTATTGTCGGGTTTTATCTGTTGGCGGATAAGCCTACGATTTTACGTATATTTTCAGTGCTCGCTGGTTTAGGTGCCTTTGTTGGCATGCTTTGGATAACTCCAGTAGGGCAGCAGTCACTTGGTTTTATTGGCGAGTCTGTTGCTGAGGCGCGTAGGGTGGTATGGCCGACGCGTAAGGAAACAATACAAACCACAATGGTTGTGTTTGTGCTGGTTGTGATTATGGCTGCATTTTTGGCGGTAATAGATATTGGGTTTGCTTTTATGGTGCAGTGGTTAATGGGACGGGGCGCGTAATGAGCATGAAATGGTACGCGGTGCAAGCCTTTTCTGGCTTTGAGAAGTCGGTGCAAAAGGGTATTGAGGAGCGCGTTGTGCGTTCTGGTTTGCAAGATCAGTTTGGTCAGATTTTAGTGCCTATCGAAGAAGTTGTGGAGATGAAGGCTGGGCAAAAAACGATATCCGAGCGTAAGCTTTATCCTGGGTATGTTTTAGTGCAAATGGCTATGACTGACGAAAGTTGGCATTTGGTTAAAAGCACGCCGCGTGTTACCGCCTTTATCGGCGGTAGTGCACAAAAGCCTACGCCAATTAAAGATAAAGAAGTTGATATTATCTTGCAGCGTATTGATGATAGTAAAAGTAATCCAACGCAAAAGCTTACCTTCGAAAAAGGTGAGTCAGTGCGTATTATTGATGGGCCATTTAAAGACTTCTCCGGCAATGTCGAAGACATTAACTACGAGAAAAGTAAATTACGCGTTTCTGTTGTAATTTTTGGTCGATCCACACCTGTTGAGCTAGAGTTTGCTCAGGTAGAAAAAGAGATTTAGTAGTCGGTATCAAGTTGTAGCAGTATTTATTAACGGGGAGCTTTTCAGGATTACTCCCAAAAGTTAGTTCTTTAACTTTTGTAAGCGATAGTACCCACATTAGGAGTTATAGCATGGCAAAGAAAGTTATTGGCTATATCAAACTGCAGGTTCCTGCAGGTAAAGCCAACCCAAGCCCACCAATCGGTCCAGCATTGGGTCAACGTGGTTTGAATATTATGGAGTTCTGTAAAGCGTTTAACGCTGCTACACAAGGTGTAGAGCCAGGACTGCCAATTCCAGTTGTGATTACAGCATTTGCGGATAAGAGCTTCACATTTGTGATGAAGTCGCCTCCTGCAACTATTTTAATCAAAAAAGCTGCTGGAATTACCAAAGGATCACCACGTCCTCACGTAGATAAAGTAGGCAAAATCACACGTGCACAAGCTGAAGATATTGTGAATACAAAGCGTGCTGACTTGTCCGCAGCGGATATGGATGCTGCTGTACGTACTATCGCTGGTAGTGCGCGTAGCATGGGTATTGAAGTGGAGGGTGTGTAACATGGCAACATCAAAACGTATTACAGCGCTTCGCGCTAAAGTTGACCGCAATAAGGTATATGCCGTAGCTGAAGGCTTATCTTTGGTTAAAGAGAATGCAACTGCAAAATTCAATGAGTCTGTTGATGCCGTTGTTAATTTAGGTATTGATGCGCGTAAATCAGACCAATTGGTTCGTGGTGCCTTGGTATTGCCAAATGGTACAGGTAAAACAACTCGTGTGGCAGTGTTTGCACAGGGTGTTCAAGCTGAAGCTGCAAAAGCTGCTGGCGCTGATATTGTTGGTTTTGAAGATTTGGCAGAGCAAGTTAAAGCTGGTGTGATGGATTTTGATATCGTAATTGCTACACCTGATGCTATGCGTATTGTTGGTGCTTTGGGTCAAATCTTAGGTCCACGTGGTTTAATGCCAAATCCAAAAGTCGGTACGGTGACGCCAGATGCTGCAACTGCGGTTAAAAATGCTAAAGCGGGTCAAGTGCAATATCGTACAGATAAAGGCGGCATCGTGCATTGCACAATCGGTCGTGCATCTTTCACGATTGAGCAGTTGCAAGGCAATTTGGTTGCATTGGTAGATGCTTTAAATAAAGCTAAGCCAGCATCTACCAAAGGTGTTTATCTTAAAAAGCTATCAGTATCTAGCACAATGGGTGCTGGCGTACGTGTAGATCAAGCGAGTCTAATCGCTTAATTAAAGAACGATAAGTGAGTTCAGTGTATCTGAACTCACTTGCAAAGGGCTTTGAGCTCATTTTTCAGTTAATTTCAATTTTCTGGAAAATGAGGTTGTCAAAGACCGTAGGTATCCGTAAGGATTTAATGTAAGTGACTTAATGTGGGTGAAGAAGTGCTGTCGGCTTCAACCTCTGCCTTAAAGTTCACGGAACCCTACGCAGATGGCGTATCTCTAAACAGGAATAATATCCCCTGATGTGTGGTCGCCGTGAAATGGTTGTTGTTGCTCGAAAGAGTGATAACAGCAGATTCTACTTTAGTCATAAAGTAGAGATTTTAACGGAAGGAGAAAAGACCTTGAGTCTGAATCTTACAGAGAAAAAAGCAGTAGTTGCTGAAGTTAGCGCACAAGTTGCACAGGCACAAGCAATTGTTCTTGCTGAGTACCGTGGCATAGGCGTGTCAGATATGACCGTTTTGCGTGCAGATGCTCGAAGTTCTGGTGTGTACTTACGTGTATTGAAAAATACTTTAGTGCGTCGTGCAGTAGAAGGCACACCATTCGCAGCGTTAGCAAATGAAATGGTTGGTCCATTGGTGTTTGGTATTTCTACAGACCCAGTTGCAGCGGCAAAGGTAATGAACAATTTTGCTAAGGTTAATGGCAAGTTTGTGATTAAAGCCGGTGCTGTTCCAAATCAAATGATGGATGTTGCAGGCGTACAAGCCTTGGCATCTACATTAAGCCGCGAAGAGTTGCTTGCAAAATTTGCTCGTACACTCAACGAAGTGCCAACCAAGTTCGCTCGCGCACTTGCAGCAGTTCGTGACGCAAAAGAAGCAGCTTAATTCAGTAACTACAAAATTTTATTTTAGGGAATATTCAAATGGCAATTACAAATGCAGATATTTTAGATGCAGTAGGCAACATGTCAGTGTTAGATTTGACGGCATTTATTAAAGAAATCGAAGAGAAATTTGGCGTGTCAGCTGCAGCAGTTGCAGTTGCAGCAGCAGCGGGTGGTGCTGCACCATCAGCAGCAGCTGAACAAACTGAATTTAACGTGGTTCTTTTAACTGCTGGCGAACAAAAAGTTAGCGTAATTAAGGCTGTTCGTGAATTGACTGGTTTGGGCTTGAAAGAAGCTAAAGACTTAGTTGATGGCGCACCTAAAGCAGTTAAAGAAGGCGTAAACAAAGCTGATGCTGACGCAGCATTGAAAAAATTGATCGAAGCTGGTGCAACTGGCGAAATCAAATAATTCATTGGTTTTGTATGGTTTAGGCTGACGGGAGATCGTCAGCCTTCGCCGTTTCTGATGGTAGCAAAGCGTAACAAAATGTAATCTAGGATTGCATTATTAAAAGTTGTAATAAACGTCAAATTAAACTGTATTTGAAGTTAGAAATTAAAACACTTGTCTTGGTTTTAAAAAGTATTTTCATTTCTGCCCTCAAACATTAGGAGATGCAATGAGCTATTCCTTCACCGAAAAGAAACGCCTTCGTAAAAGTTTTGCTAAGCGAGAAAGCGTGCAAGAAATTCCTTATTTGCTCGCAATGCAGCTAGAGTCTTATGCTGCATTTTTGCAAGCTGATACCCCTGCTGATAAACGTACGGAAGATGGTTTGCAATCAACTTTCAGTTCTGTTTTTCCAATCGTTAGTCACTCAGGTAACGCCCGTTTAGATTACGTAAGCTATCAACTAGGTGCCGAGCCATTTGATGTAAAAGAGTGTCAACAGCGCGGCTTAACATACGCTGCGCCATTGCGCGTTAAAGTGCGTTTGACTATCATGGATAAAGAGGCTTCTAAGCCAACCGTGAAGGAAGTAAAAGAACAAGAAGTCTACATGGGCGAGTTGCCATTGATGACTGAAAATGGTTCATTTGTGATTAATGGTACGGAGCGTGTGATTGTTTCTCAATTGCATCGTAGTCCTGGCGTGTTCTTTGAGCATGATCGTGGTAAAACACATAGCTCAGGTAAATTGTTATTCTCTGCTCGAATTATTCCTTACCGTGGCTCATGGTTAGACTTTGAGTTTGACCCTAAGGATTACTTGTATTTCCGTATTGACCGTCGCCGTAAAATGCCGGTGACTATCTTGTTGAAGGCGTTAGGTTATACGCCAGAGCAAATCATCAATACGTTCTTTGACTTTGATACATTCCATGTCAGCAAAGCTGGTGTTGAATTTACAATCGTTCCTGAACGTTTACGTGGCGAAGTTGCCAAATTCGATATCGTTGCAAAAAATGGTGAAGTACTGATCGCTAAAGATAAGCGCATCACCGTAAAACACATCCGTGATATGGAAAAAGCTGGTGTTAGCAAAATTGTAGTGCCACAGGACTTCATCTTGGGTCGTGCAATTGCCAATAATATCGTTGATCAAGAAACAGGCGAAGTGCTTGCTAGTGCAAATGATGAGATTACAGAGTCATTGTTAGAAAAATTGGTTGATGCCAATGTTACTACTATTAGCACACTTTACTCTAACGACTTAGATCATGGTGATTACATTTCACAAACACTACGTATTGATGAAATCCCTGATCAATACAGTGCGCGTGTTGCAATCTACCGCATGATGCGCCCAGGTGAGCCGCCGACTGAAGAGTCTGTAGAAGCATTGTTTAATGGCTTGTTCTTCAATGAAGATCGCTATGACTTGTCACGTGTAGGTCGTATGAAGTTTAACCGACGTGCGTTCCCAGAAAAAGCTGAAGAGCGTCAATCAACTTGGATGCGTAAATTTTACGAAGCAGTTGGCCCGCGTGGTGCTGAAGGTGCTTACACGCTTGCAAATGAAGATATCCTTGCTGTCATTGGTGTGTTGCTTGAGCTGCGCAACGGTCGTGGTGAAATTGATGATATTGACCACTTAGGTAATCGTCGTATTCGTTCAGTGGGAGAGTTGGCAGAAAATCAATTCCGCACAGGTTTGGTTCGTGTAGAGCGCGCTGTTAAAGAGCGTTTGTCACAAGCTGAATCAGATAACCTGATGCCGCATGATTTGATTAATGCTAAGCCAGTATCAAGTGCGATTCGTGAATTCTTTGGTTCAAGCCAATTGTCACAATTTATGGATCAAACTAACCCATTGTCTGAAATTACGCACAAACGTCGTATTTCAGCTTTAGGCCCAGGCGGCTTGACTCGCGAGCGTGCTGGCTTTGAGGTGCGTGACGTTCACTCAACTCACTATGGTCGTGTGTGTCCTATTGAGACGCCTGAAGGTCCAAACATTGGTTTGATCAACTCATTGGCGCTTTATGCACGTACAAACGAGTATGGCTTCCTAGAGACGCCATATCGCCGTGTAGAGGGTAATAAAGTTTCTGACACAATTGACTACCTCTCAGCCATCGAAGAGAGTCAATACATGATTGCGCAGGCGAATACGGAACTTGACAGTAACAATATGATGTTTGATGACTTAATCTCATCACGTCATCATAACGAATTTACAATGACACAACCTGACCGTGTTCAGTACATGGACGTGGCGCCAGGCCAAATTGTTTCTGTTGCGGCTTCATTAATTCCATTCTTGGAACACGATGATGCGAACCGTGCATTGATGGGTGCAAACATGCAACGTCAAGCTGTGCCTTGTTTACGAGCTGAAAAGCCTGTTGTCGGTACTGGTATTGAGCGTACAGTGGCAGTTGACTCTGGAACTGTTGTTATTGCACGTCGTGGTGGATTGGTTGACTATGTTGACTCAGGTCGTATCGTGGTCCGTGTTAACGATGAGGAAGCGAATGCTGGTGAGGTTGGTGTTGATATTTACAATCTAACCAAGTACACACGTTCAAACCAAAATACAAATATCAACCAACGTCCATTGGTGAAAATTGGTGACAAGTTATCTCGAGGTGACGTGATTGCTGACGGCGCATCAACAGACATGGGTGAGTTGGCGCTTGGTCAAAACATGCTGATCGGCTTTATGCCATGGAACGGTTATAACTACGAAGACTCTGTGTTAATTTCAGAACGTGTTGTGGCTGATGATCGTTACACTTCGATTCATATTGAAGAGCTGTCAGTGGTGGCACGTGACACTAAATTAGGTGCCGAAGAAATTACTCAAGATATCTCTAATCTAAGTGAGCGTATGTTAAGCCGCTTAGACGAGATTGGTATTATTCACATTGGTGCTGAGGTTGAAGCTGGTGATGTGTTGGTAGGTAAAGTAACGCCAAAAGGTGAAACGCAACTTACACCGGAAGAAAAACTATTGCGCGCTATTTTCGGTGAAAAAGCTTCTGATGTGAAAGATACGTCATTACGCGTACCTTCAGGTATGAGCGGTACAGTGATTGATGTGCAAGTGTTTACACGTGAAGGTATTGATCGTGATGCGCGTGCACAGCAAATTATTGATGACCAACTGGCGCATTACAAACAAGATTTGGCTGACCAAATGCGTATTGTTGAAGACGATGCATTCGGCCGTATTCAACGCCTGATCGAAGGTAAAACTGCAACTGGTGGGCCAAACAAGCTGAAAAAAGGCGATGTATTAACTGCTGAATATTTGGCTTCTATAGGTCGCTATGACTGGTTTGATATTCGTTTAAGTGACGAAGAAACCGCGCGTCAATTAGAGCAGTTGAAAGACAGCTTGTCACAAGCACGTATTGAATTTGATAGCCGTTTTGAAGAGAAAAAACGTAAGCTCACGCAAGGTGATGAATTGCCTGCAGGCGTACAAAAAATGGTTAAAGTATACTTGGCTGTTAAGCGTCGTATTCAACCTGGTGACAAGATGGCTGGCCGTCACGGTAACAAGGGTGTTATTTCAAAAATCTGTCCGGTAGAAGACATGCCACATATGGCTGACGGTACACCTATGGACATCGTATTGAACCCGCTAGGCGTTCCTTCACGTATGAACATTGGACAGATTTTAGAGGTTCACTTAGGTTGGGCTGCTAAGGGTCTTGGTTTGCGCATTGCAGAAATGCTGCGCCAAGAAAGTAACGTGGCTGAAATTCGAGGTTTCTTGGAAAAAATCTATAACGATAGTACTGGTAAGAAAGAAGATATCAAGTCCTTCACTGATGTTGAAATCTTGGATTTAGCGCAAAACTTGAAGAACGGTGTGCCGTTTGCGACACCAGTATTTGATGGCGCGGCAGAATCAGACATTAAAGCAATGCTTGATCTAGCTTTCCCTGACGATGATGCACGTACTAAACAGTTGCAGTTCCATGCGGGTAAAACGCAAGTGACCTTGTTTGATGGTCGAACAGGTGATGCATTTGAGCGTCCTGTGACTGTAGGTTACATGCACTTCTTGAAATTGCACCATTTGGTCGATGATAAGATGCATGCGCGTTCAACAGGTCCTTACTCATTGGTTACACAGCAGCCATTGGGTGGTAAAGCGCAGTTTGGTGGTCAGCGTTTTGGTGAGATGGAGGTTTGGGCACTTGAAGCTTATGGTGCTTCATATACCTTGCAAGAAATGCTCACAGTTAAGTCTGATGACGTAACTGGGCGTACTAAAGTATATGAAAATATCGTCAAAGGCGAACACAAAATCGATGCAGGTATGCCTGAATCATTTAACGTGTTAGTGAAAGAAATTCGTTCACTCGCTATCGACATTGACCTAGACCGCAATTAATTATTGATATGCGCCCCAAGTGGGCGCATTGAAGGAGAGCCGACTTGAAAGCCTTATTAGACTTATTTAAGCAAGTTACCCAAGAAGAAGAATTTGATGCAATTAAGATTGCGTTAGCTTCACCTGAAAAAATCCGTTCATGGTCATATGGCGAAGTGAAAAAGCCAGAAACCATTAACTATCGTACGTTCAAGCCTGAGCGTGATGGTTTATTTTGCGCAAAAATCTTTGGCCCTATCAAAGATTACGAGTGCTTATGCGGTAAATACAAACGCCTGAAACATCGCGGTGTAATCTGTGAAAAATGTGGCGTTGAAGTCACGTTGTCAAAGGTGCGTCGTGAGCGTATGGGTCACATTGACCTAGCATCACCAGTAGCACATATCTGGTTCTTGAAATCATTACCAAGTCGTTTAGGTATGGTATTAGATATCGCTTTGCGTGATATTGAGCGTGTATTGTACTTTGAAGCATTCATCGTGGTTGATCCAGGCATGACGCCACTTACACGCGGTCAGTTATTGACTGAAGATGACTACTTGGCAAAAGTAGAAGAGTACGGTGATGAGTTTAACGCGGCCATGGGTGCTGAGGCTGTTCGTGAATTGCTACGTACAATGGACATTGAGCGTGAAATCACGACTTTACGTCAAGACCTAGGTGCAACAGGCTCTGAAGCTAAAATCAAGAAAATCGCTAAGCGTCTAAAAGTATTAGAAGCATTCCAAAAATCTGGCATTAAACCAGAGTGGATGATTCTTGAAATTCTGCCAGTGTTGCCACCGGAATTACGTCCATTAGTCCCATTGGATGGCGGTCGCTTTGCAACTTCAGATTTGAACGATTTATATCGTCGCGTAATTAACCGTAATAACCGTTTGAAACGTTTGTTGGAGTTGAAAGCACCTGAAATTATTGTACGTAACGAAAAACGTATGTTGCAAGAAGCGGTAGACTCATTGTTGGACAATGGTCGTCGCGGTAAAGTGATGACTGGTGCTAACAAGCGCCCATTGAAGTCACTGGCTGACATGATTAAAGGTAAGGGTGGTCGTTTCCGTCAAAACTTGCTCGGTAAGCGCGTGGACTACTCAGGTCGTTCAGTGATTGTAGTTGGTCCGCAATTGAAATTGCACCAATGTGGTCTACCTAAGAAAATGGCTTTGGAATTATTCAAACCATTCATTTTCCATAAATTGGAAGTATTAGGTTTAGCGACAACCATTAAAGCGGCTAAGAAAAAAGTAGAAGAAGAAGGTCCAGAAGTATGGGATATCCTTGAGGATGTAATCCGCGAGCATCCAGTACTATTGAACCGTGCACCTACATTGCACCGATTGGGTATCCAAGCATTTGAACCTATCTTGATCGAAGGTAAAGCGATTCAATTGCATCCGTTAGTTTGTGCGGCATTTAACGCCGACTTTGACGGTGACCAAATGGCGGTTCACGTTCCACTGAGCTTAGAAGCACAAATGGAAGCGCGCACGCTGATGCTGGCTTCAAATAACGTATTGTCACCTGCAAATGGTGAGCCAATCATCGTGCCTTCACAGGATATCGTGTTAGGTCTGTACTACATGACACGTGAAAAAGTAAATGCACGTGGTACTGGTATGCGTTTTGCCGATGTTAAAGAAGTACAGCGTGTTTATGATCAAGGTTTGATTGATTTGCACGCTAAAGTCACTGTACGTATCAAAGAGTTTGACCTTGAGTTGGATGGCGTTAAAACCGAAAAAACTACACGTTATGAAACTACTGTAGGCCGTGCATTGTTGTCAGAAATTCTGCCAGCAGGTATGCCATTTAGTACTATTGATAAGGCGCTGAAAAAGAAGGAGATTTCTAAGCTTATCAATACCAGTTTCCGTAAGGTAGGTATTCGTGAAACGGTTATCTTTGCTGATAAATTGATGTATACAGGTTACTCATACGCAACAAAAGCCGGTATTTCTATCAGTATTAACGATATGTTAGTGCCGACTGAAAAAGAACAGTTGATCGCTGCGGCAGATGCTGAAGTGAAAGAAATTGAAGATCAATACGTTTCTGGTTTGGTGACTCAAGGTGAGCGATACAACAAGGTCGTTGATATCTGGGGTCGCGCTGGTGATAAAGTAGCCGACGCGATGATGAAGCAATTGCGTGAAGAAGATGTTCTCGACGCTGACGGTAAACAAATTAAAGATGCTGCCGGTAAAGTGGTACGTCAAGAATCATTCAATGCTATTTACATGATGGCCGATTCTGGTGCGCGGGGTTCTGCAGCTCAGGTACGTCAGTTAGCGGGTATGCGTGGCCTGATGGCTAAGCCGGATGGTTCAATTATTGAAACGCCGATTAAAGCGAACTTCCGCGATGGTTTGAATGTGTTGCAATACTTTATTTCAACCCACGGTGCTCGTAAGGGTCTAGCCGATACAGCTCTGAAAACAGCGAACTCAGGTTACCTGACTCGTCGTTTAGTTGACGTTACACAAGATTTGGTTGTAACTGAGCATGATTGCGGTACAACTGATGGCTTGGTAACTAAAGCTTTGGTTAAAGGCGGTGAAGTGATCGAGCCGTTGCATGATCGTATTTTGGGTCGTACTGCAGCGTTGGATGTCATTAATCCAGAAACGCAAGAAGTCATCTACCCAGCAGGTACTTTGTTGACAGAAGATGAAGTTGAGCACATTGATGCATTAGGTATCGATGAGGTTAAAGTGCGTACAGCACTGACGTGTGATACACGCTATGGTATCTGCGCTAAATGTTATGGTCGTGACTTAGGTCGCGGCAAATTAATCAGCATGGGTGAGGCTGTGGGCGTTATCGCTGCACAATCTATTGGTGAGCCTGGTACACAGTTGACGATGCGTACGTTCCACATTGGTGGCGCTGTATCGCGTGCAGCTTCAGTTTCACAAGTGGAAAGTAAATCTAACGGTATCTTGAACTTTACTTCAACGATGCGTTATGTAACGAATGCGCGTAATGAGCAAGTGGTGATTTCACGTAATGGTGAAGTGATTATTGCAGATGAGAATGGCCGTGAGCGTGAGCGTCATAAAGTGCCATACGGTGCTACTTTGCAGATTACGGATGGTAAAACTGTTAAGGCTGGCCAAGCAATTGCAACATGGGATCCGCATACACGTCCAATTATTACTGAGTACGCTGGTTTTGTTAAATTTGAAAACGTTGAAGAGGGTATCACCGTTGCTAAGCAAATCGATGATGTAACTGGTTTGTCTTCATTAGTTGTGATCGACCCCAAACAACGTGCAGGTCAAACTAAAGGCTTGCGTCCACAAGTTAAATTGCTTGATGCCAATGGCGTAGAAGTGAAAATCGCTGGTGGTGAGCAGTCAGTTAATGTGACGTTCCAGTTAGGTTGCATTATTACGGTTAAAGATGGTCAAGAAGTGGGTGTCGGTGAAGTGTTGGCACGTATTCCGCAAGAGTCATCTAAAACACGTGATATTACTGGGGGTCTGCCACGTGTAGCTGAGTTGTTTGAAGCTCGCTCACCTAAAGATGCAGGTATGTTGGCTGAAGTAACTGGTACTGTATCGTTCGGTAAAGATACTAAAGGTAAACAACGTTTAGTCATCACTGATTTAGATGGTATCGGTAACGAGTACTTGATTCCTAAAGATAAACACGTGACTGCGCATGATGGTCAAGTGGTAACTAAGGGTGAAAGTATTGTTGATGGCCCAGCTGACCCACAAGATATCTTACGTCTACAAGGTCGTGAAGCTTTGGCTCGCTACATTATTGACGAAGTACAAGATGTGTATCGTTTGCAAGGTGTGAAGATCAATGATAAACATATTGAAGTAATTGTGCGTCAAATGTTGCGTCGTGTTCGTGTGACAGATGCTGGCGATACAAGCTTTATTATGGGTGAGCAAGTTGAGCGTGCTGATTTATTAGCGCAAAATGAACTAGTGATTCCGCAAGATAAGCGTCCAGCGGAGTTTGAGTACGTGTTGCTAGGTATTACTAAAGCATCCTTGTCCACTGACTCATTTATCTCAGCAGCTTCATTCCAAGAAACAACGCGTGTACTTACTGAAGCGGCAATTCTAGGTAAGCGTGATGAATTGCGTGGCTTGAAAGAAAACGTCATTGTTGGTAGGTTGATTCCTGCTGGTACTGGCTTGGCTTATCATGAGGCACGTAAGCGTGCGGCAGTTGCTGGTGGTGTCCCATCAAAAGAAATTGCAGTCACGGAGCCAATGTTGGAGGCTGAAGTAGCGGTAGTAGAAGTGAGTAATGAGATAGCGGCAGAATAAAATCAGCTTATTTAAGCCTTGACAATAAAAGTCAAGCTAAATAGAATGCTGAGTTTTTCAGGATGGTCTAATTGTCAATATTGACATGACCATCCTGGTTTGTTTTGTAAAATTAACAAATGTCATATTTAAAGAACATAATTTAGAGGTTATAGGCAATGCCAACCATCAATCAGTTAATACGTAAGCCACGCGCTAAAGTGGTCACAAAAAGTAAGGTGCCGGCACTTGAAGCTTGCCCACAAAAACGAGGTGTTTGTACTCGTGTATACACAACAACTCCTAAAAAGCCTAACTCGGCTTTGCGTAAAGTGGCTAAAGTGCGTCTGACAAACGGCTATGAGGTTATTAGCTACATCGGTGGTGAAGGTCATAACTTGCAAGAGCATAGCGTTGTGTTGTTGCGTGGTGGTCGTGTGAAGGATTTGCCGGGCGTGCGTTACCACATGGTGCGTGGTAGCTTGGATACTGCAGGTGTTAAAGATCGTAAGCAATCACGGTCTAAATACGGTGCTAAGCGTCCTAAAGCAGGAAAAGCAGCCAAGTAATCGGTTTCATTAAATAGCGGCTTATTAAAAGCCTTGCTCGTGTAGTTGCTAGCAAAATATATAGAATAGAGAAAATTATGCCAAGACGTAGAGAAGTTCCCAAACGCAATATTCTTCCAGATCCAAAATTTGGTAGTCAAGAAGTGTCTAAATTTGTAAACGTGTTAATGACGGGTGGTAAGAAGTCTGTTGCTGAGCGTATTTTGTACGGTGCATTTGATCAAATTACAGCTAAAACTAGCAAAGATGCGTTGGAAGTGTTTACACTTGCTTTGGCTAACCTGCGTCCATTGGTTGAGGTTAAGAGTCGTCGTGTTGGTGGTGCTAACTATCAAGTGCCAGTTGAAGTGCGTCCAAGCCGTCGTAGTGCGTTGGCAATGCGTTGGATGCGTGATGCTGCACGTAAACGTGGTGAGAAGTCAATGGGCCTGCGTTTGGCGGCAGAATTGGTTGAAGCTTCTGAAGGTCGTGGTTCAGCAATGAAGAAGCGTGAAGAGGTTCACCGTATGGCAGAAGCGAATAAAGCATTCTCACATTTCAGATTCTAGTATCTGGTTGTTAGTAGATTTGGCCCATGCGAGAGCTTGGGTCAAGTGCATCGCTCTTTAAGAATTCAAGCAATAATATTTTAGTAAAGGTAATAGCTGTGGCTCGTATAACCCCTATTGAACGCTACCGTAACATTGGTATCTCTGCGCACATTGACGCAGGTAAAACGACAACGACTGAACGTATTTTGTTTTACACTGGTGTGAATCATAAAATTGGTGAAGTGCACAATGGTGCGGCCACTATGGACTGGATGGAGCAAGAGCAAGAGCGCGGCATTACCATTACTTCAGCTGCTACTACCTGTTTCTGGAAGGGTATGGCTAATCAATTTGATCAGCATCGTATTAATATTATTGATACTCCGGGTCACGTTGACTTTACTATTGAAGTAGAGCGTTCAATGCGTGTGCTCGATGGTGCTTGTATGGTGTATTGTGCAGTTGGCGGTGTGCAGCCGCAGTCTGAGACCGTATGGCGTCAAGCAAATAAATACAAAGTGCCTCGCATCGCCTTTGTGAATAAAATGGACCGTGCAGGCGCAAACTTCTTTAAAGTGTACGATCAAATGCGTGCACGTCTTAAAGCCAATCCAATTCCTTTGCAAGTGCCAATCGGTGCTGAAGATAAATTCGAAGGCGTTGTTGATTTAATTAAAATGAAAGCTGTTTATTGGGATGAAGCTTCACAAGGCATGAAGTTTGATTACCGTGAAATTCCTGCTGACTTAAAAGCCGAGTGTGATAAATGGCGCGAAAACATGGTGGAAGCTGCGGCTGAAGCTACTGAAGAGTTGATGAATAAATACCTTGAAGAAGGTGATTTGTCTGAGGCTGATATTCTGGTTGGCCTGCGTATGCGTACAATTGCTTTTGAAATTGTGCCAATGGTATGTGGTTCTGCCTTTAAGAATAAAGGTGTGCAAGCTATGTTGGATAAGGTTATCGAGTTGATGCCTGCTCCTACAGATATTCCTCCAACTAAAGCTGAAGATGCTGATGGTAATGAAATCCGTCTTAAAGCTTCTGATGATGAGAAATTCTCGGCTTTAGCGTTCAAGATTATGACTGACCCGTTCGTAGGTCAGTTGATTTTCTTCCGCGTTTATTCTGGTGTTATCAAAGCTGGTGATACTGTCTATAATCCAATCAAGGGTAAAAAAGAGCGTATTGGCCGTATTGTGCAAATGCATGCTAATACACGTGAGCCGCTTGAAGAGGTGCGTGCAGGTGATATTGCTGCTGCCATTGGTCTGAAAGAAGCTACTACAGGTGATACATTGTGCAGTCTGAATGATGAAATTATTCTTGAGCGCATGATATTCCCTGAGCCAGTAATTCATGTTGCTGTTGAGCCAAAAACAAAAGCTGACCAAGAAAAAATGGGTGTTGCTTTGAATCGCTTGGCGCAAGAAGATCCTTCATTCCGTGTTAAAACTGATGAGGAAACTAATCAAACTATTATTTCAGGTATGGGTGAATTGCATCTTGAGATTTTGGTTGATCGTATGCGTCGCGAATTTAACGTTGAGGCAAACGTTGGTGCGCCACAAGTGGCTTACCGTGAAGCGATCAAGAAGAAGGTTGAGGTTGAAGGGAAATTCGTTAAGCAGTCTGGCGGTAAAGGTCAGTATGGTCATGTGTGGTTAATTTTGGAGCCAAACGAAGCTGGTAAGGGCTTTGAGTTTATCGATCAGATTAAGGGTGGTACTGTGCCACGTGAGTTCATCCCTGCTGTTGAAAAAGGTTTGCGTGAAACAATTCCATCTGGCGTGTTGGCTGGATTCCCAGTCGTCGATGTGAAAGTTACCTTGTTTGATGGTTCTTACCATGATGTTGACTCTAATGAAAATGCTTTCAAAATGGCGGCTTCAATTGGCTTTAAGGATGGTATGCGTAAAGCAGACCCTATCTTGCTTGAGCCTATGATGGCTGTGGAAATTGAAACGCCAGAAGATTATATGGGCGATATTATGGGTGACTTGTCATCACGTCGCGGTATGATTCAGGGTATGGAAGACAATGCAACTGGCAAGGTGATTCGCGCAGAAGTGCCGCTAGCTGAAATGTTTGGTTATTCAACAACAGTGCGTTCATTGTCGCAAGGTCGTGCAAGTTATAGTATGGAATTTAAGCATTACACGGAAGCGCCAAGAAATGTGGCTGAAGCCATAATGAACAAAAAATAGTCCATTACACATTAATTTTAAGTTTAGATAAAAGGAAATAATCATGGCAAAAGGTAAATTCGAACGGACCAAGCCGCACGTAAACGTAGGTACGATTGGCCACGTTGACCACGGTAAAACAACGCTGACGGCAGCAATTACCACGGTATTGACAAAGAAATTTGGTGGTGAAGCTAAAGCTTACGACCAAATTGATGCTGCACCAGAAGAAAAAGCACGTGGTATTACTATTAATACTGCGCACGTGGAATATGAAACAGCCGGCCGTCACTACGCGCACGTAGATTGCCCAGGCCATGCCGACTATGTTAAAAACATGATTACTGGTGCTGCACAAATGGACGGCGCAATCTTGGTTGTATCAGCAGCTGATGGTCCTATGCCACAAACGCGTGAACACATCCTGTTGGCGCGTCAAGTTGGCGTACCATACATCATCGTTTACCTCAATAAAGCAGACTTGGTTGATGATGTGGAGTTGTTGGAGTTGGTTGAAATGGAAGTGCGTGAGCTTCTAAGTAAATACGACTTCCCAGGCGACGATACGCCAATCATCACAGGTTCAGCTAGACTAGCTTTAGAAGGCGACCAATCAGAAATGGGTGAGCCATCAATCTTCCGCTTAGCAGAAGCTTTAGATAGCTATATTCCAATGCCAGAGCGTGCAATCGATGGTACATTCTTAATGCCGGTTGAAGATGTATTCTCAATCTCAGGTCGTGGAACAGTGGTTACAGGCCGTATTGAGCGTGGTATTGTTAAAGTCGGTGATGAAATTGAAATTGTTGGTATCAAAGACACATTAAAAACAACATGTACCGGCGTGGAAATGTTCCGCAAACTGCTAGACCAAGGTCAAGCGGGCGACAACGTAGGTGTGTTACTACGTGGTACAAAGCGTGAAGAAGTTGAACGTGGTCAAGTGTTAGCAAAAGCTGGCTCTATCAAGCCGCACACAAAATTCACAGCAGAAATCTATGTGTTAGGTAAAGATGAGGGTGGTCGTCATACGCCATTCTTCCAAGGTTACCGCCCACAATTCTATTTCCGTACAACAGACGTAACTGGTGCGGTTGAGTTGCCAGAAGGTACAGAAATGGTTATGCCTGGCGATAACGTATCAATTACAGTAACATTGATTGCTCCGATTGCGATGGAAGATGGTTTACGCTTCGCTATTCGTGAAGGTGGTCGTACTGTTGGTGCTGGTGTTGTTGCTAAAATTATCGAGTAAGATAATTGGTATTAGTTGTACTTAAATTAAACGGCATGGCTTAGACGAAATCTAGGTCTGCCGTTTCGCTCTTTAGAACAGAAGTAAATTTGAAAGGCAGTTTAATATGCAAAGTCAAAAAATCCGTATTCGTCTTAAAGCTTTTGATTATCGTTTGATTGATCAATCTGCTCAAGAAATCGTAGAAACTGCCAAACGTACTGGCGCTGTGGTTAAGGGGCCTGTGCCATTACCTACTCGCATTGAACGTTTTGATATCCTGCGTTCACCGCACGTAAATAAAACTTCACGTGACCAGTTTGAAATTCGTACACATCAGCGTTTGATGGATATCGTTGACCCAACTGATAAAACAGTGGATGCATTGATGAAGCTAGATTTACCAGCTGGTGTGGATGTCGAGATTAAGCTTTAATTAATATCCAGTAATTAAATATAGATTGCTGGATTAACTTGTTGTAGATATATCTTGTAAAGAAAATCGGAGTTCGGTATAATCCGCGACTCTTTCACAGAAGTCGGTCAATTGTAATCGACTTTTTAACTTAAAAATAAGGATACGATCATGAGCTTAGGGCTTATTGGTCGCAAAGTGGGTATGACCCGCGTGTTTACTGAGGATGGCGCAAGCGTTCCGGTAACCGTGTTGGAAGTTGTGCCTAACCGCGTGACACAGATCAAGACGATCGCAAGCGATGGCTATAGTGGCCTGCAAGTTGCTTACGGTACTCGTCGTGCTAGCCGAATTAACAGTGCATTGACTGGGCATTATGCTAAGTCAGGTTCTGCTGCCGGTGCTGGTATTCATGAATTTCCAGTGACTAGTGATGTTTTGGCTAATTTTACTGCTGGTGCAAATATCACTGTTGATATTTTCCAAGTTGGTCAAATGGTTGATGTTACTGGTACCTCTTTAGGTAAAGGCTTTGCTGGTGCAATTAAGCGCCATCACTTTAAGTCTAACCGTGCATCACACGGTAACTCTAAATCACATAATGTGCCTGGTTCTATTGGTATGGCGCAAGATCCAGGTCGAGTATTCCCTGGTAAGCGCATGCCTGGTCACTTAGGTGCGACTAAGGTTACTACGCAAAATCTTGAGGTTGTGCGTGTTGATGTTGAGCGTAATCTGTTGTTGATTAAAGGTGCTATCCCTGGTTCTAAAGGTGGTGACGTAGTTGTACGTCCGGCTATTAAAGCTAAGCTTCAGAAGGGGATGAAATAATGGAACTCAAATTAGTAGATAAAAATGGTAAGGCCGCTAAAAAAGGCGTTACTGTTTCTGATGATACATTTGGTCGTGAATTTAACGAAGCTTTAGTGCATCAAGTCGTTGTTGCTTACATGGCTAACGCCCGTACTGCAACGCGTGCACAAAAGGGGCGTGATACCGTAGCTCATACTACACATAAACCATACGCTCAAAAGGGTACTGGTAATGCGCGTTCAGGTATGAGTTCAAGTCCTATCTGGCGTGGAGGTGGTCGTGCATTTCCTAATTCGCCAAATGAAAACTTTAGTCATAAGGTAAATCGTAAAGCTTACCGTGCTGGTATGCAAACCATTTTATCTGAGTTGGTTCGTCAAGAGCGTTTGAATGTGGTTGAAGAGTTTGTGGTAACAACTCCAAAAACAAAAGCTTTGGCAGAAAAAATCAAGGGTATGGGTTACGAAGGTGCTGTTTTGGTGCTGACTGATGGTTTTGATGAAAACTTATATTTATCTTCACGTAACCTCACTGATGTGATGGTGGTTGAAGCGCAATATGCTGACCCAGTTAGTTTGGTGCGTTTCCCTAATGTGGTGGCTACTGCTGCCGCCGTGAAAAAACTTGAGGAGATGCTAGCATGATGACCGCTATTACTAAAACTCAAGATCGTTTATTGCAAGTAATTTTAGCTCCACAAATTACAGAAAAAGCAACTTACATTGCTGACAAGTATCAGCAAATTGCTTTTAAAGTACGTACTGATGCTACTAAGCCTGAAATTAAAGCTGCTGTTGAGCTGGTGTTTAAGGTTGAAGTTGATAAAGTTGCCGTGATTAATGTGGGTGGTAAAACTAAGCGCGCTGGCAAAAGTATGGGCAAGCGTAAAGACTGGAAAAAAGCTTATGTTAGCTTGAAGCCAGGCCAAGAAATTAACTTCGCAGCGGGCGAATAAGGAGAGAAGATATGGCATTAGTTAAAGTCAAACCAACTTCCCCAGGTCGTCGTGGTGTACTTAAGGTGGTAACACCTGACTTGTACAAAGGTAAGCCACATGCGCCGCTGTTGGAAAGTCAAAGTAAGCATGCTGGCCGTAATAATAACGGTCATATTACAACCCGTCACCAAGGTGGTGGTCATAAGCAACATTATCGCTTAATCGATTTCCGTCGTAATAAAGATGGTATTCCGGCGAAAGTAGAGCATATTGAGTATGATCCAAACCGCACTGCACACATTGCTTTGTTGTGCTATGCCGATGGTGAGCGCCGTTACATTATTGCTCCACGTGGTGTTTCTGCAGGAATGCAGTTGATCAGTGGGTCTGATGCGCCAATTCGTGTTGGTAATGCAATGCCGCTACGTAATGTTCCGGTAGGTAGCACAATCCATTGTATCGAATTGCAGCCTGGTAAGGGTGCTCAGTTAGCGCGTTCAGCTGGTACCTCAGTTCAGTTGCTAGCGCGTGAAGGTAGCTATGCTCAATTGCGTTTGCGTTCAGGTGAAGTTCGCCGTGTGCATGTTGATTGCAAAGCAACTTTAGGTGAAGTGGGTAATGAAGAGCACTCACTACGATCAATCGGTAAGGCTGGTGCGATGCGCTGGCGTGGTGTTCGTCCAACTGTTCGCGGTGTGGTGATGAACCCGGTTGATCACCCGCATGGTGGTGGTGAAGGTAAAACAGCTGCTGGTATGAATCCAGTAAGCCCATGGGGTGTTAAAACTAAGGGTTATCGTACACGTAGTAGTAAGCGTACCGATAATATGCGCGTTAGTCGTCGTCCAAGGAATGTAAGGTAATAATATGGCACGTTCACTTAAAAAAGGTCCATTTATTGATGGTCATTTGGCGAAAAAAGTAGAAGTTGCTGCCGCTACACGCGACCGCAAACCAATTAAGACTTGGTCACGCCGCTCTACGATTTTCCCAGATTTTATTGGTCTTACTATTGCAATTCATAATGGTAAGCAACACATTCCAGTGTTGATTTCAGAAAACATGGTAGGTCACAAGCTTGGTGAGTTTGCGTTAACGCGTACATTCAAAGGGCATGCAGCCGACAAAAAAGCTAAGAAGTAGGAGCTGATGATGCAAGTATCTGCAATATTAAAAGGTGTTCATCTCTCCCCTCAAAAGGCTAGATTGGTGGCAGACCTTGTTCGTGGCAAGAAAGTGGATCATGCGCTTAATATCTTGAACTTTACGCCTAAAAAAGGCGCTGAGATCATTAAGAAGGTTGTTGAGTCTGCGATTGCTAATGCTGAACATAACAATGGGGCTGATATTGATGAGTTGAAGGTTACTTCAATTTATGTTGATAAAGGCATTGTGCTTAAACGTATTCGTCCACGTGCAAAAGGTCGTGCGGGTAAGATTACTAAACCAACCTGTCACATTCATGTGACCGTCGGTAACTAAAGGATAATCATGGGTCAGAAAATTCATCCAATTGGTTTCCGTCTGAGTGTTCAGAAAAACTGGGCCTCACGTTGGTATGCCAATAGCAAAAACTTCCCGGCAATGTTGCAAGGCGACATTAAAGTGCGTGAGTTTTTAAATAAGAAACTTGCAAGTGCAGCTGTAAGCCGTATCTTGATTGAGCGTCCTGCAAAGAATGCAAAAATCACGATTTACAGTGCGCGTCCAGGTGTTGTTATCGGTAAAAAAGGTGAGGACATTGAGTCTTTGCGTGCTACTTTGCAAGGTTTAATGGGCGTTCCTGTTCATTTGAACATTGAGGAAGTGCGTAAGCCTGAAATTGATGCAACATTGATTGCGCAATCAATTGCTCAGCAACTAGAAAAACGTGTGATGTTCCGTCGTGCTATGAAGCGTGCAATGCAAAATGCGATGCGCTTAGGTGCTCAAGGTATCAAGATCATGAGTTCAGGTCGCTTGAACGGTATCGAAATTGCTCGTACTGAATGGTATCGTGAAGGCCGTGTGCCATTACACACATTACGTGCAGACATTGATTACGGTGTAGCCGAGGCTTCAACTACCTATGGTATTATCGGTATCAAAGTTTGGGTATTTAAAGGTGAGATATTTGCAGGTAATGCGCCGGCCGTGCAAGCGGCACCAGTTGCTGAACCTGAAAAACGAGTAAGAAAGCCGAGGGCCAAAGATGCTGCAACCGTCTAGACAAAAATACCGTAAGATGCAAAAAGGCCGTAACAAGGGCATAGCGACTACGGGTAATAAAGTAAGTTTTGGTGATTTTGGTTTGAAAGCTGTAGGCCGTGGCCGTTTAACAGCTCGTCAAATTGAAGCTGCGCGTCGTGTTATGACTCGTCACATTAAACGTGGTGGTCGTGTATGGATTCGTATTTTCCCAGATCAGCCAATTTCTAAAAAACCAGCTGAAGTGCGTATGGGTAACGGTAAAGGTAGTACAGAGTTTTACGTTGCTCAAATTCAGCCAGGTAAAATGTTGTACGAAATGGATGGGGTAAGCGAAGAGCTTGCACGTGAAGCGTTCCGTTTGGCTGCTGCTAAGTTGCCAATTGAAACAACATTCATGACCCGCCAAATTGGCAGTTAAGGGTAAGGAAGCTAAATATGAAAGCAACCGATTTAAGAGCAAAAAGCGTTGAAGAGCTTAATGCAGAATTGATTGAACTGCGCCGTGCGCAATTTTCTCTTCGCATGCAAGTAGCTACTCAGCAGTTATCTAAAGTAGATCAGCTAGGTAAAGTACGCAAAGATGTAGCGCGTGTTAAGCTTGTGTTAGCTGAGAAAGCGAAACAGGCATAATTATGACCGAAACTACAAAAGTTGTACGTACCCTTTCAGGTCGCGTAGTCAGTGATAAGATGGATAAAACTGTAACAGTTTTAGTTGAGCGTAAAGTGAAGCATCCATTGATTGGTAAAGTTGTTCGCCAATCTAAGAAATTTCATGCGCATGATGAAACTAACAGTTGTAAAGAAGGTGATTTAGTGACTATCGTTGAAAGCCGTCCGCTTTCAAAAACTAAATCCTGGGTTGTTAAAACAGCTTAGTAATAATTAAGTTAATGCAATTACTAGCAATAGTAATTGCATTAATTTTTTTTGCAGTATATAATGTTTGGCTATTTAGGCGAGCCATATAGCTCTCGCCCCAATACTGACCGGGTCTATCGGCCGTGTTAATTCTATTTTTATTTTACTTAGAATTGAAAATGGCTGGTGTTGGTTTAACGGATTAAGTTGGAGATTACTCTCATGATTCAAATGCAATCAAGGCTAGAAGTTGCCGATAACACTGGTGCGCGCTCTGTGCAATGCATCAAGGTGTTGGGTGGTTCTAAGCGTCGTTACGCCGGTATAGGCGACATTATCAAGGTGAGCATTAAAGATGCTGCGCCTCGTGGTCGTGTTAAAAAAGGCGAAGTTTACAGTGCGGTTGTTGTTCGTACGGCTAAAGGTGTGCGTCGTCCAGACGGTTCTTTGGTTAAGTTCGATGGCAATGCTGCAGTCCTGTTGAATAATAAGCTAGAACCGATTGGTACCCGTATTTTCGGGCCAGTTACTCGTGAATTACGTTCAGAAAAATTCATGAAAATCGTTTCATTAGCGCCAGAAGTGTTGTAGGAGCTCACATGAATAAAATTCGCAAGGGTGATCAGGTCATTCTTAATACAGGTAAGGACAAAGGTAAGCAAGGTGTTGTGTTAAGCATTCTTGATTCAGGTCATGTTGTTGTGGAAGGTCTTAACTTGGTTAAGAAGCACGCAAAAGCAAACCCGATGAAAGGTATTGCTGGCGGCATCATTGCTAAAGAAATGCCGCTAGACATTTCTAACGTTGCTTTATTTAACAGTGCGACACAAAAAGGTGATCGCGTAGGCTTCAAAACATTGGATGATGGTCGCAAAGTTCGCGTATTCAAGTCTAATGGTGAAGCTGTGGACGCATAGGAAGAGTTATGGCGCGCTTAAAAGATTTTTATAAAGACTCAGTCGTTAAGACTATGACTGAGCAATTTGGTTACACTTCAGTAATGCAAGTGCCACGTATCGATAAGATCACGCTTAATATGGGTGTTGGCGAGGCGGTTGCAGATAAAAAGGTAATGGAACACGCTGTTGGCGATATGGAAAAAATTGCTGGTCAAAAAGCAATTGTTACTAAAGCTAAAAAATCAGTGGCTGCATTTAAAATCCGTGATGATTATCCTGTAGGTTGTAAAGTAACTTTGCGTCGCGAACGTATGTATGAGTTCTTAGATCGTTTGGTTACTGTTGCTATTCCACGTATTCGTGACTTCCGCGGTATTTCTGCGAAATCATTTGATGGCCGTGGTAATTACAACATGGGTGTTAAAGAGCAAATCATTTTCCCTGAAATTGAATACGATAAAATCGATGCAATTCGCGGGATGAATATCACTATTACAACTACTGCGAAAACGGATGAAGAAGCAAAAGCTTTGCTTGCTGCGTTTAGTTTTCCTTTTAGAGGTTAAGTCATGGCTAAAACCTGTATGACAGAACGCGAAATCAAACGTCGCGCAACTGTAAGTAAATTCGCTGTAAAGCGTGCTGCACTAGAGGCGGCAATGAATGATGTTACTGCTACGGCAGAGAGTCGCTTAGAGGCGCGGATGAAATTCCAAGCGCTACCACGCAACTCAAGCCCGGTTCGTCTTCGTAATCGTTGTGCTTTAACTGGTCGCCCACGTGGTGTGTTTAGTAAATTCGGTATTGGGCGTAGTAAATTACGCGATTTAATGATGAGTGGCCAAGTGCCAGGCGTCACTAAAGCCAGCTGGTAATAAGAGGATATAGCTATGAGTATGAGTGATCCGATTGCCGACATGTTGACGCGTATTCGCAATGCGCAAATGGTCAACAAAGCGGTTGTTGCCATGCCTTCATCAAATGTTAAGACTGCTATTGCTAGCGTACTTAAAGAAGAAGGTTATGTAGAAGATTTTGCAGTGCAGACTGAAGGTGGCAAGGCTACCCTAACAATTAGTTTGAAATACTATGCTGGTCGCCCAGTTATTGAGCGTATACAGCGTGTAAGTAAGCCAGGTTTGCGTGTGTATAAAGGATCTCAAGAGATCCCAAAAGTAATGAATGGTCTTGGTGTGACAATTATGTCTACATCTAAGGGTGTAATGACAGATCGTAAAGCTCAAGCTGCCGGTATCGGTGGTGAAGTGCTCTGCGTAGTGGCTTAAGGAGAAGCAAATGTCACGTGTTGCTAAAAATCCAGTAGCTATTCCAGAAAAAGTTGAGGTTGTATTGAGTGCTAACTCAATCGATGTTAGCGGTCCTTTAGGTAAGTTGTCTCATCCATTAACTGCTGCTGTTGTTCTTAAGCGCGAAGGTGATGCGATTACATTTACAGCAGCGAGTGATGCTCAGCACTCTCGCGCTATGTCGGGTACGTTGCGCTCATTGGTTGCCAATATGGTGCACGGTGTCTCGCAAGGTTTTTCACGTAAATTGACGCTTGTTGGTGTTGGTTATAAGGCTGCTGCACAAGGTGCTGTATTGAATTTAGAGTTAGGTTATTCACATCCAATTAACCACAAAATGCCGGCAGGCGTTACTGTGGCTACTGCGACACCAACAGAAATTATTCTGACCGGTGCTGATAAGCAGGTGGTTGGTCAGGTTGCAGCGCAGATTCGTGCGTATCGTGCTCCGGAGCCTTATAAGGGCAAGGGTGTACGTTACTCTGATGAAGTTGTTGTGATTAAAGAAACCAAGAAGAAATAAGGCTTAAAAAATGAACAACGTAAATAATCGCTTGCGTCGCGCACGTAAAACCCGTGCCAAAATTGCTGAGCTAAAAGTTACTCGTCTTAGTGTGCATCGTACTAATACGCACATTTATGCGCAAATTATTGCTGAATCTGGCGATAAAGTAATTGCTAGTGCTTCAACAGTAGAAGCTGACGTTCGTAAGAATCTGAAAAATGGTGGCAATGTTGAAGCCGCAACTGTAATTGGTAAGTTAATTGCAGAAAAGGCGATTAAAGCTGGTGTTACAACCGTAGCTTTTGATCGCTCAGGTTATAAATATCATGGTCGTATTAAAGCGTTGGCAGATGCCGCTCGCGAAAACGGCTTGTCCTTCTAATTGGTCTGATTGCTAAAGAGGTTAATGATGGCGAGAGAAATGGAACAGCAACAGCAGCAGACTGATGGTTTGCGCGAAAAGATGATTGCAGTTAATCGTGTAAGTAAAACGGTTAAAGGTGGTCGTATTATGAGTTTTGCAGCACTCACAGTGGTAGGTGACGGTGATGGTGCAGTTGGTATGGGTAAGGGTAAGGCGCGTGAAGTTCCAGTTGCTGTACAAAAAGCTATGGATGAAGCACGTCGTGGAATGTTGAAAATCAATTTAACCAATGGTACATTGCATCACGCAGTTACTGGTGTTCACGGTGCAGCTAAAGTGTTTATTCAACCAGCAGCAGAAGGTACTGGAATCATTGCTGGCGGTGCTATGCGTGCTATTTTTGAAGTAATGGGTGTTACTAACGTTGTTGCAAAGTGTATTGGTTCAACCAATCCTTACAATTTGGTTCGCGCTACTTTAAATGGCTTAGAGTCTATGAATACGCCAGCGGAAATCGCAGCTAAACGTGGTAAATCAGTTGAAGAAATTAGAGGCTAAATCATGGCTAAAGCAAAAAAAGATGCATCAAGTATTAAAGTGACGCTGGTTAAAAGTGTTATTGGTCGTATTGAAGCGCATAAAGCAACCGTTAAAGGTTTAGGTTTACGCCGTATACGTCATACAGTTGAGTTGCAAGACACTCCAGCAATTCGCGGCATGATTAATGCCGTTAGCTATCTAGTAAAGGTAGAGGGATAATGCAATTAAATACGATTAAGCCTGCAGAAGGCTCAAAAAAAGAACGTCGTCGCGTAGGTCGTGGTATTGGCTCTGGTTTAGGTAAAACAGCTGGTCGTGGCCATAAAGGTCAGAAGTCACGTACAGGTGGTTTTCATAAGGTAGGTTTTGAAGGTGGTCAAATGCCAATTCAACGCCGCTTACCTAAGCGTGGTTTCAAGTCTATGACTAAAGCTAAAACAGCACACGTTCGTACAAGTGAGCTTGCATTGATTCCAAATGAAGTGATTGATTTGCTGGCTTTGAAAGCTGCAAATATCGTTTCTGGTACAGTAAGAAATGCAAAAGTATATTTGTCTGGCGAAGTGACTGCTAAATACAATATCCAAGGTTTGCTTTTGACTAAAGGCGCTCGCGCTGCAGTTGAAGCTGCTGGTGGTAAGATCTTAGAAACAGCTTAAGAGTATAACTTTGGCACAGAATAGCTTATTAAAGACGGCATCAAAAATGGGCGAACTTAAAAGTCGCCTACTTTTTGTTTTGGGTGCGCTAGTTGTGTATCGCTTAGGCGCTCACATTCCAGTGCCTGGTATTGATCCAGTGGTTTTGGCTAAGCTCTTTGAGTCACAAAGCGGCGGCATCTTGGGCATGTTTAACATGTTCTCGGGTGGTGCCCTTTCAAGATTTACAGTGTTTGCTTTAGGTATCATGCCTTATATCTCTTCATCTATTATCATGCAGTTATTGGCAGCTGTGTCTCCACAGCTTGAGCAGTTGAAGAAAGAAGGCGAAGCTGGCCGTAGAACAATTACCAAATACACTCGTTACGGTACTGTTGTTTTAGCAACTTTCCAAGCTTTGGGTATTGCGATCGCTTTAGAGGGTCAATCTGGTTTGGTTCTTGATCCAGGTATGGCCTTTAGACTAACTGCCGTAGTTACGCTGGTAAGTGGCACGATGTTTTTAATGTGGCTTGGTGAGCAAATAACTGAGCGTGGAATCGGTAACGGAATTTCGATTATCATTTTCGCAGGTATTGTTGCAGGTTTGCCGCGCGCTATCGGTTCAACTGCAGAGATGGTTAATACCGGTGCAATTAGTATTCCGCTGGCATTCTTCCTGTTAGCGGCGACTATGCTGGTAACAGCATTGGTTGTGTTTGTGGAGCGTGGACAGAGAAAAATTACTGTTAACTATGCTAAACGACAAGTTGGAAATAAGGTTTATGGTGGTCAAACAACACATTTGCCACTGAAGTTAAATATGGCAGGTGTAATACCTCCAATTTTTGCTTCCAGTATTATTTTGTTTCCAGCAACTTTAGCTGGTTGGTTTGGTAGTAGTGAAAAGATGTACTGGCTGAAAGATGTTTCTGCAGCTTTGTCACCAGGTCAGCCTATTTATATATTGTTTTTTGCATCTGCGATTGTTTTCTTCTGTTTCTTTTACACTGCATTGCAGTTTAACCCAAAAGACACAGCTGATAATTTAAAGAAAAGCGGCGCATTTGTACCTGGTATTAGACCTGGTGATCAAACAGCTAAATATATTGACCGCATTATGGGACGCTTAACACTGGTCGGAGCTGCTTACATTACATTAGTTTGTTTGTTGCCTGAGTTTTTGATTTTGAAGTTTAATACACCGTTTTATTTTGGTGGTACTTCGTTACTAATTATCGTGGTTGTGACCATGGATTTTATGACTCAAGTGCAGTCTCATTTGATGTCAAATCAGTATGAAGGGTTGCTTAAAAAAGCAAATTTTAAAGGTAATGCGCAGGTCGCGAAATAACCTTTATAAATGGCGAAGGAAGACAGAATAGAGATGCAAGGGGAGGTTTTAGAGAATCTCCCAAATGCGACATTCAAAGTTAAGTTGGAAAATGGACACATTGTTTTAGGTTATATTTCAGGAAAGATGCGCATGCATTACATTCGTATTCTCCCTGGGGATAAAGTCACTGTGGAAATGACGCCGTATGATTTATCTCGTGCGAGAATTACATTTCGCGCTAAATAGATTTGTAAGTATTAATTTAAGAACATTTAGTTTAGAAGTGATGGAGTAGAAAATGAGAGTTCGTGCATCAGTAAAAGCGTTATGCCGTAATTGTAAAGTAGTTCGTCGTCGTGGTGTTGTTCGTATTATTTGCACAGATCCACGTCACAAACAACGCCAAGGTTAATTGATTTATTTCAATAACCAAATTAGTAGCAATGTAGGCTACTAATTAAGTTGGTCAGAAATTATTCTGATCAGAAGATTAGCTAATTGATAAAAAGTGGTTTACCTGTTAAACTCTGCGGCTTTTTTAAGCATTAGGGTTTAGGCGAACCTAATTTGGAGTAAAGTATGGCGCGTATTGCAGGGGTGAATATCCCCAATAATAAACACACGGAAATTGCACTAACTGCAATTTACGGTATTGGACGTAATACGGCACAGAAAATTTGTGTCGCTGCAGGAGTCTTGGCAACAGCAAAAATCAAAGATTTGAATGATGCTGACGTAGAGAAGTTACGTGATGAAGTTGCTAAGTTTAAGGTTGAAGGCGATTTGCGTCGTGAAGTTTCAATGAACATTAAGCGCCTAATGGATTTAGGTTGCTATCGTGGCGTACGTCATCGTCGTGGTTTGCCAGTTCGTGGTCAACGTACGAAAACAAATGCACGTACACGTAAGGGTCCTGTAAAGGCGATTAAACAATCTAAGTAATTCAGCTCTAAATTTAGATAGTTCACAATTTTAGTAAGATTATTGGTAAGGAAAGTGCAACATGGCAAAAGCTAATGTACGCGTAAGAAAGAAAGTTAAAAAGAATATTGCAGAGGGCATTGCCCACGTGCATGCCTCTTTTAACAACACCATCATCACCATTACAGACCGTCAAGGTAATGCGTTGTCATGGGCAACATCAGGTGGTCAAGGCTTTAAAGGCTCACGTAAAAGTACACCTTTTGCAGCTCAAGTAGCAGCAGAAGTTGCTGGTAAATCAGCACAAGAAAGTGGTGTTAAGAATTTGGAAGTGCGTATTAAAGGCCCAGGCCCAGGTCGTGAATCTGCTGTGCGCGCACTTAATGCTGCTGGTTTTAAAATTACCAGCATAACCGATGTGACGCCAGTGCCGCATAATGGCTGCCGTCCACCTAAAAAACGCCGCATTTAAACTGAGCTTTAAGCTCAGTTTGGTAGAGATAACAGGAGAATCCCTTGGCTAGAAATTTAGACCCTAAGTGTCGTCAGTGTCGTCGTGAAGGCGAAAAGCTTTTTTTAAAAGCTGAAAAATGTTTTACTGACAAGTGTGCAATTGAAAAGCGTAATTTCCCGCCTGGTCAACATGGCCAGCGTCGTAATCAACGTCTGTCAGACTATGGTGTTCAATTGCGTGAAAAACAAAAAGTACGTCGTATTTATGGCGTTCTAGAAGCTCAGTTCCGTAGTTATTACGCTGAAGCTGACCGTAAAAAAGGTATTACTGGTGAAAACTTACTGCAATTGCTTGAGTGCCGTTTAGATAATGTAACATACAGAATGGGCTTAGGCGGATCTCGCACTGAAGCGCGTCAAATTGTGCGTCACAACAGTATTTTAGTAAATGGCAGACGTGTAAATATTCCATCATATCAAGTTAAAGCTGGTGATGTAGTTAGCGTTGCTGAGGCTTCAAAATCACAACTACGTATCAAAGGTGCTCTTGAAGCAGCTGAGCAGCGTGGTTTTCCTGAATGGTTGGAAGTGGATGTTAAAGGCCTTAAAGGTACTTTTAAAGCTAAACCACAACGTGATGAATTGCCACCAACAATCAATGAGTCATTGGTAGTTGAGCTTTACTCTAAATAATTAAAAATCTGAGCGCTACTAATGGCTCAATAAAATAATCGCTCTATTAGCCTAGCAGGCTAATAGAGTGTATTGCTTAAATAAAGGTATAACTATGCAAAACAGTCCTACCGAATACTTGAAACCGCGTGTTGTTGATGTTGAGGTGTTGTCTCCATTACGTGCTCGCGTTACGCTTGAGCCAATGGAGCGCGGCTTCGGCTATACGCTTGGTAATGCTTTACGTCGTGTATTGCTGTCATCAATTCCTGGTTTCGCTATTACAGAAGTTAAAATTGATGGCGTCGTACATGAGTATTCAACTCTAGATGGTGTGCAAGAAGATGTTGTTGATATTTTGCTAAATCTTAAAGGCGTGGCTTTAAAGTTGAATAGCAAATCAGAAACAATTCTGACTTTGAATAAATCAGTTGAAGGTGTTGTAACTGCAGGTGATTTTGAAACTGGTCATGATGCTGAAATTGTTAACCCTGATCATGTGATTGCGCATCTTACTAAAGGTGGCAAGCTGAACTTAGAAGTTAAAGTTGAGATGGGTCGTGGTTATCAACCTGTGCCAGCGCGTCAAAAAGCAAACGATGAAGATCGTGTTCTTGGTTTTATTATGGTGGATGCTTCATTTAGTCCTATCAATAAAGTTAGTTATCAAGTTGAAAGTGCACGTGTTGAACAACGTACCGACTTAGATAAGTTAGTGATGGATGTTGAAACAAACGGTATCATTGAACCAGAGCAAGCTATTCGTGATGCTGCACGCATTTTGATGGGTCAGTTGTCTGTGTTTGCTGATTTAGAGGGTGCTCCAAGTGAAGTTGAAGTTAAGTCAGCTCCGCAAGTTGATCCTATTCTTCTACGTCCTGTTGATGATTTAGAGTTGACTGTACGTTCAGCAAATTGCTTGAAAGCGGAAAATATATTTTACATTGGTGATTTGATTCAACGTACTGAGAATGAGCTGTTAAAAGCGCCAAATCTTGGCCGTAAGTCACTAAATGAAATTAAAGATGTGCTAGCTACACGTGGCCTAACTTTGGGCATGAAGCTAGAAAACTGGCCACCAGTTGGTCTCGAAAAAGCTTAGTTAGCAAGCTTAAATATTTAAGTAAAGAAACTTTAAGGAATTACTATGCGTCACGGTAATAGCAATCGTAAATTAAATCGTACTAGCAGCCACCGCGCAGCTATGTTTCGTAACATGACAGCTTCATTGCTTCGTCATGAAATCATTAAAACTACTTTGCCAAAAGCTAAAGAGTTGCGCAAGTATGCAGAGCCTTTAATTACATTAGGTAAAACTGCAACATTGGCAAATCGTCGTTTGGCATTTGATCGCTTGCGTGATCGTGATATCGTCGGCAAATTGTTTGGCGAATTAGGCCCACGTTACTTGGCGCGCAATGGCGGTTACTTACGCATTCTTAAGTGTGGTTTCCGTAATGGCGACAATGCCCCAATGGCATTAGTTGAGTTGGTTGACCGTCCTGATGCGAGTTCTGAAGCAGTTGTAACAGAGTAACTGTTATATTATGCTAAACAAAAAGCCAGCTATTTGCTGGCTTTTTGTTTATATAAGTTGACGACTTATCTGGCAGATAGAAAATTTTCAATATCTTCCAAAGTGAATGGCCATGATAATTCAATGCCGCTGTCTAGTCGTTTAAGTACAGGTATCTTTATTCCGTATTCATCAATAAGATTTAAGCTGTCACTGATTTCAATGTATGTGTATTCTACTTGCTCTGTGAGGGTCAATAGCATTGCTTCTGCTTGCTCACATAGATGGCAGTGGGATGTTGAGTACAAATTGATTTGTAAAGGTATCATTTTTCGCTTTTTAATCTATTCAGTATTATATGGATACAAAATATTCGTACTCGAATCTTGTTGCAAGATTGGCAGCTAATCTACAGCCGAAATATCCTGATTCTTTAATATGCATTATAACGTTTACTGCGTGTTAAAATCTTGCCCAGATTGTTGATGTTGTTTCAGAATAAAGGCAGCCGAGATGAGTGACCTAGAAAATATTCAAGACCATCGTGCTAAAGTTAAAAGCATGATTGAACGCCATAAGTTGGTCGAGGATTTAGTGCATAGGCAAGATATGCAGCGGCATGATCTTGTTGAAAGTATGGTGCATCAGAATAACCTTTCTGAGTTACGTAGGTTAATAGAAAAGCTTAATGCTGCTGAAACAGCGCGTCTACTTGAATCTTTATCTGCAGATGAAAGACAAGTGATATGGCAGTTGGTTAGTGAGGAGCAAAAAGAAGAGATTCTATTGGCTGTATCAGACGCTGTGCGCGTTGAATTCGTATCTGAGCCTAAACCAAAAAGTCAAAGCATGGTTATTCGTGTATTTGATCTTTATGAGGGGCGTTTACGTCAAATTCCAATTTATAGCAGAGACGACCTTGCACAGGCTAAACCGATTTGGGTCGATTTGGTTACGCCTGAAGACGAGCAGCTTGCATGGGCTCGTGAAATATTTGGCGTTAATTTACCTAATCCAAAAGATTTAACTGACCTTGAGTCAAGTGCGCGTTTTTATGAGGAAGAAAGCGGTGAAGTGCATTTGCATTCAGCATTTTTGCTTGATCGTGAAGATGAATCACGAAATGTGGCCGTTGCATTTATTTTAAATAACGAAACTTTATTTTCTGTTAGAAGTGAGGAACTGCCAGTTTTTAGGTTGCAGCGCTTGCGTGCAAGGGCGCATGCTGGTTATGTGTCTGAAGCAAAGGATGTGCTGCTGGATCTTTACGCCGCCGATGTTGAGTACTCTGCAAATGCTTTAGAAGATGAGTATGTTCGACTTGAAGAGGTTGGGCGTCAAGTGTTTAGATCACACATGACGAATGAACAGGCGGCAAAGATTCTTACCGCAATTTCTGTAGAAGAAGATCTTAATGGTCGCATACGCCGTAATGTCCTTGATACCAGAAATGCACTATCCTTTTTAATGCGTAGAAAATTTCTATCTATTCCACAGCATGAGGATGTGCGGGAAATCTTGCGTGATATTGAATCGTTGGATGGACATACAACATTTCTCTTTAATAAGATTAACTTTCAGATGGATGCTACAGTTGGTTTCTTGAATGTTAATCAGAATAAAGATCTGAAGCGTTTAACGGTGATCAGCGTGGTTATTATGCCAATTAATGTATTAGCAGGTATTGGCGGTATGTCAGAGTTTTCTATGATGACAGCAGGGACTCCATGGCCAATTGCTTATGGCAGCTTTATTGTGGGCATGGTTGCGCTTGGTTTATTTACTTATGCCGCATTGCGTTATATGGAAAATCGCAGAATTCGTAACCATCGTGCAGATGGTAATTAGTTGTGTTTATACGCCGTCATAAACTTTATTGTCAGGGAAGGCTATTCGTAATATGAATCAGGATATGCACTTAATTTGGCAGGAGATCATGGCGGATATCTCCACGCCTGTGGCGCTGTGGCAATTAATCGTTATTGGTATTGCATGCATGATAGCTTGGGCTATTAATGGAATGTTACGTGCCTATGTGATGCGTAACGCCCCTGAAAGGTGGAAGAGGGGGATTGGAGGTGTTAATCGCGTTTTATTTCCTCTATCTACGCTTGTCTTGATACAGTTAGCCAAGTTTGTACTTGGGTATTGGCAGCACACGAGTATGTTGCAACTAGCAACTACGTTATTGCTTGCGATGGCAGTCATCCGCTTAGTTGTGTATGCGGTGCGCTATATTTTAGCGCCAGGTGGTTTACTTAAAACTTTAGAGCATGTGATCTCTACTGTCATTTGGATTGTGCTTGCATTGCATTTAAGTGGTTTGCTACCTCAGTTGCTGGATGCACTGGAGGCAATTAAATTCAGTGTAGGCAAGCATCCAGTCAATCTTTTGCAAGCATTACAGGCCGTTTTAACAATCATTGTCACGATATTCGTTGCGTTATGGATTAGTCGTGTGCTCGAAAATAAGTTAATGAGTGCACATAACGTCAATATGAATTTGCGCGTAGTACTTACCAAGTTGTTACGTATAGTGTTGTTGTTTGTAGCGCTCTTGATAGCGTTATCGGCGGTAGGTCTGGATGTTACCTTGCTGTCGGTCTTTGGCGGGGCGCTGGGCGTTGGTTTAGGATTTGGTTTGCAACGTATTGCGAGCAATTATGTGAGCGGTTTTATTATTTTGCTTGATAAGTCAATGCAAATCGGCGACGTGATCACTGTGGATAGTCATTATGGCGTTGTGAGCGATCTGCGAACGCGTTATCTTGTGCTTCGTAAGCTAGATGGCACTCAGGTCATTATTCCAAATGAGACATTGATTATTAATACGGTGATTAATCACTCATTTACAGATCATAAAGCGCGAGTGCAAATGCCGGTTCAAGTCAGTTACGATAGTTCTCTAGAGCAGGCGATGCAATTAATTTTAGAGATTGCTAATCAGCATTCTCGTATATTGCAGATACCAGAGCCGGCTGTACAGATTAAAGGCTTTGGGGAAAGTGGAATAGACTTAATGTTATCTGCATGGATACCAGATCCAGAGGAAGGCTCAGCATCGTTACAGTCAGAGATCTATCTGGAGATCTGGCGTGCCTTTCAGAAGTATAATATCACTATCCCATACCCACAGCGGGAGGTGCGTATTTTAGGGGCTTCAGTGGCGTAAGGCACCCCTTTTGAAGGGCATACGTAAATAGAAGTTTGGTCAATAAAAAAACCCGCATAATTGCGGGTTTTTTTATTGACCAAACTTAATATTATTTAAGTTTAGTTTCTTTATATAAAACGTGCTTACGTACAACTGGATCAAACTTCTTGATTTCCATTTTTCCTGGCATTGTACGTTTGTTTTTAGTAGTGGTATAGAAATGACCTGTACCAGCACTTGACTCTAGTTTAATTTTTTCGCGCATGACCTTATTCCTTGATTAGCTAAATAAATTTAGCGCTTAAATCTTTTGGCCAGCAGCACGCATATCAGCAAGTACGGAATCAATACCGTTTTTGTCGATAGTACGTAGAGCAGCGTTAGTGATGCGCATACTTACCCAGCGGTTTTCGCTTTCAACCCAAAATTTGCGGTTTTGCAAATTAGGTAAAAAACGGCGTTTTGTTTTGTTTTGTGCGTGAGAAACATTGTTACCCACCATTGGCTTTTTGCCTGTTACCTGACATACACGTGCCATGGTTAATCTCCAAACGTTTGCTTTTTTCGAAAGACCGCAATTATAGTACGAAAACTATTTTTTTCTCAAGGAGAATATGCAAAATATTCATCAATTCACGTTAAATAAAGTAATTAGTGTGAGTTTGATAAGCTCGTACGCTAAAAGAAGCGCTATTTAATGTTTACCTGTACTGCCAAATCCACCCTCACCGCGTTCGCTGGCATCAAAATCATCCACCATATGAAACTCGGCTTGTACCACAGGCACAATCACCAACTGGGCAATACGCTCCATAGGGTTAAGCTCAAATGCCGTATTACCACGATTCCAGCATGACACCATGAGTTGCCCTTGGTAGTCTGAGTCAATCAAGCCAACCAGATTGCCAAGAACAATACCATGTTTATGACCCAAACCGGAGCGAGGCAAAATTAATGCTGCATAATAGATATTGTCCAGATGAATCGCCATACCTGTTGGAATTAATGTAGTTTCACCGGGCTGCAATGTAATCGTACTCTCTATGCATGCGCGTAGATCAAGTCCTGCGGAGCCTGCAGTCGCGTAAGCTGGCATCTGTGTGTGTAGCCGATCATCTAATATTTTTAAGTCGACGATAATTTTCATAACATTTTCATTCAGATGAATTTTTGATTTATTTAGAATAACATTAAACACTAAATATTTATTTAAATCACTATGTGCTTGACGGTTTTGGTCGCATGATAGAAATAAAAACCCCTGCCTAAGCGGGGGTAAGTTGATTATAGATGCCTTAGAATTGATAGCTAGCACTTGCACCAAGTAGCCAATTGCGTCCAGGCGCAGGTTCAAAGAAGCGGGAGTTAGAGTCGTTGACAATGACTGAACCTACATAATTTCGATCGAAAATGTTATTCACTCTAACAAATTCTGAAAGTCCCCAGTTATTAATTTTCTGATTAAAACCAGCTCGAATATTAGCTGCTACAAAAGATTTTGCTAGGCTAGATGCGTCGTTTATGTCTGTGGCGTAATATTTACTACGCCAATTGGCTTCAACAGCAGTGCTAAATCCAATTGGATCGTAACTCCATTGAATCTCACCGTAAAGTGAGTTTTTTGAGATGCCTGGAATTTGATTGCCACTGTTAATTGTCTGGGGCGAACCGCTAACTTTTTTGCTGTAAGTTTGTGAAACTGTTGCATCAAGGTAAGTATATGCAAGATAGGTTTTTAAGCTGTTAGTCCAGTTGGTATCCAAAGACACTTCAAGGCCGTTGCGTTCAGTTTCAGGAATATTTTGGTACGCGACCTTGCCGCCGGAGTTATTCGCAGCAGCAATTTCATTTGTCACTTTTGTTGTGAAAAAAGCAACATTTAACCGTGAGTTATCGGCAATAAAAGCTTTTGTTCCAATTTCATACGTCGTACTTTCGGCTGGTTTTAGCGAAAGCGTAGATTTTGTCGTATTTACAGTTCCATTCGAATTTAAGCTGTAAGAAATTTCTGCAAACGTTGGAGTTTCAAAACCTTTCCCAGCATTTGCGTACAGGTTAATAGTTGGTGTCGCATGGAAAACAACCCCTATAGATGGTGTGGTTTTTGAGTAAGAAACACTGCCAGAATTAGAGTTTGCACCTAAAGGATTCAAATTGTCCTGAAGTTTAAAGTTAACATTATTGTGTCGTAACCCGCCTGTGACTTCCCAATCGCTACCTAACTGTAAATTGGCTTGCACATAGGGATCTAGGTTGTAGACTGAATCATCTTCATTGCGAAGTGCCGCTGTTGATGGCGTGCCATTATTATTATCAAATGCTTTTCTATTTTCGTTAGACTTGTCGAAATCTAAGCCCCCAGTAATTTTTAATTTTTGGCCTTCAATGTCCGTGCTGTAGTTGTAGCGTAAATTAATACCCCCAAAATCGCGATCTAAATCAACAACACCAAGCGGGTTGAAGGATTGTATTTGCAGTACCTTTCGTGTGCCATAGTAAGTAATGACTTTGAAGCTGTTATTTTCGTTAATATCTTTGTCTAGTACTAAACCGGCTTGATTGTAGTTGATAGTTTTTCTGGAGTTGAAAGTGATAGACGAAGGCGTCGTGCCTGAAGGATTGGTACCACCGCCAGCCATTGTTGGATTATAAGCTAGTTGCTCAAGCGTTAATCCAAGAGGATCCTCTGCAGCTTGATAGTATGAATTGGCACTAAGTTTTATTTTTGTACTGTCATTTATCTCCCAAACGATTTTTGCATTGGCTTGATTTCTGTCAGTTTTACTATGGTTACGATAACCATCCGTGCCAAACCAAGAGCTATCCACCAAATAACTAACAGTGCCTTCCTTACCAGATGCCTTCAGTTCTTCACGCGTTGTGCCGTAGCTGCCTACAGCGAAGTTGGTTGAGAGTGTTGGACTACCTTTACCATCTTCAGTGAACGCTTGTAAAACACCACCAGCACCGTTGCCGTATAAAGCAGAGAATGGACCTCGTAAAATTTCAATGTGGTCAGTTGAACCTAGTGGAATAGTAGCGCCTTGTCCTTGTCCATCAGGCATAGTTGCAGGAATGTCATCAACAATAATACGTATGCCTTTAACGCCAAATGGTGCTCTTGCACCAAAGCCGCGCGAGGATATTTGTAAGTCTTGAGCATAGTTTTGGCGGTTTGCTACTGTAATCCCAGGAATACGTGCCAAAGACTCTGAAAGATTTGTCTGAAGTTGTTGATCATGAATTTGAGCGCTATCTACAACATCAATTGATGCGGGAACGTCAAAGCTATTTTGTTCAACGCGTGTTGCTGTAACAACGATTGGTGCCGTCATCAGCTTTTCTGATGAAGCATCAGCAGCAATTGCATTTTGTGTCATACCGCAGGCACTTAATACTGCGACGGAAAGTAGTTTTCTTTTAAAGATATGGGATGACATGGTGTGTGACCTTAAGTTATCGCGTTCTATGCGCTAGATAGTGAATTTTGCGTGATTCTACGATAAAAATCGTTGATAAACATCAAGATATCCATGATTTTTCAATCATGGATAGTGCAGGCGGCTATGCTTGGCTTAATATTGGCGTGAAAGCTTGTTACAGCATATTTGCTATATGTTGTAATAGTTGTCTGGCAATTTCTATTTTAGGTGCTTTTAGCAATGGATGCGCTCCATTTTTATCTAATAGTGTGACACTGTTTTCGTCACTTCCCAGCGCGGTATTTGCATCATTTGCAACGATGAGCGGCAGTTTTTTCGCATGACGTTTTGCTTCTGCATATTCCAATAGATTTTCAGTTTCCGCAGCAAAGCCTACGCAGAATGGCGCGCTGGGTAGGCTGGCTACTTCAGCGAGAATATCCTTATTGGGCGAGAGTTCTATGGTGAGTAATGACTTACTTTTTTTGATTTTCTCTATGTGTTGAGTTGCTGGGCGATAGTCCGCAACCGCTGCCACCCCGATGAAAATATCTTGCTTGGCAACATGCTGCATAACGCTTTGATACATTGCATCTGCACTTGTGGCTTGAATGATATTGATGCCTAGTGGTAGTTTGAGTGTGCTGGCACCACTGATTAATGTGACTTCCGCACCCATTTCCTGTGCTACTTGGGCGATGGCGTAGCCCATTTTTCCTGAGCTTAAGTTGGTGATGGCGCGTACTGGATCGATCATTTCCAGTGTCGCACCGGCAGTAATCATGATTTTTTTACCCAGTAACAGCTTAGGTTGAAAATGCGCTTCGACGAGGTTGAGCAGGTCTTCTGCTTCCAGCATGCGCCCTAAACCAATTTCACCGCATGCTTGCTCGCCGCTATCTGGGCCAAGTATGCTAATGCCGTCGGCTTGAATTTGCGTGATATTGCGCTGCGTGGCAGGGTTCTCCCACATTTGCTTGTTCATGGCGGGGGCAATCATGAGTGGGCAATCTCTGGCTAAACAGAGTGTAGAGAGTAAATCATCGGCACGTCCATGGACTAGTTTCGCGATGAAGTCTGCGCTGGCTGGGGCGACTAAAATAGCGTCAGCGGAGCGTGATAATTCAATATGCGGCATGCCGTTGCTAATGCTGCTGTCCCACATGTCAATAAACACGGGCTTGCCAGATAGGGCTTGCATGGTGACTGGGGTGATGAACTGGCAAGCAGCTTGCGTCATGACAACCTGTACGTCAAAGTCAGCCTTAACTAACAGGCGCACTAATTCTGCTGCCTTGTAAGCTGCGATGCCGCCAGTAATACCTAACAGCAAGGATTTTGGCGCTAATGATTTGTTTTTTTGCATTTTTGCTAAGATGTATGTAATGCTTTCATTTTAATACGAAAATGACTCTGAAAGATTAATCATCTTTTTGGAAAAGTCTCAGTTGGAAAATCTATGTGGCGTAAATTACGAATCGCTATTTTGCTGCTGATTCTGGCAACGGTAGTGCAGCAAACTTGGCTGGACAAAGCTGCTTTAGTTTGGAAGCATGACCTTTACGTGGCTCTTTATCCCGTTAATGTAGATGGTAGTCAGAAGGTGGGCGAGTACTTGCGTACATTAACGCGTGAGGATTTTGAACCAGTAGCGGAATACTTTGCTACAGAGGCAGAGCCATATCATTTGGGGTTACGTCGGCCTATTGAAGTGCAATTAGGTGCACAAGTCGATGCTATTCCACCCGCACCACCCAAAAATGCCAGTATGCTGAGTAATATACTTTGGAGTTTGAAGTTTAGATTTTTTGCTTGGCAGCACAGCCCAAAGGTTAATGTTAAACCAGATATTCGACTGTATTTATTGTATTACGATCCTGAAACCAATCCAACATTGAGTCACTCAACTGCGCTGAACAAAGGTCGTATTGGTCGCGTTAATTTGTTTGGTGATCGTAGCTATGCTAAACAAAATTTGGTGATTTTGGCACATGAGCTGTTACATACACTCAATGCTACCGATAAGTATGATTTAAGCACTACTTTGCCAGCTTATCCTGAGGGCTTTGCCGAGCCAGGTAACGTGCCACTTTACCCACAGAGATTTGCGGAGTTGATGGGTGGGCGCGTCCCTATGAGCGAAACCAGAGCGGAGATTCCAAAAAGTCTTAAACAGACCGTCATCGGTGAAAAAACCGCGCAAGAAATAGGTTGGTTAAAGTTGGGTGGAGATCACTAATGGCAATTACAGACTGGCCCGCAAGTGAGCGGCCGCGCGAAAAGCTATTGGCGCTTGGCGTGGCTGCATTGTCTGATGCGGAATTGCTTGCTATATTCTTGCGCGTTGGCGTTACGGGCAAAAGTGCGGTCGACTTGGCGCGAGATTTACTGACACAGTTTGGTAGCTTAAATGGTATTTTTGCTGCGCCGTTGACATGTGTTGACGCGCGTTTAAAAATGACCACCTGTGCGCGTTGAATTTTGACCAGGCGCTTATTAGGTGTAGATTACTACACCGCTGTGGATAAGTCGACCAAACTGACTAGGTCTTAATCTCCTTTTTTA
>MLJW01000053.1_pt1 | contig 156269 bp, 140 predicted proteins | sample 888231 | NCBI WGS metagenome assembly MLJW01 (sample SAMN05788063, study PRJNA343431) | mine drainage metagenome | isolation source: sample collected from the inflow into an acid mine drainage treatment plant... | place: Germany: Lusatia, lignite mining district | reverse complement strand
CTAACAACATGAACTTTATTTTCTTCTCAAGTGGTCAATTTGCTCCGGACGGAGGTGGTCAATTTGAATCGGATTGCATCGGTCTGCCAAATCATCTCAGGGGTGGTCAATTATACCGGTACTTGCAATCAAACTCTTCAATCACTTGTGAACGGTCGCTAACAATCCATCCTGCTTGTTTTAAGCGATTGTCAATGATTTCTTTTCTTGTTAATTTCTCGTTTTTCAAAGCAGTTAAAAAATCTAATAAATAGATTTAAAGTTGTTAATATACGAAGATTATTCCTTGAAACAGATTGACAATATTAATAAAACAAAAAAGATTAATAAATTTAAAGTTGAAGAAGCAGTTATAATTGTTACCAATCAACAATTTGGCTTATTTCTATTTCTGCTTGTCTCTGTTATCTTTATTTAATTGCAAAACAGTTTTCGCATTTAATGCACTAACAACTTTTTTCCCAGTTCTTGCTTCTAATTGTTTTCTTGCCACTTTAGCCACTTCTCCACCCTGCTGCGCCACTTTTTTACTTTCTTCGTACGTTTCGGGATTAACTGCTTGTGAAATATCTTTTGTAGATGCTTCGGCAAGCATATTCAGGATCAATTCAGTATTGGTCATGTTATCCCTGAGATTTTCTTTTTTTAATCCTTTCAGGGTTTTGTATTCTTTGGTTGTTTTATCTGCCCATGCCTTTGTAATGATATCGGTAAGCGTTGCAAATTGAGTTCCCGCTTTTAAACCTCTGCTTTTCCATTCATCAGTTAATTCTTTGCGTATTTCAATACTTTTTAATCGTTGGTTGATCCAGTTTTCAGAATAGCCTAATTGTAAATATTGTTCTAAAGCTCTGTCAATAGAAAGTTCGGGGTCTTGCATTTCATCTAACCGTTCAGCGGCAACTTTTGCAAGCCATAATTTAAAGGGTTCTGCCTTTGGTGATGGAATAGATTGTATTAACCTGAAAAGTTGTTCTGTATCGGCTACGTCTGTGATTCTCAATTTCCCATCTTCGGCTTCCATTTTCAACTGTCCCAAATTATGGGACAGTTCACTTCCTTCTGCTTTCAGCTTTGTTTTTAAAGCGTTCCAGTATTTTCTTGGTCGTGGGCTATCAGTTAAAACCGCTATTACATCAACAATTGAAAAATACCATATCTCCTTTTCCTCATCCCATAATGTTCTTACTTTTTTATTTTCAAATATTTTTATGGCTTCTTGCTTTTTCATTTCCCACAATTTTGTTTTTATTGTAATTCAAATTTACCTTATAAAAAATATGCCGGTAAAATAATTGTTTGCAGAGTATAGAACTTTAGGCCCTTTGCACGGACAATTTTATCCGGGTCTTTTCCTGTATTTACCTATAAGTCTTCCATACTGCCTCTAAAAGTATTACCCACTTCTATATCTGCTATGGCTGATGGGTAGTTTCGCCCTGATCGATAGCTATCATCTTGTAATGTAACCATCCTGTAATACAATAATAAAGTGGATATGACCCGTATATAACCCGGGTCTTATATATGGTTGGTTATACACGGGTCATACACGGGTTATATACGGGTTATATGTGGGTTATATGCGGGTTATATGCGGGTTATATCAAAAGAAGGTATAGAGCAAATAGGAGTTTGTTACGAGGCCATACACCCTGTCCCGTACCTGAGAAACGGTACAGCTATATGGGTATGATACCCTTATAGTTCATCGGCAAACCTGTTGGCAACAGTAAACAGGTTTGGTAAATTTTATTTGGCCAAGGGGGTAAAAGACCGTCAACTGAGTATTGAACAAGATCCGATGATCCATCAGGTTTTGTTAAAGTCAAAAAGACCGGGAATGATAAAGTAATAGTGATGAAAACAATAACGATCATATCGGTCTGTTTTTCTCAGTTCGTTTTATCTTCCTGTTCTGCGTCTCTACACAGGGTCATGTTTGATGTGCTGTTGGTATGCGCATTGAAACATTTTTGGTGAGCTAGTTTATATAACAGAATTTCGAAAGAAAATGCTTTATCCATCTTTGCATTACCATTGCATTTTTTATACCTATTTATATGCATGATCTATTCGAGTATATCGGGAAATTAGAATTAATAGCATTTTTTTCGGCCTTTCCATTGGTATATTATATTGTGTTCTATATCGCATCCGATATACCATGGATACATTCTCCGCATATTAAAAAGCTGCCTGTTTATCTGCCAAGGGCTTATGCTTTAACTGTTACGCTTTATTGTGCGATGAAAATAAATGAATACCTGCCTGTGCATATATCAACATTCAGTTTCGATCTTACAAGCCCGTATTTTTATTTAAAAGGATGGGCATTTGCAGGACTCCTGTTTTGGTTGCCCGGTATTCGTACAAAAAGCAAATGGGCGCTTGTACATAGCATACCTTTTATTTTATTGATCGTGTACGATTTTTTCAATTATTATCATCACACCATAGAAACAGAAGTGTTGCATAACGAGATGCGATTGTATTTTGTAAGTGTATTGATAAACCTTGTTACACTATTGATGGTTGCACTTTATTTTGGTATCAGACGTAAAAGATAAAGTTTTAGATCTTTTACACGCTCCTTTATTATTGTTACCGCATTGATGGTTATACTTTATTCGGCGATTTTTGCTATAAAATAAATAATCTGCATTCCTCTGCAAATCAGCTTTTATGATATAATTCAGCTTTTTTTCTGATAAAAATCATACAAAACCCTTGTTTACCCGATTCGATGATTTTAGTCATGATTTTTATTGAATTATGTCATATAATTATTTGATTAAAATCATATAATTATAGTTTTTACTGTTTAAACTTTGATCTCAAATCAATGGTTTAACAATTAAAATTATTTTATGAAAATTTTCAAAACAAATCTCATCTTGGGTACTCTCTTATTTGTATCTATTTTGGGTTACGTGCTTAGCTGCACACATAAAGACGTAGCAGTTCCTGCAGCTGCATCAAACGAATTAGTAATTGTAAGAGGAACAGCCGTTTTGAAGCCCGGCACAATGACAAAAGGCGATACCACTCAATGGAAATTAGACAAAGTGCACTCGAATGTAATGTGGTCAACTAATTACATGGGCGCTGCCGGTTTATTGACCGGTCGTTTCAATCAATTTGGTATGCACGATGTTTTGACCGCCGAAATGATTAATTATGTTACAACAGGCCAGCCTTTATTAGACAGTTCCTGGTCTTTTGATGAAGCACATCCCGAGAATTCTTATTTCAATGGTTATGTGCAGATGGATCAGTCAAACACCGGTGAACCCGGAAGAGATGGCGGTTGTTATTTAGCTTCAGTAGGCGCTCCTGCAATAGTTGCCGGTACACAAAATTTAACCAATGCAAATATTGCCAAGATCAAAACAACAAAAATATCGTTTGATCCAACCAGCGCCGACTATATAGTTAACCTTAACCTTACCTGGCAGGGTCCGTCTTCTGCACCTGTAACAAAAGCATTAGTTGGAAAATTACATTTTGTACCGGCTGCAACCATTACGCCTGCAACAGGAACTCCTTATAAAGTGATGGGTTTTCAATTGAAATTCCAGTTTAATTGCCGCGATTTTGGTGTAACCAGTACCAATATTGCCGATAATATAAACATCGAATGCAATATGAATTTCAACAATAAATAATGAAAGTCCTAAAATCAATTAACATGAAACGAATTACCATATATTCCAGTTTCTTGGTGCTCCTATTATTTGCACTTACCGGTTGTTACAGGGATATCATATATCCTGCTACTGCCGTTGACCCTAATGGACCACCGCAATTTGTAAGCTTTAAAGCCGACCTTATTCCCATCTTCAGCAATAACTGCGCAAAAGCAACCTGCCATGTATCGGGTAGTGTAAAACCTTATCTGACCTCGGATATTGCATATTTGCAATTAACGGGTGGCGGATTTGTGAATATCCTTGTTCCCAATCAAAGTATCATTTATCAGATGATCAATGGCGATATGCAGCCCAATATACCATCTGCAAAAGACAGACAGAAGATATACGATTGGATACGCAATGGCGCACCAAATAATTAAGAGATTTTTAAATTAAATAAAATGAAAAATATTATACAAAATATAAAAAGCCGCTTATTAATTGGTACTGCGTTGAGCCTCCTGATGCTTATACTGAGCAGTTCATTGATGGCACAGACCGATAGTGTTGCGGCTACACCTGAAACCCAAACAATAAAACATGTAAAGCCTGTTAAAAACACTTTTTACAGTCCTTTCATTATAGATAATCAATCCGTCATGGTTCCTGTAAAAGGTGCTATTGAAATGGTTATCCAACATCGTTTTGGCACGATCAATAATGGTTATAAAGACATGTGGGGCTTATTTGCTCCGTCCAATATGAGACTTGGTGTTACCTATTCTCCAATAAAAAATTTAAGTGTTGGTGGTGGTTTAACCAAGTATAATTTAACATGGGATATTGAAGCAAAATATGCCATCATCAAACAAACTCCCGGGAAATATCCGGTAAGCATTACGTACTATGCGAACATGGATTTTGATACCAGAGAAAATGTTGACAGCAGTTTATTTAAATATAATTCTCAACGCTACGCATTCTTTAACCAGATAATCATTGCACGTAAAATCAATGAACGTTTATCTGTTCAGGTAGCACCAAGTATTTCGCATCAAAATGCGGTGAGTGGTTTTTATACCAAGAAAGACAGCACAGGTACTTCCACTTTTCAAAGAATGAAATTCGATCATTTCGCAGTTGCTGTTTCTGCAAAATATAGCATTACACCTAACACCGCATTGATCGTTGATTATAACCAACCGCTCACAAAACATAATACCAATAATCCTTGTCCAAGTTTATCATTCGGTGCAGAAATGCATACCAGCGGACATACTTTCCAGATATTCTTTACTAACTATTATTTCTTGAGTCCGCAACAAAACAACTTGTACAATCAGAACGCACCTTTTACTTACACAAAGGATGCTGCAGGAACCACTGTACAGGGTGGAAAGTTCTTACTTGGATTTAATATCACAAGATTATGGTGATAAAGAAAAAGATCTGATGTAGATTTATTGCAATAAACTTCGAGAGTTGTAGTTGCGTAATAAAGGCCTTTTAATAATTTTATTAAAAGGTCTTTTGCTGTAAATATCAGGAAAAATGAAAACGATCGTTTCTAATTTAATCATGGTGGCTCTATGTTCATTGTATATTTCTTGTAATGAACATCCCAAACATGATAAAGTAATATCTGCTACAGATACACTTGCCGTTAAACATGGCAAGAAACCCGGCTCAAGTTTTTCAGACACATTGGTCATTAAAAATGCAGCGGCTGTATTTTACAATCCCGATTCAGTTCAATTAGAAAAAATTAAGAAGCTCAACAAACCAATGGAATTTAGCAGCCTTACTCATCAGAATTTTTATTTGATGAGAAATGCAAAAATTGTACTCTCTAAATACTGGCCCGGTTTAAAAATTATTGAAGTAAATAAAATAAGGTACCTGCTGTTTGTAAAAAAAGACCAATCAAAAATATTAATTGATCTGGATACCAAGGACGATATTGCAGGGATCATCCTTTTCAATAAAATCAAAGACCCGCAGTTGATTGATATGATGAATATTGATACCGAATTAAATTTTTATTTCAATCATTAGGCAGTAGTTTAAAAATTGATTCTACACATTATTTTACAAATTAAAATGCATGCACAAAAGCATACATTCGCAAACAATAAACAGATCAATCTATCATGGCTTCTGTTCTCGATAACCCAATATGGAATGCACTTTGCAGCGTTGACAGCGATAAAAATATCGGCTCGCATGATCTCGCATTTCTGGATGCCGATGTGGCCCCGTTTATCGGCATGCAAAACTGGGACGGGAACAGTCAAAAAAAATTACTCAGCAATACACCCTCCAACCGTTCCTGGTTTTTATTGATCGCAGACGAGGTAAATTTTATTGATGAATTGGAAATTGCTTTCACCATCCCACTTTATCAATTTGTTTGCAATAAACTTAAAAATTTTATAGCCCCAAAAATCGATATTGCAATTACAGAATTGAATCCTTCTCATGTTGATGAAATGCTGGCGCTTACTGCACTTACTAAGCCCGGCCCGTTTATGAAACGCACCATCGAGTTCGGTAACTATCATGGTATTTTCGATGGCAACAGATTAGCTGCCATGGGTGGCGAAAGATTACATCTTGATGGATTCACCGAGATCAGCGCCATCTGCACACATCCCGATTTCCGTGGACATGGTTATGGGGCCGCCATCACACATCACCTTGCAAAATCAGTCATTCAAAAAGGTCAAACACCTTTTCTTCATGCAAGAATAGATAATATCAGTGCAATTGAAATTTATAAAAAATTAGGGTTCGAGATCCGCGCTACCATTCAATTCTATATTATCAGAAGAAAATAATTCATACACTCCTTTCAATCAATTAACCCCTGATCGGGTCTTATTCATTCGTCTCACAACCATCAATCAAATATTAATTTCAAGCGTATCAAATTTCCATAACTTTAAGCAAAGAGATTTTTTATGCAAACGATCAAAGTTGATGAGAGTCGCAGGGGCTTTCTAAAAAAATCTTCAGCTATTGCCGCTCTCTGCTTAACACCGCCAATTTTTTTAAAAGCCATTTCATTCAGCAAAATAATCCCGATGCCCATTGCAAAAGAAAAATTGCAATTGGAGATCAACGGCAAACCCTATGATCTGGAAGTTGATGCCAGAACAAGTTTATTGGATTTGTTGAGAGAACAAATTGGATTAACGGGTACCAAAAAAGGCTGCGATATGGGACAATGCGGCTCCTGCATTGTTCACGTGAACGGGAAGATCGTAAACTCCTGTTTGTCGTTGGCCATTGATAATAATGGAAACAAAATAACAACCATTGAAGGATTGGCAAAAGGAGATCAATTGCATCCCATGCAGGAAGCATTTATTAAACACGACGCTATGCAGTGCGGGTATTGCACGCCGGGACAGATCATGTCGGCGGTTGCATGTATCAGGGAAGGACAAGCCAATACAAGAGAAAATATAAAAGAATTTATGGAAGGGAATATTTGCCGCTGCGGTTCGTATCAAAATATTATTGATGCCATTGTTGAAGTAAAAAAATCAGGAAAAATTATATAACAATTTAATTTTTATTGTATGTCTGATTTAAATAAATTTTTTAAGATGGAAGCTGATGATGATCGTGCAGATGGTTTCGAAAAAGTTACAGGAAGAGCAAAATATACTGCCGAACATCAGATCCCAAACCTTGCTTATGGTTTATTTGTTTGCAGCACCATCGCAAAAGGAACGATCAAAAATTTAGACGATTCGCTTGCTTTGAAAGCAAGCGGAGTATTGGATGTGATATCTTTTAAAAATTGTCCGAACATTCCGGGTTATAATTCTTTGACCGCCGATAATAAAAAAAATAATTTCGAGTGGAGGGGATTGAAAGTTTTGAATGATAATAAGGTCCGGTTCTTTGGTCAGCCTATTGCATTGGTTGTTGCCGATAGTTTTGAAAATGCAACCGATGCAGTGAAGCTGGTGAAAGCCGATTATGAGAAAGAAGATTTTGAAACAGATTTTAATAAAGCAAGATCGGATGGATCGAAATTAAAATCGGCCGGTACTTACAAAAGAGGAAATGACAAAGCTTATAAAACTGCACCGGTTTTTATTGAAGCAGAATATACGACACCCATTGAAGTGCATAACCCCATGGAAATGCACGCTACCATTGCTGTTTGGGATGGTGACGATAAACTAACATTGTACGATAAAACGCAGGGACCAAAAAGTACACAATCAACCATTGCAAGAACATTTGGTTTGCCCGAAAAAAATGTGAGGGTAATTACCGAATATGTTGGCGGTGCTTTTGGAAGTGGTTTGCGCAGTTGGCCTCATGTGCCTGCAGCATGTATCGCAGCAAAAAAATTAAACAGGCCCGTGAAGGTTTTATTAACCCGGCCGCAAATGTTTTCGTTGGTTGGTTACCGTCCGCAATCATGGCAAAAGATCGGGATCGGTGCCGATGTTTCGGGTAAATTAATTGGCATTTCCCACGCTGCCATCAGCAACACTTCGCGTTACGAAGATTATAGAGAAGGAATAGTTGATGTTTCAAAATTTTTATACGCATGCGAAAATGTTGATACCGACTATAAAATTTTACCGCTTGATCTTAGTACACCAACATGGATGCGTGGCCCCGGAGAAGTTACCGGTTGTTATGCATTGGAATGTGCACTGGATGAATTATCGTACAAATTAAAAATAGATCCTGTTGAATTAAGAATTAAAAATTATACCGACATCAATCCCGAAAATAAAATGCCATGGTCGGCAAAAAATCTGAAAGACTGTTATGATGCAGGTAAAGAAAAGATAGGATGGAAAAATCGCTCAGCTATTCCGGGTAAATTAAAAGAGAATGGTATGCTGGTTGGCTACGGAATGGGTGGCGGTGTGTTTGGTGCAGGAAAAGGTAATGCAACTGTAAAAGCAATTTTAAAAGCCGATGGCAATTTAATTTTACAAAGTGCAGTAAGCGATATGGGACCCGGCACAACAACAGCAATGACAAAAGTTGCAGCCGATGCAATGCAAATGCCTCTTACAAAAATAAAATTCATGTTGGGCGATTCCGATCTGCCACCCGGACCAACACAGGGCGGCTCTGCCACTACATCAACTTTAGGTTCTGCAGTTCATTTGGTTTGTGAAACACTAAAACAAAATTTAAAAGAATCAGTTATTCAAAATATTCCTTCGTTTAAAAATTACACAGCATCGGATCTTGATGTGAAAAATGAAAATATTTTTTCAATCAAAGAAAATAATATCAGTATCTCTATTGCAGAATTGATGAAGGCAGTTGGAAAAAATTCAATAGAAATAACAAAGGAATCGGTTGGCAATTACGGGCAGCCAAGAAAATATACGAGCAATTCTTTTTCGGTTCATTTTGTGAAAGTTCATGTACATCCTAAAACAGGTGCCATTCTATTGCAGCATGTTGTAACAACAGGTGATGCAGGAAAAATAATCAGTGAAAACACTGCAAGAAGTCAGATGCTTGGCGGTGTTGTGGGCGGAATTGGAATGGCGATGAAAGAAGAGTTAAAGATCGATCATCAAACAGGTGAGATCATGAATGCAAGTTTTGGAACCTATCATGTTCCGTTGCATACCGATATTCCGCTCATTGATGTTTGGTTTGTAAATAAGCCCGATCCGTTTGTGAACGAGATCGGTGCAAAAGGTGTTGGTGAAATTGCATTGATTGGTTTTGCCGCAGCAGTTGCCAATGCGGTATTTAATGCAACAGGAAAACGTGTGAGAGACCTGCCGATCACTCCCGAAAAATTAGGATTTAAAAATGCATAAAAAAATCAATGAGCGTAACTTTTCGAAAACCAATCATTGATTATTTCATCATCGGCTGATGAAACATCTTTAAAAATAAATTCATTGGTATCGGGATTATACACATAATCTTTTTGCCAATCAGCAAAGTTTTTTGCAGTCTCTTCAATGGCATCCATCATAAAATGAACTTCTTCATCGGTCATGGTTGGATGAATGGAAAGCCTTATCCAACCCGGCTTGCAGGAAAGATCGCCTCCGTGAATACTATCTAATAATTCGTAGGATTTTATTTCATCAACATGCAATAATATATGGCCATAAGTGCCGGCACATGCACAACCGCCGCGTGTTTGAATACCGAATTTGTCGTTCAATATTTTAACAATGAAATTAAAATGAGCTCCTTTAATAATGAATGAAACAACGCCCAATCTTTTTTTGTTATTACCTTCTAACACTTCGATATTATCGATCGAAGCAAATCTTTCAAAAATAATTTTCAATAATTCTTTTTCGCGTCGTAGAATATTGTCGGTACCCATTTCTTCTTTCAGCTTCACGCACATGGCCGTTTTGATACCTTGTAAAAATGGCGGCGTGCCACCATCTTCGCGGTGTTCAATATCGGTAATGTATTCATGAAATTTCCATGGGTTGGTATATACAACAGTGCCACCGCCGGGCTGATCGGGAATAATATTGTGATATATCTTTTTATTGAAAATCAAAACACCCGGAGTGCCCGGGCCGCCCAAAAATTTATGCGGAGAAAAATAAATGGCATCGAGATGCGCGGCCTCATCATCGGGATGCATATTAATATTTATGTACGGCGCCGAACATGCAAAATCTACAAAACACAAACCGCCATGCTGATGAATTATTTTTGCGATCTCGTGATATGGCGTTTCAATTCCTGTAACATTCGAGCAGCCTGTTATGGCAGCGATCTTATTTTTTTTGTGTTTATATTTTTCTAATAATTCTTTTAAATGATCCAGATCAACATTTCCATTTTTGTCGTTCTCGATTATTTCAACCGTCGCAATTGTTTCTAACCAGGTAGTTTGATTGGAATGATGTTCCATCTGCGTAACAAAAATAACCGGCTTTAATGTTTCATCTAAATGCAGATAATCAGAAAAAATTTTATGTATGCTGATTGCATTGTTTTTTAATTCATCTGTATCGGGCAATTTGTTTTTTTCTACATAATCCATAATACGTTCGGGAACACGCAATCCTAAAATCCGTTGCAACTTATTTACTGCACCGGTCATTCCGCTTCCGCTAAAGATCAATACATCTGTATTGCTTGCATTGACATGCTTTTTAATTATTTGTTTCGATTCTTCATACGCTTTTGTCATGAAAGTGCCTGTCACCGTGGTTTCCGTGTGTGTGTTGGCCAGCAAAGGCATTACTTCTTTGCTTAGTCTTTCTTCTATCAAATCATAACAGCGACCGCTGGCAGTCCAATCGGCATAAATAATTTCTTTCTCACCAAACGGTGATTGAAACTTTTTTTCATTGCCGATGATATGATCTCGGAATCGTTTAAAATAATTTTCTAACATGGTTATTATTTGAACATTTATTCAGGCTGAATTAACTCAACAAAAAGTTTCAGTGCCCGATGAATCTAAGTTGGTGTTTATTTTATTGAAAGACCGAAAATATGACATAAAAAGTTTTGTCATGCACGATTTACAAAATTGAAGTTTCTGAAAATTTATTATAAGTTTGTAACAATTGTGCTGCGGAGACTGTTATTTGCAGGATACTGACAGCAAAATTTTTTTCATCAACACATCGTCTATGAGCATCTAAGCATGGCTTAGGTTTTATCGATCGGCCAATCATCATCACCGTTAACAGGCATTTGTTCTTGCCTGTTGTATCACCATTTATTTACTTTTATTCATTCAGTCATGACTACTTATATCAAGCATAAGCGTATTAAAAATATTTTTTCGTTCATAAAAAAATCACTCGACAGCGAACATCAGGATTTTACTACGGGAAGTATCCGCAAAGCAATTTTATTATTAGCCATTCCCATGATCCTGGAAATGTGCATGGAAAGTGTTTTTGCAATTGTAGATATATTTTTTGTGGGAAAATTAGGACCAAACGCAACAGCAACAGTTGGTTTAACAGAATCGGTCCTGACAATCATTTATTCTTTGGCCATCGGATTAAGTATGGCAGCTACGGCAATGGTAGCAAGAAGAGTGGGCGAAAAAAATTATGAAGATGGTGCTAAAGATGGTGCACAGGCAATTGTTTTGGCCATCATCATTTCATTCATTATCTCTATAACAGGAATATTTTTTGCACCGCATGTGTTGGAATTAATGGGCGCAACAAAAGAAATTATCAGGGCAGGCGCAGGATATACACGCATCATGCTCATCGGAAATATTGTGATCATGTTATTGTATTTATTGAACGGAATTTTTCGCGGTGCCGGCGATGCGGCTATTGCCATGCGCAGTTTGTGGTTTGCCAATATTTGCAATATTATTTTATGCCCCATTTGTATTCATCGATTCGGATTGCAGGGCGCAGCCATTGCAACAACTACAGGAAGAGGATTGGGTGTTTGTTATCAAGTATATCATTTATTGAAAGGAAAGGGAATTATAAAAATCCATTTGCATCAATTGGTTCCCGATAAAAAAATAATGCAAAACTTATTGAACATCGCTTCTACTGCAGCATTGCAATTTTTAATTGGATCGGCAAGCTGGATATTTTTGGCAAGAATGATGACAGGCTTCGGCAGCCATGCTGTTGCCGGTTATACCATTGCCATCAGATGGTTCATATTTTTTCTGATGCCGGCATGGGGATTAAGCAATGCAGCAGCTACTTTGGTTGGACAAAACTTAGGAGCACAGCAACCCGATCGTGCAGAAAAATCTGTTTGGAAAACAGCAAAGTATAATGCACTATTTATGTTGATCGTTACTGCATCGTTTTTATTTGGTGCCGAATTTTTAGTTCGCATGATTAATACCGATGCCGACGTTGTTGCAACAGCAGTAACTGCATTGCACATCTTCAGTGTTGGTTGTGTTTTCTGGGGAGTGGGGATGGTGATGATGAATGCATTCAATGGCGCAGGCGATAGCAGAACACCAACGATCGTAAATTTATTCTGGTTTTGGATATTTCAAATTCCATTGGCTTATTTATTGGCCATTGTTTTGAAATGGGGATCAACAGGCGTTTTTGTTACTATCCTCACCACAGAAATATGTGTAACAATCACAACTGTTATTTTATTTAAACGCGGCAGTTGGAAAAAAATAAAAGTTTAATAATGGTTTCAGAAGTATTCTGCAACCATTTACTAAGCGATGCAAAACTTTCTTTTCTTTGCATTTCATATAAATATCATGATCGGAAAATTAATTATCATAACAGCACCATCGGGCGCAGGCAAAACATCAATCACCCATTATTTATTAAAGAAATTCCCGAAGCTTGCTTTTTCTATTTCGGCAGCAACAAGACAGGCACGTGACAATGAAAAGAATGGTGTTGATTATTATTTTATGAGTATCGAAGAGTTCCGGCATAAAATAAAAGAAGATCTGTTTGCCGAATGGGAAATGGTGTACGAAGGAAAATATTACGGCACTTTAAGAAGCGAGTTACAACGGATATGGAACGAAGGAAAAGTCCCTTTACTCGATATCGATGTGCATGGTGCAGTGCATGTGCAGCAACAATATCAACACAATTCCATATCACTTTTTATAGAACCGCCAAGTGTTGAAGAATTAAAAAACAGATTGGAAAGTCGCGGTACCGAAACGCCCGAAACCATTGCTACCAGGTTAAATAAAGCAACGTATGAACTCACTTTCAAAAAACATTTCAATCATTCAATAGTTAACGATGACCTGCAAACTGCCTGCATCGAAACCGAAAAAATCGTGAAAGAATTTTTAGCTTCCTGATTTTTATTTTCAGTTATAACCTATAACTTACAACATATAACCTGATTGCTATGTCGTTTCAAAATAAAACTGTTTTTATTACCGGAGCCAGTCGCGGCATTGGAAAAGCCATCGCATTGCGTTTGGCAAAAGAAGGCGCCAATATTGTTATTGCTGCAAAAAGTACCGAAGAAAATCCTAAACTCGGCGGCACCATTTTCAGCGCAGCACAAGAGATAGAATCCGCCGGTGGCAAGGCTTTGGCGGTGCAAACCGATATTCGCTTCGAAGAACAAATTCAATCAGCCGTTCAACAGGCAGTTGAAAAATTTGGTGGTATTGATATTGTAATTAATAATGCATCGGCCATTCAATTAACCGGAACCGAACAAACCGAAGCAAAACGTTTCGATCTGATGCACAGCATTAATGTACGCGGAACTTTTTTGGTTGTAAAAAATTGTGCGGCTTATTTAAAAAAAGGAAACAATGCACACATCCTTACTTTATCGCCGCCCGTTAATCTCGATCCAAAATGGTTAGGCCCGCATGTGGCCTACACCATCACAAAATATAGCATGAGCATGATGGCCATTGGTTGGGCAAAAGAATTTGCAAAAGATAAAATTGCTTCAAACGCTTTGTGGCCGCGCACTACCATCGATACCGCTGCTGTGCGTAATTTATTGGGCGGCGAAGCATTGGCAAACATGAGCCGCACGGTTGATGTGCTGGCCGATGCTGCTTATTTTATTTTATCGAAACCATCGGCAGAATGTACCGGCAATACTTTTATCGATGAAGAAGTTTTTGCAAAAGAAGGCATTACCGATCTCTCAAAATATTCTGTTGTGCCCGGCGCAAAATTGTATCAGGATTTATTTGTGTAATTTTTTTTGTAACCGGCTTTAGTTTTTCATGGCATCGCCTGTTGCGTCGCACGCTTCAACGTTCGGAGCTTTATTGAACTACTAAATCAATTTATAATTCTTATAAATAAAAAATTGTTTGCCGGTAACATCCTGCAAAAACTTCATGAATTTTTCTTTTGGTTTCATGTCGTTGTTGGCAGGATCGTACACATAATTCCAATCTTTTTCGGCAATACGTTGCTGCATGATGGCGGGATGTGTTGCTTTAAATAAATGCAGATAATCTATTCTCCCAAAATCATAACCATCTTTATTTTTTTCTAAATACGCTTCTACCCAATCATCATTTTCGTGCCAGCGTTTACTGAACTCCAGTGTTTTTAATAATTGTTTTTTAGGGTTCTTCACATAACTGTAATGATAAATGGTGGCATCAATCTTTTTCACAAATAATTTTTCGCCTTTTTCTTCCCATTGATTTTCGGGATGGATAAATTTTCTGAACCCCTGCGAATCCCTGTAGCTCCTGATGTTTGGACGATTGCGCACAATCCGTATTTCGTGCTGATGAAATCTTCTTGATGGTCCATAATGATCGTAATCGCCAAAAAAATTAATGAAGTTGAATAAGAACCCTTCTACTTTCTCATCCTTCAAATATTTTTCCATTGCATTTTTAATTGCTGCAATATCTTTTTCATGGATCACTTCATCCGCCTGGATATGAAATAACCAATCGGCATCCTTGCTGCAATTGTCCATACCAATATTGGCTTGTTCGGCAAAAATCTTTCCGCCGCTTCTTGTTGCATCATCCCAAATGGTATCAACAATTTTAATTTTCGGGTCATTAATATTTTCAACGGCATTACGCGAACCATCGTGGCTATCGCCAATCACAACAATCATTTCATCAACAACGGGTAACACACTTTTAATAGATTCTATAAAAGGATAATCCAAGTGCAAACCGTTGCGCACATAAGTAAATGCAGAAACTTTCATTCAAAATATTTGCAGCGAAATTAGACGAAAACTATTTGTAATCGAAAGCGGAAAAGAATTAATTTTCAAGTCCACAAACCTAAACACATGAGAAAGACAAAACGCCTTATTTTATTTTTATCGACGATTTTAATTTCACTTATTTCTTTCGCTCAAAAAAAACCGGTAGTAAATCCTGTTGATGCTTTTAAATCGGAAGCCATCACCGATCTGCAAAATAAATACGATGATTATAAAAAGATCGCCTTACAAATTTGGGATTATGCCGAAGTTGGTTATAAAGAAGTGAAGAGTTCGGCATTGCACCAGAAAACCTTGACTGACGCGGGTTTCAAGGTTACTGCCGGTGTTGCCGGTATGCCCACAGCTTTTATTGCAACATACGGAAGCGGTTCTCCCGTAATTGCAATTCTTGCAGAATATGATGCGTTGCCCGGTTTATCGCAACAAGCTATTCCTGAAAAATTATCGGCAGGAAAAAATGCGGGACATGGTTGCGGCCATCATTTATTTGGCACTGCTTCGGTTGCAGCGGGCATTGAAATAAAAAAATTAATGGAAGAAAATAAATTAAAGGGCACCATTCGTGTGTATGGTTGTCCGGCCGAAGAAGGCGGCAGCGGAAAAGTTTATTTGGTTCGTGCAGGATTATTTGCAGATGTTGATATTGTTATTCATTGGCATCCCGGTGCAGAGAATGGCGTAACGATGACGAGTGCATTGGCTAACACTTCGGCTAAATTTCGTTTTCATGGCATTGCTGCACATGCAGCAGCTTCGCCCGAAAAAGGAAGAAGTGCATTGGATGCTGTAGAAGCAATGGATTATATGGTGAATATGATGCGTGAACATGTGCCGCAGGAAACAAGAATTCATTATGTAATTACCAATGGCGGCAAAGCGCCGAATGTTGTTCCCGATTTTGCAGAAGTATATTATTATGTTCGTCATCCAAACAGAGATATGGTAAAATCTATTTTTGAAAGAGTGGTGAAAGCCGCAGAGGGAGCCACTTTGGGAACGGGCACTACAATGGATTATGAAATCATTGGCGGCACCCATGATCTGTTGTTGAACAAAACCCTTGCAGAAGTGATGCAAAAAGATCTGGAAAAAGTAGGCGGTGTTACTTATACAAATGAAGAAATAGAATTTGGTAAAAAAATACAATCAACATTTACTTCTAAACCTCCTGCAATAGAATCGGCAGCAACTATCAAACCATTAAAGATTGAAGAAGATGCAGGTGGCGGATCAACCGATGTTGGCGATGTTAGTTATGCAGCACCAACAGTTGGATTGCGTGCAGCCACATGGATTCCCGGAACACCTGCACATAGTTGGCAGGCTGTTGCATGCGGCGGAACAGAAATTGGAACCAAAGGAATGATGGTTGCAGCAAAAACAATGGCATTAACCGCCATTGATGTTTTTACTAATCCAAGTTTAATTGAACAAGCAAAAGAAGAATTTAAAAAAGCAAAAGGCGATTACCAGTATAAAGCTTTATTGGGCGATAGAAAACCTGCATTGAATTACAGAGATTAAAAAATATTTTTAAAAAAAAGAGTGTTGAAAAATCAACACTCTTTTTTAATTCAATCAATCAACTAATTTTTACTGCCGATATAAAACGCAGCAGCAGCCATTGCCGTATCTTTCAACAGCATGGTCATTTCTGTCATTTTCATCATTTCATCTTTGCCATTCATCATACCGGGAAGATGAATAGTAAGAACAATGATCAATAATAATGCGCCTAACAAAAAAGCTGCAAGACGAACTTGTTTGTTGATGATAAAAGAAATGGCCGCAAGTATTAATCCTGCACCGGCTAAATAAACCCATATTATTCCACCGGGTAAAAATGAAGGTACCATACCAACCATCTGTGAACCATTGGCAAAATGACCAAAGCCAAAAACAAGCAATACAATTGCATAAACGGTTATGGCAATTCGTGAGATCGTTGTGTTATTCATATTTATTTGGGGTTTAGATCGTTAAAATAAAAAATAGAACCCGCATTTGCAATAGCAGTTTTGATTATGTTGAAAAGAAATGCCGCCAATGATTTGTTTTACCGGTGCAGTATCCATCCTTCCATCGCATGGAATAATTGTCTTTCCGGTAGATTAATTAATGGAAAAACAGACCTGTTTCAGGCTTACCATTTTTTGGCACGATTTTGAAACTGTTTAATTTATAAACCTGAAAAAATGAAAATCCAGATCAAAATCTATCAAACAATTGCTGCAATTCTTGCGGCTATATTTTATCGCAGTAATTATAGTTTCAGTTATGTGAGGTTAATATCTGAGAAAGAATTAATTCCTCAAAGCATGCAATCGCAATTAAAAATAAAAGCGGCTTTAGAAAAAGCACGCTTTTAATTATTTAAAAACTAAATTTTATTTTATGTACCTCTATACTAATATTACCCGTATTACTCGCTTTTCTCGGGCCTCATCTGCGGAAACAAAAGCACGTCTTGTATGGAAGACTGGTTGGTCATCAACATGCACAAGCGATCAATTCCAATGCCGATACCAGATGTTGGCGGCATCCCGTATTCCAAAGCCCGTAAAAAATCATAATCAATAAACATGGCTTCATCATCGCCGCGTTCCATTAATTTACTTTGTTCTTCAAAACGTTCGCGTTGATCGATAGGGTCATTTAATTCGCTGTACGCATTGGCGATTTCTTTTCCGTTCACCATCAACTCAAAACGCTCTACCAGTCCGGCTTTGCTGCGATGCTTTTTTGTAAGCGGACTCATCTCCACCGGATAATCAATAATAAAAGTGGGTTGCACATATTTATGTTCGCTGGTGGCTCCAAAAATTTCATCAATTAATTTTCCTTTACCAATATTATTGGGCACATCGATATGTAATTGTTTGCAAACAGCACGTAACCCTTCTTCATTCATTTCACTCACATCAATGCCTGTATTTTCTTTTATCGCATCATAAATGCTGATGCGTTTGTATGGTGCTTTAAAATTTAAAACGGTATCGCCCATTTGCACATCGGTTGTGCCATGCAATGCGATGGCAATTTTTTCTAACAACTGTTCGGTTGTTTCCATCATCCAGAAATAATCTTTGTATGCAGTGTACCATTCCAGCACGGTAAACTCGGGATTATGTGTCCGGTCCATTCCTTCATTTCTAAAATTTCTACTGAATTCGTACACCCAATCAAATCCGCCAACGATCAATCTTTTTAAATACAATTCATTTGCAATGCGCAGATAAAACGGGACATCCAATGCGTTGTGATGCGTGATGAAAGGCCTTGCAGCAGCTCCCCCCGGAATGGATTGCAACACCGGTGTATCAACTTCCAAAGCACCGCGTTCGTTCAAAAATTCGCGAATGGTATTAATTAAAATAGTGCGTTTAACAAAAGTTTCTTTTACCTGCGGATTAATAATCAGATCAACATAACGCTGGCGGTAACGAAATTCGGGATCGGTCACTTCATCAAAAACATTTCCTTCCTCATCGCGTTTTACAACAGGCAATGGTTTTAAACTTTTAGTCAATAAACTAATGGTTTGTGCATGCACCGATGTTTCGCCGGTTTTAGTAATAAAAACAAAACCGGTACAACCAATAATATCACCAAGGTCCAATCCGTGTTTAATAACATTATCCCAAAACGATTTATCTTCTTCAGGACAAATCTCATCTCTCTTCACATACAATTGCAAAATGCCTTTGCTGTCCTGGATCTTAATAAAAAATACTTTCCCTTTATCATTAATGCTCATCACACGACCTGCCACGCAAACACTGGCATACGCCTCTTTATTTTCTTCCGAAAAATTATCTTTTATTTCTTTCGAAAAATGCGATACCGGATACAATGCAGCCGGATATGCATTAATGCCGGCCTGCTGTAATTTGTTTAATTTTTCCCGACGAATAATCTCTTGTTCACTTAAATGTTGACTCATAAAAATTTGAAATTTCTAATTTAGAATTGCGCAAAGATAAGTTTTGGAAAATGATTATTGAGCCAACAGCATAATTTCATGGCATCGCCTGTTGCGTCGCACACTTGTACTTTTTAAATAATGGCAGCAACGTTGGCGTAAGATTTCAAATCCATCTTTAAAAATCAGGTATATTTAAAATTAATTTTCATTCAATCATTTTATGAAACGAATACTATTTTTCTTATTTGTTTTTGCTGCTTACAATTCTTCTGCGCAAAAAACAGATAAACATTTACAATCATCCATTCAAAATCTATTGACCGGTTTTCACGGACAGGTTGGTGTTTTTGTTCATGATCTGAAAAAAAATAAAATTGCCGCCATTGATGCCGATACAATTTTCCCGACAGCAAGTATGATAAAGATTCCAATATTAATTGGTGTGATGAATAAAATTGAAAGCGGTGAATTACAATATCATCAACCATTGATTTACAAAGATTCTTTGTTGTATGCCGGCGTAGATATTCTCGGTTCGTTCAAAAACAACGAAAAAATAGAATTAAGTAAAGTAATGATGCTGATGCTCACCATGAGCGATAACACAGCAAGCCTTTGGCTGCAAAGCCTTGCCGGTGGCGGGTTACGGGTAAATGAATTATTGGATAGTTTAGGAATGAAAGTTACAAGAGTGAACAGCAGAACAGCTGGTCGGGAAAAAAACAGGACAGAATTTGGCTGGGGACAAACATCGCCACGCGAAATGGCAAGCCTGATGGAAAAAATTTCGCAAGGCGAAGTCATTAATCAAACTGCGAGTGAAAAAATGTTGCGATTGCTGGGCAGAAATTATTGGGATGAAGAAGCGATCTCTCAAATACCAACCGATGTTTTTATTGCAAGTAAAAGCGGTGCTGTTGATGCAACAAGAAATGAAGTGTTGTTTGTAAACGGAAAACATTGTTGTTATATTTTTTGCATCTGCACAAAAAATAATAAAGATCAAAGTTGGGAACCGAATAATGAAGCATGGGAATTAACCAGAAAACTATCTAAACTTTTGTGGGAATATTATAATTAAATGTATTATTTTTAAACTCATATTAAATATGAGTTTATGAAAACAAAACCGCATCCTTATTTTGAAAGAGCCACATATTTATTAATCATCAGTGGAGTACTTGGAATAGCAGAATCTTTTTTTGATACTAAAATCATAGAATACAATGCAGTTGTTCAGGGTATAACTATTGTTCTAACTCTTGTCTTGATGATATATATTATTTACTCTGTTTGGGCAGAAAAAAACTGGACAAAAATTGTTCTTCCAATTTTCGCAATTATTGGAATAGTAAGTGGTATGCTTGAAATAAAAGATTTTCCTGCGAGACCAATTTATTTTGTGCTTGATATTTTATCTAGTATTGTTTTTATCGCAGCTACTGTGTATGTTTTAATGGCACCCAAGAAAGTAAGACAAGTTGTTCAATAATTTTATTTAAAGATCCAATAAACAATCAAACTCATCACATAAGCCAATCCGGTCATGTAAACAAATTGTATCACCGGCCATTTCCAACTTTTTGTTTCGCGTTTTACAACCGCCAAAGTACTCATGCATTGCATGGCCAAAACATAAAACACCATTAACGATAATGCTGCTGCCAATGTGTAAACCTTGCTGCCATCCTCGTTCTTAGCGGATTGCAATTTTTCACGCAGTGATGAATTATCGTTTTCTTCCACACTGTACAATGTTGCCATCGTGCCCACAAAGACTTCTCTTGCAGCAAACGAAGTAATGATTGCAATACCGATCTTCCAGTCGTAACCCAACGGTTTAATAGCCGGTTCAATTGCCTGACCTAAAATTCCTGCATAAGAATTTTGCAGTTTTTCGGCCGATAAATTTCTTTGTAAAAAAGTTTTGTTTTGCGGTTGTTGTTGCATCATCACCGCATATTTTTCTTCAACTTTATTCATTCTGTTACCCGGACCAAAAGAACTTAAAAACCACAACAACAAACTAATCACCATAATTATTCTTCCTGCATCGGTAACAAATATTTTTGCTTTCTCGATCATCGTAATGCCAACATTCTTCCATCTTGGTGCACGATAAATGGGTAATTCTAAAATGAAAAAACTTTTTTCTTTCAGCTTAATAAATCCTTTTAAAACATAACTCACAATCAATGCCATCACCAATCCCATTAAATATAATCCCATCATCACCAAACCCTGCAGGCTTAAAAATCCGAAGTAATATTTATTGCTAATGACCAATGAAATTAAAATGGTATAAACCGGTAACCTTGCACTGCAACTCATCAGTGGTGTTACCAGAATGGTGAGTAACCTTTCTTTTTTATTTTCGATATTCCTGGCACTCATGATAGCAGGAACGGCGCAGGCAAACCCACTGATCATGGGCATTACGCTTTTTCCGTTCAATCCAACTTTACGCATTAATTTATCGCTCAAAAAACTGATGCGTGCCATGTAACCACTGTCTTCCAGAATGGTGATCAATCCAAATAAGATCATGATCTGCGGAATAAAAACCATGATGCCGCTTAATCCCGCAACCAACCCGTTGGTAATTAAATTGCTCCACCAGGTATCGGGTAAATTTGTATGCAGGTAATTCGAAAATTGTTGAAAGATCCATTCGATGCCATCCATCGGAAAACGTGCCAACCAAAAAACACTTTGAAACAATAAAAATAAAACCGATAATAAAATTAAATAGCCCCATTTCCGATCCAATAAAATATCGTCTAATTTATTGGTGAACATTTTCTTTTCTTCGGGGTTGGGTTCGATCACATTATTCTTCATGATCTGTTTAATGTGCTGATACCGCTCTAATATTTCTTCGGCCTGTGTTTTTGTTGGATTGAATTTGTTATCGATCTCTATTTGCTCAATGGCATCCTGTGTTGTTTGATCGAAAGGAAAATTTTCGTGATTGATGAGGTGATGTATTGCTGCATAATTACTCAGCTTCGGAAATATTTTTTGAACAGCTTCGATCGAAACCGGAGCTAAATTTTTATTATCGATAAAATCAGTAGTCGATGTTTCGTTCTTTTTTTTGACAACTTGTGCCAATGCTTTATTTAGGTGCGTTAATCCTTTATTCTTTCTTGCATTTACTGAAACCACCGGAACACCAAGCTCTGCCTGTAATCCGGCAACATCTATTTTAATTCCTTTTTTTGCTGCAAGATCATTCATCGTTAATGCAACAACCACCGGAACTTTCAGATCGATGATCTGGCTACAGAATAAAAGATTGCGTTTTAAATTACTGGCATCGGCAACTATTAAAATAATATCGGCTTTGATTTCTTCATCGGCATTCATCAAAACTTTATAACAAACCCATTCGTCGGCACGGCGCGGATATAAAGAATATGTGCCGGGCAGGTCAATCAATTCAACTTTCAAATCATCTTCCAATAAAAGTGTACCCGTTTTTTTATCAACAGTAACGCCTGGAAAGTTGCCGACTTTTTGGTTCAATCCCGTCAAAGCATTGAACAGCGAGGTTTTGCCGCTGTTGGGGTTGCCAACTAATGCAATATGTACTAATCCTTTTTTCAATTGATCTTTTACGGCAGCAAATGTAACTGCGAAGTATAGCGTTGAGTTACGCGTTTGGGAAAAGAATATTTATAAAGATTAACAAAGTTGAAACTTAGTACGTTTACTTTTGCAAGTAACAAATGCTAATGATGAAAAATATATTACTGATTATTTTATTGCTGCCACTGTTTTCTTTGGCGCAAAGCAAAAGGAAAAAACTAAAAATGCAGCAACGAGCAAATACCGAAATCGTTGCTAACCTGAAACAACATATTCAATATTTGGCCGATGATAAATTAGAAGGGAGAAGAACCGGCACGGAAGGCGAATTACTGGCCATGCAGTACATCAGCAAACAATATGAGGATATGGGAATTGAACCCCGGGGCACAAATGGCTATGTTCAGGAATTTGAAATTGATGAAGGAAAACAGGCATACACTTATCACACTTTTTTAAAAATAAATAGTAAAGATGCAGAATTAAATGTTGATTTTTTCCCATTGGCATTTAGTGCAAGCAAAACTGCAAAAGGCACGCCGGCCGTGGCTTTGAACGAAAGTGGCCAGCCCTGGTTTATTGATGTGAGAGAGGAGTTGGAAGAAAATCAAAACAACCCGCATTTCGATATTTTTGATGACATCAAAAAGCAAGCTGATAAAATTGCCGGCAAAGGCGCAACTGCATTATTGTTGTACAACAGCTCTTCGATCACCGATAATATTTTATTCAATAAAAACGATAAATCTGCTGCAACAAAAATCCCGGTTATTTATATAACCAAAGAAGGATTTAAAAAATATTTCAGCGATGTTTCAGAAACTCTAAATATAGAATTGGGTGTTGCATTTACTCAAAAAACACGCAAGGCACGAAATATTGTTGGCTTCATCAATAACAATGCGGCCACAACAATTATTCTGGGTGCACATTACGATCATCTGGGTTATGGTGAAGATAAAAATGCGTTGGATACCGGTCATGTCATTCATAATGGCGCCGACGATAATGCCAGTGGTACCGCGGCTTTGATTGAATTGGCAAGGATGCTGAAAAAATCATCCATCAAAAATAATAACTACCTGTTCATTAATTTTTCGGCCGAAGAATTGGGATTATTCGGAAGTAAATATTGGCTGGAACATCCCACCACAAACATTACTGCCAATTACATGATCAACATGGATATGGTGGGGAGATATGACAGCACACGAAAATTAACCATTGGCGGTTATGGCACATCGCCAACATGGGGCGAATTGTTTTCAACCACAACAGATAAAAATTTAGTTATCAAATTCGATAGTTCGGGAAGCGGTCCAAGCGATCATGAATCGTTTTACAGAAAAGAAATGCCGGTATTATTTTTCTTTACCGGAAGCCATTCCGATTATCATAAAGCAACCGATGACTGGGATAAAATTAATTATGATGGCGAACGCGAAATTGTGCAATATATCTATCATTTAATTACCGCTTCGGATGCAAAAGGAAAATTGGTTTTTACAAAAACAAGAGAGCCGCAGGCAGGCCGCAGCACCAAGTTTACAGTAAGCTTGGGTGTGATTCCCGATTATGGCTTTAGCGGTACCGGAGTAAGAATTGATGGTGTAAGCGGTGGTAAGTTGGCCGAAAAAATTGGCTTGCAAGCCGGAGATATTTTATTGCAGTTAGGCGAATATAAATTCGTTGATGTGATGAGTTATATGCAGGCATTGAGCAAGTTTAAAAAAGGCGATAAAGCAAAACTCGTTATTAAAAGAAAAGACGAAGAAAAAGAATTTAATATTGAATTTTAACTGTGAGCAAATTAAAATTAGATATTGATCTGCTGAACGAAGATTTCTTCGAAGACACCCGCCTGCTCGGCATTACAGCACCTTTGAAAAATTTTCAGTTCTGCTGGCAATTAAATAATTTAATTGGTTTTGATTTTCGTTTAAATACCGATATTGAAATCCATCTGAAGAAAAAAGACCGCAGTTATTATTTCAATATTTATCAATCGCAGGAACCCAATAGTTTTTTAATTCATTATCTCTATCACAACCAGTGCGACGGTGAATATTTGTTGCCCGAATTTAAACACATGGATTTTTTATGGTTAATGAAAGGCGATCTGGTTGATGAAGAAAAATGTAACTGGATCAAGCAGGCCATCAAATCGATCAATGGTGTTCAGTTGGTTGCAGAATTAACGAACGAGCAAATAAAGACCAAAGGCAATATGGTTTTTTAAGAAAAAAGATTACACGAATTGAAAGCAATTATTCATCCATGCTTAAAAAAATAAATTCTTAAAATTATGTGGACAGAACAAAATAACACGCTCTACAAAAAATTCGAGTTTAAGGATTTTTCAGAAGCATTTGCTTTTATGACAAGGGTTGCCATTGAAGCAGAAAAAATGGATCATCATCCTTTGTGGACAAACGTTTATAACCGGGTAGAAATTTGGCTGAATACGCACAGTGCCGGGGATATTGTTACAGAAAAAGATCATCAACTGGCAAAACAGATCGACAAATTATTTTAACTGCCATTCCACTTCTCCCCAAACAAAACTTTCCTGTGCGGCACCGCTAACCATTAATTCGCCTGCTGCATTCACACCTTCAATCACGCAATTAAAAGAAACATTTTTCTTTTTCAAACGAACCGGCTCGTGCAGTTTATATAAATGCGAATTATATTCCTTTAATTGCTTTTTAAAAGAGCCTTTTTTTAATTCAGCAAATCGTTTTTGCAAACAATCGCATAATTCTTTCGCTAACGAAATGCTGTTATAATTTTTGCGGGTAATCTTTTTTAATGAAACAGGATTGATTAAATGTTTAGGGAAATTTGTTTGATTAATGTTAATTCCTAAACCTACAACAGCCCATTTCCAAACCTTTGCGCCTGACGAATTTGTTTTGATGTTCGATTCAATTAAAATGCCGCCTGCCTTACTGTCACGCCAATAAATATCGTTTGGCCATTTAATTTTGGTTTCATCGCCGGCATATTTACTATAAAAATCGTATGCCCCTAAAGCAACAGCAACGCTAAGCAAAAACTGCTGATGTATTGATATAAAAGAAGTATCGAGTATTACGGACAGAATGATGTTACTACCCTTTTCCGTATTCCAAACCTTACCCCGCTGTCCCTTTCCTGCGGTTTGTGCATGGGCAAAGATTGCAGTACCATGTGCAGCCAAATTTGCCTGTAACTTGTCAAAGGCATAGTTATTGGTACTGTCAACTGCTTCTAATTCTATGAATGGATGACCGATTGTATTTATGGTAGATGATGATGGCAAAGAATTATTACTTTTGACGAAGATATATGAAGCTTGGTATCTTATGATTGGTAATTGATGAAAATTAATTCCATTTATAAAAGCCGATTAAAGAAAAGAAAGTTGAAGTGAGTGACACAACTAAAGTTGAGTAAAGCGCTTCAGGCCTGTAAACAAAAATTTTTTCACAACAAATTCGATTAATTATTGACAACGCTTTCCGTTTTAAGCAGCCGCAAAAAAAGTACCGTTACAAGGTTGACGCGCAGTTCGAAAATTTTTAAAACCATTATCAAAGCAATTCAGGATAAAAAGGGTGAGCAATTGGTAAGTTTGGATCTTCGTAAAATTCCCGAAGCCGTTGCCGACTTTTTTATTATTTGTCAGGCAACAAGTACAACGCAGGTGCGTGCCATCAGCGATTTTATTGAAGAACAGGTGAAACTGAATTGTGATGAAGCCCCTTATAAACACGAAGGAAAACAAGCCCTGCATTGGGTTTTGATTGATTATGTAAATATTGTGGTACACATTATGCAACCGGACACAAGAAAATTTTACAGATTAGAAGAAATGTGGAATGATGCTCCTGTTACGGGGCATGATGATTAAAATAAAATTGAAATTCTGTTCAACAGAAAAATTATTAATTGAAGCAATCGATTTATGGCACAAGAAGATAACAAACAAAAATTTCCTTTCACCAACGGTGGTGATGATAAACCTTCGCGTAAAACTCCAAAATTCAGTATTTACTGGATCTATTTAATAATTGCAGCCACATTATTGGGCTTATCGCAATGGGGAAAATTTACTCCCGAAACTTCCCCTGTTTCTGAGCAGGATGTAAAACAAAACATGATCGCAAAAGGCGATGTTGAGAAATTAGATCTTATCACCAACAGAGGCGTAGTAAAGGTTTACATCAAAGCGGATAGCATTGTAAAACCTTACTATGAAAGAGTTTTAAAAGTAAAATTAGATCCTGCCAAGGTAAAAGGTATCCCTTTATTTCAGTTTAAAGTAACCGATTGGAAAGTGTTTGATGACGGGATGAAAGACTTTTATAAAGCAAATCCGGGCGTTGCACAAATCCCAACCTATCCTAAAGAAGATTCCGATTTTTTCAGCGGCCCTATTGTCAGCACTGTTATTTCGATGATCGTTATTGTTGGCTTATGGATCTTATTAATGCGTAAAATGGGTGGAGGCGGCCCCGGCGGCGGCGGCGGTCCCGGTGGTATTTTTAATATCGGAAAATCTAAAGCAACATTATTTGATAAGAGCGCTAAAGTAAATATCACATTTACAGATGTAGCAGGGTTAGATGAAGCAAAAGTTGAAGTGATGGAAATTGTTGACTTCTTAAAAAATCCAAAAAAATATACAGCACTTGGTGGTAAAATTCCAAAAGGTGCTTTATTGATAGGCCCTCCGGGAACAGGTAAAACATTATTGGCAAAAGCAATGGCAGGCGAAGCACAAGTTCCGTTCTTCAGTTTAAGCGGAAGTGATTTTGTAGAAATGTTTGTGGGTGTTGGCGCAAGTCGTGTTCGCGACCTGTTTAAACAAGCCAGAGAAAAAGCACCATGTATCATTTTTATCGATGAGATAGACGCCATTGGTCGTGCACGTGGCCGTAATGCCATCATGAGCAATGATGAAAGAGAAAATACATTGAATCAATTATTAGTTGAGATGGATGGTTTTGGCGGCGATACCGGAATTATTATTCTGGCAGCAACTAACCGACCCGATGTGTTAGATAGCGCCTTATTAAGACCCGGAAGATTTGATCGTCAGATATCAATCGATAAGCCTGATGTAAAAGGCCGTGAAGCAATTTTTAAAGTGCATCTGATGCCGATAAAAGTTTCAGAAACTTTAGATATTTATAAATTGGCCGAACAAACACCCGGTTTTGCAGGTGCCGATATTGCCAATGTTTGTAACGAAGCCGCATTGATCGCAGCACGCAAAGATAAATTAGCAGTTGACATGAGCGATTTTCAGGATGCCATTGATCGTGTGATCGGCGGACTGGAAAAGAAAAATAAGATCATTGCCCCTTACGAAAAAGAAGTGATCGCTTATCACGAAGCGGGCCACGCCATTTGCGGATGGTTCTTAGAACATGCTTATCCATTATTAAAAGTTACCATTGTTCCAAGAGGCACGGCTGCATTGGGTTATGCGCAGTACACACCAAAAGAACAATATCTGTATAATACCGATCAGTTGATGGATCAGATTTGTATGACATTGGGCGGACGTGCTGCCGAACAAATTTTCTTCGGTAAAATTTCTACCGGTGCATCAAACGATCTGCAACAAATTACACGAATTGCATACAGCATGGTTACTGCTTATGGCATGAATGATAAAATTGGTAATGTAAGTTTTTACGATCCTTCGCAGGAACAAACTTTCACCAAACCTTACAGCGAAGAAACAGGTAAGATGATCGATGAAGAAGTTCGCGGAATAATTGATGAAGCTTATCAACGTACCATTAAATTATTAACCGAGAAAAAACCTGAAGTAGAACTATTGGCGAAAGAATTATTGGATAAAGAAGTATTGCATAAAAGCGATGTGGAAGAATTAATTGGTAAACGCCCGTTTGAAGAAAAGAAAATTTTAGAAGATATAGAACCCGATCCGATTGGCGGCGTGCCACCGGCTGATATAATTGCACCGCTTCCAATTACTGATGATAAAGTTCCTACTCCTAAAATAGAAAATTAAACATCTGTAATTTTGTTGCAATGGCAAATACAGCAAAAGAAAATATTTTAAAAAAAATAAGGCAGGCACTGGCTCATCCGGTGCCTGTTCCGTTTCCGCAAAGCGAAGGAAATGATAATTTATTTCAACCCGCTATAAAAGAGTTGGAAATAGAATTTGCAGAAAATTTTACCGGATTGCTGGGCAGGTTTTCTTTTTGTTTTGATGAACAAGAATTGGTGCAACAACTCAACACATTAATTGCCGCAAGAAAATGGGAAAATATTTATTGTGTTGAAGATATTTTAAAACAAAATTTATCGGCAAACGGTTTTGCTAATTTTAATGCAACCGATCTTAAAACCTGCGATGCATCCATCACTTCCTGCGAATTATTAATTGCCCGAACCGGAAGTATTTTGATGAGCAGTGCATCAGAAAGTGGCCGTACCACCAGTGTTTATGCACCTGTTCATATTTGTATTGCATACACAAATCAATTGGTGTACGATATTAAAGACGGTTTAAAAATCGTTAACGAAAAATATAAAAATAATCTTCCCTCGCTGATTACTTTGGCAACCGGACCAAGTCGCACGGCCGATATTGAAAAAACATTGGTGGTTGGTGTACACGGACCAAAAGAAGTATTTTGTTTTTTAGTTGATAAAAAATAAAAAAGTTTTTGTAGCAAGCGATATAACAAGTATGAAACTTTTGTTGCGTCGCACTCTTGTACTGAAGAATAACTATGGGCATTTTCTCTACGCTCGTATCTTGCTGCGCATGGCTTAAAAAGTACAAGTGTGCGACGCAACCGCAGCCTCATAGCATTACTTCTGCCGGCTACAAAAACATTATTCATTTTGTTTAACAACAATTAAAATTTTTTAACGTCTCAACACATTATTTTTGCCGCTGTGAAAAAACAAAAAAGAGCGATCGTTTTAGAAGATGTGCTGGTGCAGGATTATGCAGCCGAAGGCAAATGTTTGTCGCGTGTGGATGGCAAAGTTATTTTTATTGAAAGTACTGTGCCCGGCGATGTAGTGGATGTTCAGCTAATTAAAAGTAAAAAAGATTGGGCCGAAGGTTATCCGCTGCGGTTTAAAAAATATTCGGCCGACAGGGTTGTTCCTTTCTGTTCTCACTTTGGTGTTTGCGGCGGCTGTCAGTGGCAAAGTTTGCCCTACGACAAACAATTAATTTATAAACAAAAACAGGTAAGCGATAATTTAAGCAGAATCGGTAAAGTACAGTTGCCATCAATGTTTCCGATTGTTGGTGCAGGTGAAACAAAGCATTACCGCAATAAACTGGAATTTACTTTTTGCAATAAAAAATTTATCCCTTCGGATGAATTTCGAAAATTAAAAGCAGCGGGTGCCGAAATAATAAACGAAGGCGGTTTCGCAGGATTTCATGCAAAAGGAATGTTTGATAAAATCGTTGAAATAGATACTTGTTATTTGCAACACGAACCCACTAATTTAATTCGTAAAGCCATTGCAGCATTTGCAATAAAAAGTAATTTACCGTTTTATGATTTCAGAACACATCAGGGCTGGTTGCGCAATGTGGTGGTTCGTTTTGCAACAACGGGCGAATTAATGATTAATATTGTGTTGGGTTATGAAGAAGAAAAACAATCACAATTATTTGATGAGTTGCTGCAACAGTTTCCGCAGATAACAACTTTATTATTTACCATCAACAAAAAATTCAACGACAGTATTTACGATCTGCATCCGCAAATTTATTTTGGTAAAGGTTCCATCATCGAAAAATTAGAAGATTTTCAATTTAAGATAAGTCCGAAATCATTTTTTCAAACCAATACAAAGCAAGCCGAGAAATTATATCAGGTTGCCAGGGAATTCGCCGAATTAAATGGCACGCAAACCTTATACGATTTATATTGCGGCACGGGAAGCATTGGCATTTTTGCAAGCAAACATGCAAAAAAAATTGTTGGTGTAGAATTAATTGCCGAAGCCATCGAAGATGCAAAAGAGAATGCAGCGTTAAACAATATTTTGCACTCTGTATTTGTGAGTGGCGATGTGATCGATATTTGTGATGATGTTTTCTTTGCAACACAGGGTCGGCCCGATGTTGTTATTACCGATCCACCGCGTGCCGGCATGCACGAAAAATTGGTAAAAAAATTACTGGAAATTGAAGCGCCGATCATTGTGTATGTTAGTTGCAATCCGGCAACACAGGCAAGGGATATTGCTTTGCTGGATGAAAAATATGAGGTAACAAAAATTCAACCGGTGGATATGTTTCCGCATACACATCATATCGAAAATGTGATGCAATTAAAAAAAAGAAACTAAAAGATTAAACTCTAAAAACTAAATCGTTCAAAATAAAAAATGCGGTTTAAGTTAAAAACGGTTTAGTTTTTATTTTTTTAAATATTAGTTTTTCAAACTTATGACTGAATTCAGACCAAGTAGTTTTCAAATTTTACCAACCGTTATTAAAAATCTTTTAATAATAAATGGATTGTTTTTTTTAGCGCAGGTAACAATTGGCAAACAATTGTTGAACATGGACGATCTGTTTGCATTGCACACATGGCAAAGCCCTTTGTTTAAACCATGGCAATTCATCACACACATGTTCATGCATGGAAATCTGGGGCATATTTTCAGCAATATGTTTGCACTGTGGATGTTTGGTTCGATACTCGAAAATTTATGGGGGCCGAAACGTTTTCTTACTTTTTATATTTCCTGCGGACTGGGTGCTGCATTGGCACACATGATCGTTTTATATTTTCAGATGCAGCCAGTTGTTGAAGCTTTTAATTCATTATCATACGATCAACAACAGCAGGTTTTACATGATCCAAATTTCAGGCTGAATGAAGCAACATTAGGTGCATCAGGTGCTGTGTTTGGATGTTTGGCAGCATTTGGTTATTTATTCCCCAACACAAAAATTTATTTGTATTTCTTTCTTCCCATAAAAGCAAAATGGTTTGTTTTATTGTATGCCGGATTTGAATTAAGTATGGCATTCGAAAATTCGGCCGGCGATAATGTGGCACACGTGGCACATCTTGGCGGTGCCGTTGTTGGATTTTTATTGGTTTATTTCTGGAACAAAACCAATCGCCGCAAGTTTTATTAAAGCTTAACATTAGTTCGCACATTTTTATCGAACTTTGAAACATGAGTGTCAGAGAATATAAGCCGGGCCGAAGTCCTTTGTTAGGACAAAGCAATAACAGTTTAGTGATGCTGATTGCGGTGAATGCAATCATTTTTGTTGCACTTAATTTTTTGAAGATCGTTTATTTTTTATCGTACGATGATAATATTGCTGCTGCAAGTTTTTTTCAAAAACAAATTCTCGATTGGTTTACATTACCTGCTGCCACCGAAAAATTAATAACAAGACCCTGGACGATTTTTGTTTATATGTTTTCGCACCTCAGCGTTTGGGCACTGTTAAGCACTTTATTATGGTTATGGGGATTTGGATTTATTTTACAGGACCTTACCGGCAATAAAAAAATATTTCCCATTTATATTTATGGAGGGTTTGCAGGAGCAGTTTGTTTTTTATTAAGTGTGAATTTAATTCCTGCTCTGCATCAATCCATTAATCTTTCGCCGAGTTTAATTGGCGGCGGTGCAGCGGTGATGGCAGTGGCTGTAGCAACAACATCTCTGGCTCCAGATTACAGGATTTTCCCGATGATCAACGGCGGCATTCCTTTGTGGGTATTGACTTTGATCTTTGTTGCGATCGATTATGCAACCGTTGCAAGTTCGAGCGGCGGCTATGCCATTGCACATTTAGCGGGTGGTATCATCGGATTCGTTTTTGTCCGTCAGTTAAGAAAAGGAAACGACTGGAGCGATTGGATGAATAATTTTGTTGATTGGTTTAATGATCTTTTTAATCCCGATAAAAAAACAATCAAGAAAACTTTCAAAGAAAAAAAAATCAAGAAAATTTCTCAGAAAGCACCTGATCTTACACAACAACGTGTGGATGAATTATTAGATAAAATAAACGATAAAGGTTACCACATGTTAACAGATGAAGAGAAAGAATTTTTGAAAAAAGCAAGTAACGAAGAATTATAAACACCAATGACTGCGCAAAAAAAATCTATTTTTAAAAAATTGTTTTTCATTGCAGGTATTATCTATTCTTGTGTTTATCTCCTTGCCTGTTTAACGCCGTATATTAATCCTGTTAAATTTTGGTCGCTTACATTTTTAGCTTTGGGCTTTGTGTATTTGTTTGCAGGAATGATCGTTCTGTTTTTATTGTCGTTAATTATTTCTCGAAAAACAAGTTTGATTTTTTTGCTTATCATCTTTGCAGGCTTTCAAAATATCAATTCTGTTTTTGGCTTCCATTCACGCAAAGAATTTGCGAATGAAAAAAATGAAAACAGTTTTCGTTTGTTATCGTGGAACGTAAATTACTTTGGCGATTGCCGAAAGGAAAATGATGATCCCGATAATATCCGCAGGCAGATGTTTGAGTTTATTCAGCAAAGCAATCCCGATGTTTTATGTTTTCAGGATTTTTCGAATATTATTGGCAAGGATTTTTATTCGGATATCAATTACATAAAAGACACTTTGAGATATCCTTATTTCTATTTTGCCATCGATCATACTTATAATCAATCGTGGGCGCCAACACAGTATGGTTCGGTAATGTTTTCGAAATTTCCGTTTTCAGATACAGGTCGAATAAGGTTTAAGGGAAATCTGTCGGAAGAAAGTTTTCAGTTTGCCACTATCTATTTCAAAGGCCGTCCTGTAAAAATAATCAATGCCCACCTGCATTCCATGGGCATCCATGCCGAAAATGCGTCGCCGAGAGAATATAATTTTTTAGCAGCCGACAGCGGATTAATTTTTCATTCATCAACTTTCAGAAAATTAAAAGCATTCGATAAAATGCATGTTGAACAAGCCAAATTGATTAAAACCGAATTGAATAAAACAGATAAACCCTTTATATTTTGCGGCGATCTGAATTCGGTACCATCAAGTTTTGTTTATCAGCATCTCAGCAAAGGATTAAGCGATGCGTTTCTATCAACAGGTTTTGGTTTTGGCGGAACTTACGACAGTATTTCTCCAACACTTAGAATTGATGTGGTGTTAATGAATGAAAAATTAAAAACAATCCAACACAGTTCTCCTCATCTTCATTTATCCGATCATTATCCAAATCTGGCCGACATACAATTGAAGTAAATGTTTTCTACATTTACACAATGGCAAAAAACGCTGTGAGAAAAACTTCTAAAAAAATCTTTGTTATCATCAACCTGATAATAGTGGTTTTGTTTTTATCAGCCTGTTTATCACCATGGCTAAACCCTGCACAATTTTGGTGGATTGGTTTTCTCGGCCTGCTTATTCCTTATTTCATTTTAATTTTATTATTCTCCGTTATTTTTTGGCTCATCGCAAAACCTAAGCTGGCATTGATTTCGGCGGTAACCTTATTAATTGGCTGGCAACAGATATCTGTGCTATTGGCATTTCATACAAAAAATGAATTCGAAAAAACAAAAAATAAAAACGGCATCAGGATTGTTGATTGGAATGTTGAAAGTTTTAACGGGCTCTCAAAAAATAAAGCCATCAAGAAACATATTCGTGAAGATATTGCCGGAACCATCACCGACCTTGAGCCTGATATTATTTGCCTGCAGGAATTTAACAGCACCAATCATTTAAATACCGAAACAAATAATATCGCATTGTTTGCGCAGGATTATCCCTACTATTATTTTTCGAAAGATTATAAAAGAAGTAACGGCGCTTATAATTCGGGTTGTATCATTTTTTCAAAATACCCATTCATCGATTCGGGAAGAATTAAATACCGCGTTGCCGAAAGTTTGATCTATGCCGATGTTGTAAAAGAAAAAGACACATTCAGGATTTATACCACGCACCTTCAATCATTCAAATTTAAAAAAGAGGATTATGATGGTATGGATAAGATCATGGAACGTGATGAAGATGCTTTAGCCGCATCAAAAAATATTTTTTATAAAATGAAACTGGCTTTTAAACGAAGAGGTGCCCAGGCAAAGATTGTTGATGAAGCAATGGCCAAAAGCCCTTACCCGTCCATCATTTGCGGCGATTTTAATGATGTGCCCAACAGTTATACTTACTTCCACATTAAAAAAAACCGGCAGGATGTTTTTTTGAAAAAAGGATTTGGCATAGGCCGCAGTTTTATTGCATTGGCACCAACCTTACGCATCGATTATATTTTACCCGATAATAATTTTAATATTCAGCAGTTCGATATGGTTGATGAAGGGTTAAGCGATCATATTATGCTGGTAACCGATCTCAGTTTGAAAAAATAAATTATATTCGCCCTGTTATGAAAGCCTTTTATTTATATTCTTGTTGCTTTTGCTGTTGTTAATGCAGCTATCCTATACTTTTGCCAAATAACGGCAACATTCAAATACAATTTTCAAAAACAAGGATCAACATCATGTCGCTCAAAGTATATAATTCATTATCGAGAAAAAAAGAAGAATTCAGATCAATCACAAAAGATCATGTTGGAATGTATGTGTGCGGACCAACAGTAAGCGGCGAAAGTCATCTTGGTCATGCACGGCCATTTATTACGTTTGATGTGATCTATCGTTATTTATTATACTTAGGTTATAAAGTTCGTTATGTACGCAACATTACTGATGCAGGGCATTTCGAAGAAGAAGGCCGCGAGGCAGAAGATAAGATAAGTTCGAAAGCGGTGATCGAAAAATTAGAACCGATGGAACTGGTGCAGAAATACACCAACTTATTTCATTGGGCAATGGATCAATTCAACAATCTTCCGCCAAGCATCGAACCAACTGCAACAGGTCATATTGTTGAGCAGATAAACATGATCGAAGAAATTATTAAAGATGGCTATGCTTATGTTGCCAACGGCTCGGTTTATTTTGATGTTGAAAAATATAATACCGATTTTTCTAAAAAAGGATTGCCTTACGGGATGTTAAGCGGAAGAAATATTGAAGAGCAGTTAGACACCACAAGAGATCTGGATAATCAGGATGAGAAAAGAAATAAAAATGATTTTGCATTGTGGAAGAATGCTCCACCCGAACACATCATGCGCTGGAAAAGCCCGTGGGGAGAAGGTTTCCCGGGATGGCATATTGAATGCTCGGCCATGAGCACAAAATATCTGGGCGAAGAATTTGATATCCATGGTGGCGGTATGGACCTCCAATTTCCGCATCATGAATGCGAAATTGCACAAAGCACTGTTTGCAATCATAAAACACCTGCGCGTTATTGGTTACATAATAATATGATCACCATCAATGGCAGAAAGATGGGCAAGAGTTATAATAACGTAATTAAACTGAGCGAATTATTTACAGGTTCGCATCCGTTATTAACGCAGGCTTTTCATCCAATGACCATTCGTTTTTTTATTCTTCAGTCTCATTACCGTTCTACTTTAGATTTTAGCAACGAAGCATTGCAGGCTGCCGAAAAAGGATTGAAACGTTTATGGGAAGCGTATGAAAATTTGATGAAGCTATCATCGTCAACCGTCGATAGTCTATCGTCGATCGATGTTGAACTTGATACAAAAGTTCAAAAATTATTAAATGAGTTTGATGATTTTATGAATGATGATTTTAATACTGCAAAAGTGTTAGGCAATATGTTTGAATTAGTGCCGATCATCAACGGAATTAAAAATAAACAATTAGCTGCCGGCAGTTTGAACGAATCGACCATTGAGTTGTTACAACAAAAATTAAAAGTTTATCTCGAAGATATTTTTGGTTTAAAAGCTGATGGAATTGATAATGAAAAGTTAAATGGCGTATTGCAATTGCTTATCAGCATCAGAAAAGAGGCAAAAACAAAAAAAGATTTTGTTACCAGCGATATCATCCGCAACGAACTTATTAAATTAGGCGTTCAATTAAAAGATGAAAAAGACGGGACAGTGAGTTATACGATTAATTGATGCCAAAGTTTTATCGACAAAAAAATTGAAATATTTTTTCGTATGCAAAAATTTATCAGGTCAATTGCTGCATCAATCATTTTTATTTGTTGCGGCTTCACTTCATCGGCACAAAAAATAGATTCTGTTCTCGGTATTTATAACGAACGTTTTCAATCCGAAAAAATTCATATCCATTTCGATAAATCTGTTTATAATCCCGGCGAAACTATTTGGATGAAAGTGTATCTGATGGCCGGTACCGATTTTTCTGATTACAGTAAAAATATTTATATCGATTGGTTTGGCACCGATGGGAAATTGATCAAACACACGGTGGCACCCGTTTTCGAGTCAACAGCAAGGTTGCAATTCGATATCCCCGCTTCGTATCAGGAAGCATCAATACATGCAATTGCATATACCCGATGGATGCTGAATTTTGATACTGCATTTTTGTTCAACAAAGAAATCCCTGTTATACAAATCAAACAGCCTATCGCTAAAAAAGTACAACAAATCAGAAGCCTTCATTTTTTCCCCGAAGGCGGCGATCTTGTAACCGGCTTGCAATCGCGTGTTGCATTTAAAGCCAACGATCAATTTGGTAAACCCGTAAAAGTTACAGGCGCTGTTCGAACTGCATCAGGTGTATTTGTTGATTCGTTTGTATCGGAACACGATGGTATGGGAAGCTTTGCGCTGCTCCCTAAAAAAGATGAAAAATATATTGCCAGTTGGAAAGATGAAACGGGCGAAACGCATATAACTGATTTACCTGTTGCTATTGCAAGCGGCATTAACATGGAAATTCATCCATTAGTGGGAAGGATATTAGTAGCGCTGAGAAGAACAGTTGACGTTCCTGAAAACCTCAAGCAGCTTAATATGGTTGCAACGGTGAACCAACAATTGGTGTATCGTTCCAGAATAAATTTTTCTGAAAAAATTTCGGGCCTTGCCCAAATTCCAACTGCCGAATTACCAACTGGTGTTATGCTGGTTACATTGTTTGATGCAAACTGGATACCTGTTGCCGAAAGAATTGTTTTTGTAAATAATCAGCAACATCAATTTTTTCCAAGGGTCTCTTTTCCTGTAGTTGCATTAAACAAAAGAGCAAAAAATGTTATTGAAATAGACGTGCCCGATACGGTTGCATCCAATCTTTCAATTGCAGTAACAGATGCAAATATTATAACCGATAGCAGTAACAATATCATTTCGCAATTATTATTATGCAGCGATATAAAAGGTTATGTTCATAATCCCGCATATTATTTTTCGAGTACCGTCGATTCGGTTGCACAACAATTAGACTTGGTAATGCTTACCAATGGCTGGAGAAGATTTAAATGGAACGAAATTGTTGCAGGAAAACTACCCAACTTCCTTTATCCTCGCGAAACCGAATATGTGATGATCAAAGGAAAAGTTTTTGGCGGCGGGTTTCAAAAAACATTAATGAAGCCTTCTATTAATTTACTCATTTCAGGAAAAGACAGTACCAAACAATTTTTATCATTGCCAATCGATAAGGATGCTGCATTCGAAAACAATCATGGCATTTTCTTCGATACACTGTCGGTAAATTATATTTTCAACGGCGACAGAAAATTTACCGACATCGCTACCGTTCGTTTTAATAATGGATTATTGCCCGAACTACCGATCAGCAAAAATTATTTTCAAAGATCCTTTTTGTTAAGCACCCTTGCCGATAGTGCAGCCCAACGAAAAATACGAATGATGATCGATGAACAGGAACGATTAAAAAAACTAAGCGCTTCGGCTACTTTAAAAGAAGTTATTGTTCGTGCAAAGACAAAAAGTGCTACTCAAATATTGGACGAAAAATATACCAGCGGGTTATTTGCCGGAAGCGATGCATATCAATTCGATATTGCCAACGACCTGATTGCGCAAAGTGCATACAGTGTTTTTAATTATTTGCAGGGACGTGTTGCCGGATTAACCGTTAATTACAATAATGGCCAGCAGGACTTTACCTGGCGCAATTCAAAACCCGATTTATTTTTAAACGAAATGCCAACCGATGTAAGTATGCTTGCCAATATATCGATGACGGATGTTGCATACATTAAAGTATTTCGTCCTCCGTTTTTCGGCGCCATTGGCGGCGGAAGTGGCGGCGCCATTGCAATTTATACACGAAAAGGAAATGAAAGAACTTCCGTTGCCGAGCCTCATGTTGGTATGCCAAAGTCTTTTGTAGCGGGCTATACAAAGTATAAAGAATTTTATTCACCCGATTACACGGTGCCGCAACCTTACAATGATGTGGATTCAAGAACAACTTTGTATTGGAACCCCTATGTTTTTACCGATCCAAAAAATCATAAAGTACGGCTCACATTTTTTAATAACGACAGCAGCAAAAAATTACGCGTCGTTATTGAAGGTGTTAATGCCGATGGAAAGTTTGCAAGGGTAGAAAAGCTTATTGAGTAAGCTTTAGTTCTTTGGGCATCGCCGGTTGCCACGCTCGGTTCAAAGTTCCGTTTTCATGGCAACAATGCGATGCGTGCAGCTTGTACTGGGCTTGACGAAGTATTGCACTCTGTACGCCTTGTTCTTTATTCAACAAAAAATATCTGCTGCATTTCATATAATTTTTTCGTATTAGGTCTTTTTTGGTATTATTTTTGGTATGAATATGTACCAAACACCTGATCATGAAAAATTCTTTTCTAACGTCCTGCCTTACCATTCTTGTAGTTCTTACTGCTAACAGCCTGACCGCTCAAAGTATCGATTCGGTTATAAATATTTACGGCGATAATTTCCAGCAGGAAAAAGCTCACCTGCATTTCGATAAATCGGTTTACAATAAAGGCGAAACCATTTGGTTTAAAGCATATTTAATGGCCGGAACAGATCCTTCCAATCTTAGCAAAAATTTTTATGCCGATTGGTACGATGCAACAGGGAAATTAATTGCACATAATATGTTTCCCGTTTTTGGTTCATCAGCAAAAGGACAATTTAATATTCCCGAAGATTACGCATCATCAACCCTGCATTTACGGGCATATACCAAATGGATGCTGAATTTCGATTCTGCTTTTTTATTCGAGAAAGATATCATCATCAATCAACCGCAAACAAAAAATAAATCAACCGTTGAACCAATCACCGAAGTCCATTTATTTCCCGAAGGCGGCGATTTGGTAAACGGATTAAATTCAAAAATTGCATTTCTTGCCACCAATCAAAATGGCAATCCTGTTTCTATAAAAGGTGCTATCAGAAATAGCAAAAACGAACTCATCGATTCTTTTCAAACAGAACACGATGGTATGGGAAGTTTTACAATCGATAAAATAAATGCCAACGAAACTTATTATGTTTTCTGGATGGACGAATTTGGCAAAACCGGTTTTAATCTTTTACCCGCCATTAAAAAAACCGGTGCCGTTATTCAGGCTGAAGCCTTAAAAAATAAAATTTTAATCAGTATTCAAAGATCTGCCGATAATACAGGATCCTTAACACCATTGTTTTTGCTGGCACACATGAATCAGCAGGTACTCAATAAATTAAAAATAAATTTAGAGAACAAAACATCTGCACTCACCGAAATAAATACTTCCGATTACCCAACCGGTGTTTTGCAATTAACATTATTCAATGCTTTATGGCAACCAGTTGCCGAAAGAATTGTATTTGTAAACAATCATCAATATCAGTTCAATGCCGCTATCAACACCATTACAAAAGGTGTTGATAAAAGAGATAAAAATATTATTGAAATAGATGTTGCCGATTCTGTTTTTGCAAATATGTCGGTATCAGTAACCGATGCGGGACTATTTCAGGAAAAGAATAATATCGTTTCGCAATTTTTATTGAGCGATGATATAAAAGGCAAGATCAGCAATCCATCTTTTTATTTTGAAAATGATGAAGACAGCACCAAACATTTTTTGGATCTGGTAATGATGACGCATGGCTGGAGAAGATTTAATTGGAGTGATATTGCAAAAGCAAAAATGCCAACCATCAATTACCAGCGCGACAGCGATTATATTCAAATTGCAGGAACTGCATCGGGCAGGGCTTTCAGGAATGTTGAAGAAAAAGATTTTGTGACATTGATATTGATGGCGCAGGATTCGAGTAAACAAATCATTCCCATCCCGATGGAACAGGATGGAACTTTTTCGAAAAGTGGATTTATGTTTTTTGATTCTGTGAATGTTTATTATCGGTTCAAACAAAAAAGATTAGCTGCTAAAACCGATATAGATTTCAGGACAAATATTTTTTCGCCAAAGGACTCGTACTTAAAAGGATTTAATAATTATTCTTTAAAACGATTCGATTCGGCTCAATTAGCAAGAGAATTATATTTTATTGCAGAACAAAAACGATTAGAAAAATTAAGAAGTACCACAACATTAAAAGATGTTGTCGTTACGTCTCGATTAAAACCAAAAACAGTTTTGGATGTGGCTGATGATAAATATACAACAGGTGCATTTTCTTTTGAAGCGAAAGACAGAGTAGATGTTAAATCAGATCCATCGGCATATACTTACATGGATATTTTTAGGTATTTGCAAATCCGCATTGCCGGCCTTGATATTTCACCGGTACAGCAAGGATCTGCATCAGATGCTCTTTATAATATCTCATTGCGGGGAGAATCGCCTACATTGTATTTAAATGAAATGCAGACTGATGTAGCTGCGTTAGCATCAATACCAATGTCAGATATTGCATACATTAAAATATTCAGCACTCCATTTGTTTTAGCAACAGGAAACGGCTTTGGCGGCGCTATTGCCGTGTACACAAGAAAAGGTGATGAGCGCCTCAATAATTCAAATGCACAAGCCGAAAAAAAAATATTGATCGGTTATACAAAGTATAAAGAATTTTACTTACCCAATTACAGCGATACCATTAAAAATTTTGCTCCCGATACCAGAACAACTTTGTATTGGAATCCGTTTGTTTTAACCAATGCAAAAAATAAAAAAGTGCAATTAGAATTTTATAATAATGATGTAAGCAAAAAGCTGAGAGTTGTGTTGGAAGGAATGAATGCTGACGGGAAATTAGTTAGAGTAGAAAAAATTATTGAGTAATGTTCAGAACGTTGAAGAGTGCGACGCAACCGGTGTTTCATTGAAAAACAAAAGCCGGTAAAAAAAAATTAATGCAACTTATCGCCAAATTCTAATGTGCCCCAAATAAGTGCTAAACCAAATCCCATTAAAATAAGTCCGGAGATTTTGTTAATGATATGAATATTATGCGGTGTTAATTTTTGACGGATACTTCCTGCTAAAAAAACTTTTGCAATATCGGTTGCCAGCACAAAAATTAAACAGGTACTGAACATAACGAGGCGATAAGAAAAAGAAAGATCAACAACCGATGTTGCGATTACCAGCCAAAATCCAATCACACCGGGATTTAGTGTGTTCATAAAATAACCCGAGAAAAAAGTTCTTACATAATCGCGTTTGGACATTTTTATTTTTTGCTTGCCATCTTCGTCAACAACCACTCTTTTAAATAATAGAACATACAGTCCGATTACAATCAATAAAATACTTCCGCCAATACCAATTGGTTTTTTGAATTCGAGCAATGTGCGGAATAATTCTGTAAATAACTGACTAACCACTACCATTGTAATGTCGCTGGCACTAACACCTGCAACAAAAGTAAAACCACCTTTATGACCGTTGTTGATACTTTGTTTGATGATGGAAAAAATAACCGGACCAACCGAAATGGCAAGCATGATACCCAAAAGAATTCCTTTGATAAAAGCTGCGATCATGAAAATAAAATGAGACTGTAATTTAAAAGTTTATTGGGCACTAATCATTTCGCCTTTTAAAAAACGTTGCCAGTCTTCGAGCATCTTGCCTTTTAAAACACGGGGAAATTTATGCTGACCGCCCATTTTCCCTTTGGCAGTCATAAAGTCCATGAATTGCTGTTCAGTTAAAACATCCAATAAAACATTTTTTAATGCACTCTTTCGTTCAACAGCATAATCATCATTCAATTCTTTCAATTTATTATCGATGGTAAGGCGCAATTGTTCTGCATTCACATGATCGTTGCATGCCACATACCATTGATGTGCAAAGAAATTGCCATAAGGAACACCCGCAACGGTAAATTCGGGGATACAAATATTCATTTCTTCGCTTGCCAGCTGAATGGCTTTGTTCATATTGTCAACACTTAAATGTTCGCCAACCAAACTCAAATAATGTTTGGTTCTGCCGGTAATAACAATCTCGCATTTTTCTTTATCGGTAAAACGCAATGTATCGCCAATTAAATAACGCCAGGTTCCGGCAGTTGTGCTGATGAGTAAAGCATATTCTTTTCCTTCTTCCACTTCATGAATCATCAATACTTCAGGGTTAGCAACCATTTCACAATTGGCATCAAAATTTTTTTCATCGAAAGGAACAAACTCTAAAAAAATATGTTCGTTGGTAACAAGCTTCATTCCCGAAGTGTTGGGCCTGTCCTGATAAGCAATAAACCCTTCACTTGCCAAATATGTTTCGATATAGATCAATGGTTTGCCTAATAATTTTTCGAAACCTTTTTTATATGGTTCAAAGCTTACGCCGCCGTGCACAAAGAATGCAAGGTTGGGCCATATATCGTGAATGTTGTTGAGATGATAGCGCTCGATGATCATTTCCATGCACATTTGAATCCACGCAGGAACACCTACCACAAAGCCAATATCCCATTCGGGTGCTTTGGCAACAATATCTTCTAATTTTTTATTCCAGTCTTTTTCTTTTGCAATTTTTCTTCCGGGTTTATAAAAAGGTTGAAACCAGAAAGGTGCTTTTTTTGCAGTGATACCGCTTAGATCGCCTGCATAATAACCGGCACTTTTTTTCTGCAAATCGGTACTGCCACCTAATGTTAGCCAACCCTTTCCAATAGAGCCGATGGGGAGATGTTCGTAATGACGAAGACTTAATAATTGCTTTACCATTACAACTTTATTGCCCTGCAACAGATCATTGGTAACAGGAATATATTTACTGGCAGCTTCGGATGTACCCGATGATAAAGCATAATATTTTATTTTGCCCGGCCAGCAAACATCAGGAACACCTTCTAAAGTTTTATGCCACCAATCCTTATAAATTGAACTGTAATTATAAGTAGGAACCAATTCCTGAAATTTCTTACCGGGATGTTTACTTACCAGGATATCATCGAAATGAAATTTCTGACCAAACTCCGTAAACCTTGCACGCCTCAATAATTTCTTTAAAACTTTTATTTGCTGGCGACGCGGATTGTTTTCGGGTAAATGCAATGCCTTTAAAATTCGTTGAGGAAGTTTTATATCGAAAATGGCCATTGCTTAAAAGTTAGTTTATTTATTTATTTAAGCCACGAAGCTAAAATATTTGAGGCAAATACGATAATCCATTCATCAATAAATAAAAAGTATCATGCTTGCCGATAATTGTAATTTATGCTTTTTCGAAGATAGAATTTAATTACCAATAGTTTCGCCAAAACCTTTTTTGGAATCGCTGCCAACAATGCTTTTACTGCCTGCGGCATGAAAACGAAAACCGACGGAAGGAAGAGGCTGCATCAATGAAATAATTTCGGAATATTTTAAATGCCCTCCGCAAAAAATAATTTTACCAGCATTTGATTTTTGTATTTGATTTTTGAGTGATGAGATATTGGCGTCATCGATTTTTATCAGCTCCTTATTTTCAAACCCTGCATTTTGTAAAATTGCTGAGACTTCCTGTTGCTCTGGCATTGAACCAACAATTAAAGTTTTTGCATTTCCCTTTTTTGGAGCTGAGATAAATTGAAACAATGGTTCCGCTAAGGCCACGATTGTTTTCACTAAAATTGCAATTTTTATAACCAGTGAAAAAATAAAGGCAACTATTTTGTTGTAATGTTTGCCAACAAAAACATTCATGGCGTTATAAAACATGCGTACATATTTGGTGTTTTGCTTTTTAACGCTTTCGCCTTTGAAATGGATGATGGTTGTGTCGCCCAAATAATAAATGGCATAACCTACTTGTTGAATCCGGTAACTAAGGTCTATGTCCTCGCCGTACATAAAAAAACTTTCATCAAAGCCTTTTACTTTTTCGAGCACTTCTTTTTTCATCATCATGAATGCCCCGGCAAGTACGTCGATCTCATGGATGTGATGTTGGTTTAAATTCCCTAGTGCATAACGATTGAATATTTTGGATGATGGAAACAAAGTTGCTAACCCGATCAATTTATAAAAAGAAGATAACGGTGAAGGGAATGATCTTTTACTTTCGGGCAAAAAATTTCCGCTGCCATCAATCATTCGAACGCCTGCTGCACCGGCATTTGCAGTGGTTTCTAAAAACGAGATGCAATGCGTAAAACAATCTTCGGCAACAATTGTATCGGGATTTAAAAACAAAATAAACTTTCCTTTGGCTTGTTGCAATGCAATATTATTTGCTTTGCCAAAGCCCAGGTTTTTTTTATTGACCAAAAAAATAACGGAAGGAAAAAGTGATTGTAAATATTCAACACTGCCGTCGTAAGAATTATTATCGACCACAATAATTTCTGCATCGATGCCGGCAATGGCTTTTTGTACCGAGCATAAACATTGCTCCAGAAAATATTTTACGTTGTAATTAACTATGATGACAGATAAAACCAATTGCCTGATTTAATGACCACGAATTAAGTTGTTTTTATTTTATTGAACAAAAGCAATTGGAAAACCACAAAGAACACAAACTAAAGAAACACAAAGTTCACAAAGATTTTATTGCCACGGACACACAGAATAACTCGGAAATTTTTTTATTAAGCCTTTGTGTTCTTTGCGAAATGCTTTGTGCACTTTGTGGTTAAAAAAGCTGAATAAAGTACAAAGCGTTGAAGAGTGCGACGCCGGTAATGCTGAACAGAATTACAAAAGCTAAGTGCAAAAAAAATAATTACATATTTCTCCGGTACTGTCCGCCTACTTCGTACAACGCATGTGTGATTTGCCCGAGCGAACAATATTTTACGGTGTCCATCAACGCTTCAAATAAATTTCCGTTGTTGATGGCAACAGTTTTTAAATGATTTAATTTTTCGGCAGAAACATTTTTATTGCGTTGATGAAATGCCTGTAAATTTTGAATTTGCTGTTCTTTTTCTTCTTTGGTTGAACGAATGATTTCGGTTGGTAAAATAGTTGGACTTCCTTTTTTATTTAAGAAAGTATTTACGCCAACGATCGGCAATTCGCCGGTATGTTTTAATGTTTCGTAATACAAACTTTCTTCCTGGATTTTATTTCTTTGATACATTCTTTCCATTGCACCCAGCACGCCGCCGCGTTCGTTGATGCGGTCAAACTCAGTCAGGACGGCCTCTTCAACCAGATCGGTTAATTCTTCAATGGCAAAACTTCCCTGAATAAAATTTTCTGTAACGGCACTTCCCAACTCACGATTAATTATTAATTGAATGGCCATGGCACGCCGCACACTCTCTTCGGTTGGTGTGGTAATGGCTTCGTCGTAAGCATTTGTGTGCAACGAATTGCAATTATCATAAATAGCATACAACGCCTGCAATGTGGTACGGATATCATTGAAATCAATTTCCTGCGCATGCAATGAACGACCGGATGTTTGAATATGATATTTCAACATCTGGCTGCGCTTGTTGGCCTTGTATTTATATCGCATTGCCTTTGCCCAAATTCTTCTGGCAACTCTTCCGATCACGCTGTATTCAGGATCCATTCCATTGCTGAAGAAAAAAGATAAGTTACCGGCAAAATCATCAATATTCATTCCGCGGCTCAAATAATATTCAACGTAAGTAAAGCCATTCGATAAAGTGAAAGCCAATTGTGTGATTGGGTTAGCACCCGCTTCGGCAATATGATAACCGCTGATACTTACACTATAAAAATTGCGAACAGAATTATCAATAAAATATTGTTGCACATCGCCCATTAATTTTAAAGCAAATTCTGTTGAGAAAATGCAAGTGTTTTGTGCCTGATCTTCTTTTAAAATATCGGCCTGCACTGTTCCGCGAACTTGTGATAATGCTTTTGCTTTAATTTTTTCGTACACATCTTTCGGCAAAACTTCGTCGCCGCTTAATCCTAATAATTTTAATCCTAAACCATTATTGCCTTCGGGTAATCTTTCGGGTGATGAAGGATTATAATAAAGAGGTTTATTTTGATGTTTGAATTTTTGGTTGATGAGATCTTCGACCATGGTCCATAGTCCATGGTCTGAAATATATTTTTCACATTCCTGATCGATCGCAGCATTCATAAAAAATGCAAGAACTATTGCAGCAGGACCGTTAATGGTCATGCTCACGGAAGTTTTCGGATCGCATAAATCAAACCCGCTGTATAATTTTTTTGCATCATCAACTGTTGCAATGCTAACACCACTGTTACCGATTTTTCCATAAATATCAGGTCGTTTATCAGGATCTTCTCCGTATAAGGTAACGCTGTCAAATGCAGTGCTGAGGCGGATTGCAGGCTGTCCGACAGAAACATAGTGAAAACGTTTATTGGTTCTTTCCGGCCCGCCTTCCCCTGCAAACATTCTGGTTGGGTCTTCACCTTCACGTTTTAAAGGAAACACCCCTGCGGTAAATGGAAAATGTCCGGGAACATTTTCTTGTGCCTGCCATTTTAAAATATCACCCCAATCTTTATACTTTGGTAAAACTACTTTTGAAATTCTTGTACCGGATAAACTGGTTCTGAACATTTCCTGCTGAAAAATTTTATCACGCACTTTATATTGATAAAAATCCTGTTGATATGCTTTAATTTTTTCGGGCCAGTTAGTAATTAATTTTTTTGCAACAGGAGTCAACTGTTCGGTATAAAAATTAATTTGTTGTTGAATGGATTCAACCAATGCTTCATCATTTTTCTTTTTAAAAATTTCCAATGCACCATTTAATTGATACAATTTTGAAGCGATAGAAGATTGCTCTTTTACAAGCTGATCGTAATTTCTGTTGCTTTCAGAAATTTCTGATAAATAGCGAACACGTTTAGAAGGAATGATCTGTGATTTGCTTGCTGTATCTTTTATGTGCTGATGAAAATCAATTTTACCAAATTGAATTTTTGTTTTCTTCTCGATCGTAAAAATTAATTTCTCGAATAATTCATTTACTCCGGCATCATTGAATTGAGCAGCAATCGTTCCAACAATTGGCAAGGCTTCATCTTTTGCTTCCCATAAATTATGATTGCGTTTATATTGTTTACGAACATCATGCAACGAATCCAAGGCACCTGCTTTATCGAATTTATTAATACAAACTATATCGGCATAGTCAAGCATGTTTATCTTCTCTAATTGAGATGCAGCGCCATATTCAGGCGTCATCACATACATACTCACATCGCAATAATCTAAGATAGAAGCATCACTTTGACCAACGCCTGCACTTTCTAAAATAATAAAATCGAATGCAGCAGATTTACAAATATTAATAGCATCCTGCACATGCGAACTCAAAGCAGTATTATCATCGCGTGTTGCCAAACTTCGCATGTATGCCCGTGGATGAGAAATGGCATTCATTCTAATTCTGTCACCCAACAATGCGCCACCCGTTTTTTTCTTGGATGGATCAACAGAAATAACTGCAATCGTTTTATCGGTAAAAAAATTTAAGTAGCGACGAACAATTTCATCGGTCACAGAACTTTTTCCTGCACCGCCGGTTCCGGTAATTCCTAAAACGGGGATGACAGGTGACGGATGATAGTTGATAGATAATGGCATCCCATTTTCAGCATTAGTAATTTGCCTTGCAATCTTTCTAACATCTTTTACTTCACCCAAGCCCATTGCTGTTTTATAATCGCCATTTCCATTCAAATTAAAATCGCATTGTTTGATCAAGTCTTCAATCATTCCTTCCAATCCCATATGCCTTCCATCATCAGGCGAATAAATTTTTGTGATACCATATTTTTGCAATTCTCTTATTTCTTCGGGCAAAATTGTTCCGCCGCCGCCACCAAAGATTTTTATGTGGCCACAATCATTTTCATCCAACAAGTCTTTCATGTATTTAAAGAATTCCAGATGACCACCCTGGTACGATGTAATGGCAATGCCGTGCGCATCTTCTTCAATGGCCGCTTCTACAATTTCGAGCACACTTCTGTTATGACCGAGATGAATAATTTCTGCACCCTTGCTTTGCATGATGCGGCGCATGATATTGATGGCGGCATCATGCCCATCAAACAAAGAAGCAGCAGTAACAATTCGAATTTTATTTTGAAGAATAATACTCATATTTCATCATTGATCGCAACAAAAATAAGTTAGAAAAGTTAACGATTGTTAGTTTTTAAAATTGTAAATGATAAATCTCATTTAAATCAAATCGAAAAACTTGCTATTTTCATCGCAAAATTAAATATGCCATATAAAGTAATTGTAGATCAATCCCAAGTTCACCCCATCATCACATTAATTAACAAAGACACAAATTGCAGTGCAGAAGTTTTCGCATTTGGAGGACTTTTGAATAAATTTTCTATTCCCGTAAATGGAGAAATTTTTAATGTTATTGATGCTTTCAGCTCCGCTGAAGACGCAGTAAAAAATATTACCAACGGATTTAAAAGCGCAAGATTAAGTCCGTTTACCTGTAGAATGAACAAAGGGCAATATCATTTTAATGAGCAAGGATATACTGTTGAAAAATTTTATTTGCCGCCACATGCCATTCATGGAATAACTTATGATGCAGTTTATGAAGTGAAAGATGTTTATGAAGATGATAAGCACGCATCGGTAACATTGCACCATCGTTATAATGCAACAGATAAAGGTTATCCATTTAGTTATGATGTAACATTAAAATGGAAATTAGAAGCCGATAACAAAATAAGTGTGCGTGCTGCAGTGCACCATGTAAATAAAAATAGCATTCCTTATGCCGAAGGATGGCATCCCTATTTTAATTTAGGAACGAGCGTAAATCAATGCACGCTTCAGTTTGACAGCGATACCATGCTTGAATTTGATGATACGTTATTGCCAACCGGTAAAAAATTAAAAGACGATCGTTTTGTAAACGGAAAATTAATGGGTGATACTTTTTTAGATAATTGTTTCGAATTAAATCAATCATCACATCCAAAATGTGTGTTAAGTAATTCGCAAATACAATTAACTATTTTACCTGAAGCATCTTATCCTTATTTACAGATTTATACGCCGCCGCATCGCGAAAGTATTGCCATCGAAAATTTAAGCGGCGCACCGGATGCATTTAATAATGGCATCGGATTAAAATTATTAGAACCCAATCATACTTATACTTTCACAACAGCCTATCAATTAAAAGCATTATAAAAATGTCAACACAACAACAAGTTCAATCAGCATTTAAAGAAAATTTTTCTACAACACCGAAATTATTTTATTCGCCCGGCCGGATTAATTTAATTGGCGAACATATCGATTACAACGATGGCTTTGTAATGCCCGCTGCCATTGATAAAGGCGTTTGGTTTGCCGTTGCAGCCAACAACACCAACAAAGTAAATTTTGTTAGTGTTGATCTGAATGATTCTTACAGTACTGAAATAGATAAAATAGAAAAAAACGAAAGTTGGAAAAATTATGTGTTGGGTGTTTTGCATGTAATGCAAGAAAAAAATATTTCTTTTGGCGGATTTGATTGTGCATTTGGCGGTAACCTTCCGGTAGGCGCAGGTTTATCTTCTTCGGCTGCAGTTGAAGGCGGGTTATTATTTGCGTTGAATACGATTTTTTCTTTTGGAATGAACAGAATTGAAATGGCATTGCTGGCACAAAAAGCGGAGCATGGTTATCCCGGTGTAAACTGCGGCATCATGGATCAGTTTGCAAGTTTAAACGGACAAAAAGATCATGTGATCTTATTGGATTGCACATCACTCGAACACAAACATTTTCCGCTGCAATTAGAAAAATATAATATTGTTTTGATCAACACAAAAGTGCACCATTCCTTAGCCAGCGGCGAGTATAACAAAAGAAGAAAGAATTGTGAGGATGGTTTTAAATTATTAAAAACAAAGTTGCCCGAAGCAAAATCATTCAGAAGTATTTCATCCAAACAAGTTGTTGAACAAAAGGATCTGTTGGATGCAAAAACTTTTGATCGTTGTTTATATGTAACCGAAGAAATTGAACGCACACAATTAGCCGGAAAATTGCTGGAAGAAAATAATTTGGTTGAATTTGGCAAGCTGATGTTTCAAACACACGAAGGCTTAAGCAAGTTGTATGAAGTAAGTTGCGATGAACTGGATTTCTTGGTTGATGAAGCAAAAAAACATTCATCCATAATTGGCTCAAGGCTGATGGGTGGCGGCTTTGGCGGTTGTACTATCAACATCATCGAAAAAGAAAAAACAGATGCAACTGTTAATGAAATTACAGATGTTTATTTTAAAAAATTCAATGTACATCCCGAAGTTTATATCACCAATACCAGCAACGGCACATACGAAATAGTGTAGCGAAAAGCTGCGAGTGTTTGGCTCGCAGCTCACAGTTTTTTATAAACTTAATGTGGCAATCATGCTGATTTCAACATTCACATTCTTTGGCAATCCTTTCACAGCAACGGTTTCACGTCCAGGATAATCGCTAGTAAAATACGAACCATACACTTCATTCACTTCAGCAAACAAACTCATGTCGCTTAAAAAAATGGTTGTCTTTGCAACATGCCCGAAATCAATTTTTGCTTCATCTAAAATTGCCTTCAGATTTTTCATTACCTGATGTGTTTCCTCTTTTACAGAACCATTTATTAATTCGTTTGTTGAGGGATCGATCGCAATTTGTCCGCTGATAAATAATAGTCCGTCTGTTTTTACGGCCTGGTTATACGGACCAATGGGTGCAGGTGCATTGGGTGTTTTGATAATTTGTTTCGACATAAATAGATTTTATTTCGTTAGCAAATAACTGTATTTCCATCAACTCTCCAACCTAAATTTGCTTAACGGTATTTTTATCACCAAATAAAACCATGGCATTAATATTAAATATAGATACAGCTACAGATTATGCCGGCGTGTGCATTAGCGACGGAGAAAATATTTTAGCTATGGAAGAAAGCCGGGATCAAAAGAACCATGCGGGTTTTGTTCAATCGGCAATAAAAAAAATCATTGTTAAAACAGGGAGATCATTTTCTTTGATCGATGCCATTGCGGTTACACAAGGTCCGGGCAGTTATACCGGTTTAAGGGTTGGCCTGGCTACTGCAAAAGGGTTATGTTATGCTCTGAAAAAGCCCCTCATCCTCATTAACACTTTGGAAGTGATGGCACTGGCATCTGTTCTGGATAGCAAAGATCAGCAACTCAAAAACAACGATATATTATTTTGCCCCATGATTGATGCACGGCGAATGGAAGTGTTTACTGCAATTTATAACAATCAGTTAGAGAATGTTTTACCGCCAACGGCTATGATTTTGGACGAATATTCCTTCTCAAAAGAGCTGGTTAATCATCCAATAATATTCAGTGGCAGCGGCAGCAGCAAACTACAGGGTTTAGTAAGTCATCAAAATGTAAATTTTTTCAATACAAAACATAATGTTATGCATCTTTCGGTGCTGGCCGGCATTCAATTTAAAAATAACAAGTTCAATGATATAGCTTATAGCGAGCCACTTTATTTAAAAGAATTCTTCAATATCAAAAAATAATTTAAGAAATATTTTTTTTAAAATATGTAATATCAATTACAATTTATTTTAACTTTATAATTCGAAAACGAAATTTTTTTAACCCCCAATTTTAAGTAACATGAACCATCCATTAACAACACTTACACTAAACAATGGTAAGACCTCTGTTAAAATCAATTTCCTTCAAACAAAGAAGGCAGCCATGATTTTAAGAGCACTAAATCACAAACTTCGCCAACAAATGTTGAAGTTGCTTGATGAAAACAAGAAAATGACCGTAACTGAATTGTATGTTAAGCTCAGGCTCGAACAATCAGTTGCATCACAGCATCTGGCTATTTTGCGTCGCGCAGGAATTGTAAGTACAATTCGTAATGGCAAATTCATTTTCTATTCTCCTAATTATTCACGCATTGCCGAAGTGATGAAATATTCAGTTGATTTAGTTGAATAACTTATCACTGTACTTTTTTGAAATGCCCGTTAACAGCGGGCATTTTTATTTATTTCAATAATTGTTTTTGAATAATTACTGCCATTATCTTTGTTTTAAATGAACTGATTATGTTTATCAAACAATTATATACAGGATGTTTAAGCGAAGCCGCTTATTATATTGAAAGTGAAGGAGAAGCCGCTGTGATCGACCCGCTGCGTGATATTGATGAATATCTTCAATTGGCACAAGAACGCAAGGCAAAAATCAAATACATTTTCGAAACACATTTCCATGCCGATTTTGTTAGCGGCCATTTCGATCTTGCTTCTGCAACAGGCGCTGCCATTGTATATGGCCCCGATACAGTAACAAAATTTCCCGTTCATATCGCAAAAGACAGCGAAACATTTTCACTTGGAAAAATAAGCATCGAGGTTTTACATACACCAGGCCACACTTTGGAAAGCAGTTGCTTTTTATTGAAAGATGAAAATAAAAAAGATCATGCGGTCTTTACCGGTGATACCTTGTTTGTTGGCGATGTTGGCCGCCCCGACCTTGCACAAAAAGGCGAAGAGTTAACCATGAATGATTTGGCAGGTATGCTGTACGAAAGCATTCAGAAAAAGATCATGCCCCTGGCCGATGATATTATTTTATACCCCGCACACGGCGCCGGCAGCAGTTGCGGAAAAAACTTGGGCCCCGAAACATTCAGTACCATCGGCGAACAAAAACAAACCAATTATGCCTTAATGCAAAATTCTAAAGATGATTTTATAAAAGCTGTTACCGAAGGACTGGAAGCACCACCGCAATATTTTCCCATCAATGCAAAAATTAATAAAGAAGGATACGAAAATATTAATGCAATAATCGAAAAAGGATTACAACCATTAACTGTTGAGCAATTCAAATCAAAAATAAAAAACGACAATATTATTATTTTAGATACCAGGAACGCAACTGTTTTTATGGAGGGCTTTGTGCCCGGTTCTATTTTTATTGGACTGGAAGGGCGATTTGCAGAATGGGCTGGAAGTTTATTATCGTTCGATAAACCAATCGTTTTAGTAACCGAACCGGGAAAAGAAAAAGAGTCTGTTGTTCGATTGGCAAGAGTTGGTTTCGAAAAATTTGAAGGTTTTTTACAAGGCAGTTTTGAAGCATGGAAAACCGCCGGAGAAAAAATAGATCTGATAATAAATATTGAAGCCGACGAATTGGCAATGGATATCCCATTCGATGAAAAGCTTGTTATCATTGATGTTAGGAAGGAACCCGAATTTGCAGATGGTCATCTTAAACAATCAGTAAACATCCCTTTGCTCGAATTAGCGGATCCCGGAAGTATGGCAAATTTTGATGAGCAACAAAACATTTATGTGCATTGTGCCGGTGGTTACAGAAGTGTCATCTCATCTTCATTAATCAAAAAACAAGGCTTTCATAATATCAGAAATGTAGATGGCGGCTGGAAAAAAATTATAGAATTAAAAGATAAATTCGAAATAGAAAAAAGTACACAGGTTTTGAATTAATTTTTTTGTGTGTGACCAACTTTTGTTTTTCATGTCATCAACTGTTGCGTCGCACTCTTGTACTGCAACACAATATTCAACAAAAAGAAATGCCAACTTTCAAACAGGTTGGCATTTTTTTTAAACAACTAAGTTCCCATATTTGCTTTCATCAAATTCAAACTTCCATCTGCGGTGACTCCACAAATAATTAGACGGTCGAAGTTTTATTTGTTCTTCTAAAAAATCTCTGTACAATTTTGTTAGTTCTCCTTTTTGCAAAGTATTTGGTTCGGTTGTAATTAATGTTAACTCGGATTTATAATAACCACGTTTAACGGGATAAAAATTACTGAAAATAATTGCAGGATTTGCAGAGAAAGAACCGCGTTCGGGGCCGGTAATAAATGGTGTCATTTTACCAAAGAATGTAAGCCAATAAGATGCTTTGGGATTGCCGGGATTTTGATCGGCACCTAATGCCAGTGCATATCTTTTATTTTGATGATTATGAAACTGTGTTCTGAATTTATCTGCAGCAATTAAAATTGTCCCAAACCGGCTGCGCATTTTATAAATTATTTTATCCATCACTTTATTGCTTAACGGAATATATACTCCAATAAGCGGATAAAGAGAATTAGCAGAATAAGCAAGGTTCCAGAATTCCCAATTAAAAAAATGCCCTGCGTGCAGCTGAACATTTTTGCCGCTATCGAACAAATCATTCATCACTTCATAATTACACACAAAACGCTTGTTTAATTCTTTTTCCGAAATAGAAATCAGTTTAATGATTTCCAAAAAAGTATCCACGAATTGATGATAAAAATCTTTAGCAATTCTTATTCTTTCTTTTTCGGTTTTATCGGGAAATGCAATTAATAAATTATTCAGCACCACTTCTTTTCTGTATCCAAAAACATAATAAATCAAAAAATAAATTCCATCACTAATGCGATACATGATCCACCATGGTATCAGCGATAGCAAATAAAAAATCGAGTAAACTAAATAATACATCAATTAAAAATTAAGTAACAAATATAATTGTACGTTTTCTATAAAATAATATTTTGCAACAACACACTTTTTCCGGGATGATCGGTGTTGTAATGCAGGCCACGGCTTTCTTTTCTGAACTCAGCCCCTTTCACAATTAAATAACCAACCGTAATTACATTTCGTAATTCGCATAATTGCGGTGATACTTTTGTAGAGCGATATAATTCTTCTGTTTCGGTAAATAAAAGATCCAATCGCTTCATTGCTCTCTGCAAACGAACATCGGTTCTAACAATACCAACATAATCACTCATCACCTGTTGCAACTCTTTTACACTTTGTGTTATTAAGATCATTTCACGCGGATGCGTTGTTCCGGTTTCATTCCAATCGGGAATATTATTTTCAAAATTTATTGCATTTACTTTATCAACGCTATCCAAATAACAACGATGACCAAATACCATCGCTTCGAGCAAACTGTTGCTGGCTAAGCGATTGGCGCCATGCAAACCTGTGCTGGCACATTCGCCGCAGGCATATAAATTTTTGATCGATGTTCGGCCCCACTCATCGGTTTTAATTCCGCCGCAACTGTAATGTGCAGCCGGCGAAACAGGGATCATTTGTTTGGTAACATCAATGCCGATGCTTAAACATTTTTCGTAAATGTTTGGAAAATGATGAACAAAACTTTCTTTACTCATATGTCGGCAATCCAAATACACATGTTCGGTTCCGGCTTTTTTCATTTCATTATCGATTGCCCTTGCAACAATATCGCGTGGTGCCAAATCTTTTCGTTCATCATATTTTTCCATGAAAGCTTCGCCGTCTTTATTGCGAAGAATGCCACCATCGCCGCGAACTGCTTCGGTAATTAAAAATGACGGGGACACACCGGGTTCGAACAAAGCTGTTGGATGAAACTGAATAAATTCCATGTTTTCAATCCTTCCTTTTGCACGGTACACCATTGCAATTCCATCGCCCGTTGCAATGCGTGGATTAGTTGTGGTGCGGTATGCCTGACCATTACCTCCCGTTGCAAGTAATGTTATTTTGGAAAGAATTTTTTCGATTTGATTGGTGTTAAGATTTAAAACATACACACCATAACATGCAATATCGGGTGTTGATTTTGTTACCAAAAAACCAAGATGATGTTGTGTGATGATATCGATCACAAAACAATGCTTGATGACAGTGATATTTTTTGTTTGATGAACTTCTTCCAACAACGCACGTTCCATTTCTTTTCCGGTAACATCTTTGTGATGTAATATCCTGTATTCGCTATGACCGCCTTCCCTACCTAACGCATATTTTCCTTTTTCATCTTTATCAAACTCGGCACCATATTTAATAATTTCTTTAATTCTTTCCGGGCCTTCCTTCACAACAATTTCCACCACATGTTTATTGCACAAACCATCGCCGGCAATTTCAGTATCATCAATATGTTTTTCGTAACTGTCGTTTGTTTCGTCCATCACACCTGCAATACCGCCCTGCGCATATTTTGTATTGGTTTCGTCGGCTTCGGTTTTAGTGATGACAATAATTTTTTTATCGGGATGATGTTTGGCAACTTTCAACGCATACGTTAATCCTGCAATGCCGCTACCGATAACTAAAAAATCTGTTTGCATATTTTTATTTTGATACGAACGATTATTATTCTCAATGCATTTGAAATGCAAATATGGTATTAAAATCAGTAATTAAATTTTGTGGCCTTTATTTTAACTTTCGCAGTTTTCTGATGATCATTTATCTTTTATTTTTGAAAAAAGATTTCATTAAAAAAGCACATTCATTTTCCAACACACCTTTTACCAATTCTGTTTTTGGATGAAACGGCCAATTTTCTTTGGTGATATGTTTGAATCCATTTTTTTCATCGCTTGCACCATAAACAATTCTGCCGATCTTTCCCCAATACATGGCGCCGCAACACATCAAACACGGTTCGAGTGTAACATATAAAGTTGCTTCGGGTAAATATTTTGCGCCTAAAGAATTGTATGCCGAAGTAAGTGCCAATATTTCGGCATGTGCTGTTGAATCGTTCAATAATTCTACCTGATTATGTGCACGAGAAATTATTTTATTATTGATGACCACCACGGCACCAACAGGCACTTCATCTTTCTCGAATGCCTGCTCTGCTTCGTTTAAAGCCTGCCGCATAAAATATTCATCGTTCAATAATTCCATTTTGCTAAGGTAAAGCAATTAAAAATTTTGAATTGATTGTTTGTGTTTGCTGCCATGAAAACGGGACTTTGAACCGAGCGTGGCAACAGGCGATGCCATGAAATGTTGCAGCCTGTAACATAAATAAAAAAGCCACTTGAAAATCAAATGGCTTTTTATTGAAACAAATTTTTTATAGTTTTTTAATTTCAATGTTTCTAAACCAAACATCAAAACCATGATCCTGCAATGCAATTTTTCCTTTATGAAAAATTCCAAATCCCGGCATGGACTTGAATTTACTTCCCGCAATTAATTTTTTCCAGTTATCATCCCACAAATTAGTTTTAACAACAGTTGTTCCGTTTAAACGTAATTCTAATTTTCCTTTGTTCACAATAATTTCGGCCAAATTCCATTCGCCATAAGGTTTTACGGTTTCTTTAGAACAAGCGATCAAATCGTATAAATCGCCGGCATGGTGTTTATAGATTTTTCCGTCTTCGTTTCCTGCATTATCCAACACCTGCATTTCGGGACCGGTAAACCAAACGTATTTATATTTTGCTGTGTCTTCGTGCACTAAAAAAATAATACCGCTGTTACCGTCTTTAGAAATTTTCCATTCTAATTTTAAATGAAAATTTTCGAACTCTTCGTCACTTACAATATCGCCACCATCTTTTATTTGCCATCCGTCTTTTTTGGAAGCATCTAAATGAAGTGTTCCGTTCTCGGCCTTCCATGCACTACCAGCAGTTGATTTCCCGTAGCTATGCCAGCCTTTGGTTGATGAACCATCGAATAAAGAAACCCAACCATTTTGTTTTTTTGTTTGTGCATTGCAAAACAAAAATGAAGTAGATAAAATTGTAAGCAATATGAGTTTGTGCATGATTATTTGTTTTTAAGTAACAAAATATATTTAATAATTTGTTCGGCATCATCTTTAGATAAATTAGGATGCGGAGTCATTGGAATTTGTCCCCAAACACCTGTGCCACCTTTCAAAACTTTATCGGCTAATTTGCTTATATCGGCAGATGTATATTTATTGGCAACATCTTTATAAGCCGGGCCTACTAATTTTTCAGAAATTTTATGGCAGGTTAAACAATCATTTTTTGCAATCAATGCCAAGCCTTTTTGGTAATCGGGATTAGAACTGATATCGTCTGTTTTTTCTGTGCCAGGAGCAGTTTTGTTTTCATTACTTCCGCTTCCGCAGGCTGTCATTAATACAATTGCTGCCATTGCTGCCAAATACTTTTTCATTTGATTTATTTTTTGATTTGATTGTTGTGCAATTTTATTTAATCACAACAATTGTTATAAAATAAGGTTTAACACAAAACTATTAATCAATTCCCAGAATGTGTTTGTTAAAATTTTCATTTGACTCCGTTGCTGCAAAATCATCAAATGCTTTTTCTGTTACTTTAATGATATGATCTTTAATAAATGCGGCGCCTTCTTTTGCACCATCTTCCTGATTTTTTATACAACATTCCCATTCCAATACAGCCCAGCCTTTATAATCGTATTGTGCCAGTTTACTGAATATTTTTTTAAAATCAACCTGACCATCACCCGGTGACCGGTAACGTCCTGCACGGTTTAACCAACTTTGATAACCACCAAATGTTCCTTGCTTTCCGGTTGCATTAAACTCGGCATCTTTTACATGAAATGCTCTAATGCGTTGGTGATAAAAATCGATGTATTGTAAATAATCTAATTGTTGCAAAACAAAATGCGATGGATCGTATAACAAACAGGCACGTTGATGATGATGTACTTTTTCTAAAAACATTTCGTAAGTAATGCCATCAAACAGATCTTCGCCGGGATGAATTTCGTAACACACATCAACACCGCATTCATCAAAATAATTTAAGATGGGCAACCAACGTTTTGCCAATTCCGTAAAACCCATATCTACCAAGCCTTCCGGCCTTTGCGGCCATGGATGAAATGTGTGCCACATTAACGAACCACTAAATGTTGCATGTGCATTTAATCCTAAATTTTGCGAAGCTTTGGCAGCATATTTTAATTGTTGAACAGCCCAGGCTTGTCGTGCTTTCGGATTTTTTTTAATTGAATCCGGAGCAAATGCATCAAATAAATCATCGTAAGCAGGGTGCACTGCAATTAATTGTCCTTGCAAATGTGATGACAGTTCGGATATCTCCAAACCGTAATTTTTTATTTTTCCTTTCAACTCATCAGCATAGGTTTTACTTTCGGCAGCTTTTTGCAGATCGATAAACCTTGCATCGAGTGTTGGGATTTGAATTGCCTTAAAACCCAATGCTGCGGCCCATTTACAAATATTTTCTAAACTGTTGAATGGTGATTTATCGCTTATAAACTGTGCTAAAAAAATAGCAGGACCTTTAATTGTTGTCATTAATATTTAAATTGAATATTGATGATTGAATATTTTTATACTTCAAATTTAGTCCACTTCAGTTCTGATTTTGAAGATGCAACAACATTATCAATAAATGCCATTCCCCTTATACCATCTGCAACGGAAGGAAAATCTAAATTTTCTTTTGATGCAACTCTCCCTTCGATCTTAGCCGATAATGTTTGTGCAAAATTTTTATAAATATTTCCGAACGCTTCGAGATAACCTTCGGGATGTCCGCCGGGAGTTCTGCAATTGCTCGTTGCATACGTTGATAAACGATCGCCGTAATTTCCGCCGGCTCTTAATATTTGTGTTGGTGCATCCAGCCATTTCAGCAATAAAGTATTGGGTTCGTGATGCGCCCATTCAATGCCGCCTTTTTCGCCATACACACGGATCTTCAATGCATTCTCTTCGCCGGCTGCAACCTGCGATGCCATTAAAACCCCTGCTGCACCATTGTTAAATTTTAATAATACATTTCCGTCATCATCCAATGCACGTCCTTCAACTAAAATATTTAGGTCGGCACAAAGATGTGTTATCTGCGATCCGGTAATATATTCTGCAAGATGCGCCGCATGTGTTCCAATATCGCCCATCGACCCACTCTTGCCACTTTTCTTTGGATCTGTTCTCCAGGCTGCCTGTGCATTTCCTTCGCGTTCACTTAATTTACTTAACCATCCCTGCGGATATTCGACCCAAACTTTTCTGATCTTTCCCAACACACCATCATTCACCATTGCACGCGCCTGTTTCACCATCGGATAACCCGAATAAGTATGCGTTAAACAAAGCATCAAACCTGTTTCCTCCACTTTTTGTTTTAATTGTTTTGCTTCGTCCAAAGTAAATGCGATGGGTTTTTCGATCACCACATTAAATCCATGATCAAGCGCCATCATGGCTGGGGCAAAATGTGCGAAGTTGGGCGTAACGATGGTTACAAAATCAATTCTTTTATCGGCAGGTAACTGACTTTCTTTTTTGATCATCTCCTCATAATTAAGATATATCCTGTCTTCATTTAAAAATAAAGAGCGGCCCGAATCAACAGCGATATCAGGATTAATACTTAATGCACCGCAGCATAATTCGATCAAACCATCCATATTTGCCGCGATGCGGTGAATGGCACCAATGAAAGCATCTTTACCGCCGCCAATCATGCCATATCTTAATTTTCTTTTCATGTAAGCAATGTTTAATTTTTTAAAGATCGTATTATTCGGACGATGAAGTAATGAAAAATTTTTCAGCAAACGTTTGCATCTGATTTTAAATTGACATTAATCAAAAAAATGTTCGTTAACATTTTTTTTCAGGAATTAAAAATTACATTTAAACTTCTTTTCCAACAAGATTACTTATTAACTAACGACTATGCAACTTACTACACGGCTTAAATTATCTGCTATGATGTTCCTCAATTTCTTTGTTTGGGGAATTTGGTTTGTAACAATGGGAACATATCTTTCTAAAACTTTACACGCTACCGATGTTGAAAATGGATTGGCTTATGGTACGCAGGCGTGGGGCGCCATTATTGCTCCGTTTATTATTGGATTGATCGCCGATAAATTTTTTGCAGCACAAAAGATTTTAGGTGTACTGCATATTTTAGGTGCAGGATTGATGTACTACATTTCTTCGAGAACAGATTTCAATTCTTTTTATCCGGTTATTTTAGTGTACATGATCTTATACATGCCAACATTGGCATTGGTAAATGCGATCTCATTTAAACAAATGAATAACCCCGAAAAAGAATTTTCTTTTATTCGTGTTTGGGGAACGATTGGATGGATCGCTGCCGGCTTAATTATTGGCTGGCTTGCATTTGAGCAAAGTGGTTCGTTGGTAAATACTTTTAAAATAAGTGCCGCCGTTTCGCTGGCATTGGGTTTATTTAGTTTTACATTGCCCAATACACCACCCGAAAATACTTCAAAGAAAATTTCGATTGCAGAGATCATTGGACTGGATGCATTGAAATTATTGAAGGATAAAAATTTTCTTGTTTTCTTTTTATCATCATTGTTGATCTGTATTCCGCTGGCATTTTATTATCAGGAAACGAATTTGTTTTTGAATGAAACAAAAATGAGTGGCGCTGCTGCAAAAATGAGCATGGGACAAATGAGTGAAACTATTTTTCTTTTTCTGATGCCTTTATTTTTTGCAAGATTGGGTGTAAAGAAAATGTTGTTGGTAGGGATGATCGCATGGATGATACGTTATGTTTTATTTGCTTACGGCAATATTGACGACAGTATTGGATTTTTATATCTGGGAATAATTCTTCATGGCGTTTGTTACGATTTCTTTTTTGTTACCGGGCAAATTTATACCGATGAAAAAGCAGGAGCAGCCATACGTTCGTCGGCACAAGGCATGATAACTTTAGCTACTTACGGTGTGGGAATGTTAATTGGTTTTTGGTTTGCAGGCATGATAACCGATCATTATAAAACTGTTGACGGGCATGCGTGGAAAAGCATTTGGTTAATTCCTGCAGGTATTTCTGCAGCAATGGTTTTGTTGTTCTCATTACTTTTTAAAGACAATAAAAAAATAGGTAAATAATTTTTCATGAAAAAAACTACGGCATCTCATTCAAGAAGAACAGCAATAAAAAATATTGCTTTGACTTTTGCAGGCATTGCTGCAACAGGAAAATTTGCACTGGCTTCGTCTGAAAAAAATTATTCAACAGCATTAAAAGGAAATATTAATCATTCTGTTTCGCGATGGACATTCGGTTATCTTTCTTTGGATGAATTATGTATTGCCGTAAAAGAAATTGGATTTAATGCCATTGATCTTACCGGCCCCAAAGAATGGCCAACCATGCAAAAGCACGGTGTGTACAGTTCTATGTGTTATACATCGGGCGACAATAATTTGAATAAAGGATTAAATAATCCAATCTATCATCAAAAATTAATTGATGAATATTTAGAAGTGATACCTATCATGGCAAAAGCCGGATACAAAAATCTCATCTGCTTTACCGGAAAACGCGAAGGAATGGATGATGAAACGGGAATGAAAAATTGCATGACCGCTTTATCAAAAATTTTACCTGTTGCAGAAAAGAATGGAGTTACGATGATGATGGAATTATTGAATAGTAAGATCGATCATAAAGATTATATGTGCGATCATGTTGAATGGGGTGCAGAATTATGTAAACGCATCGGCTCCGATCATTTCAAATTATTGTTCGATATCTATCACATGCAAATTCAGGAAGGCGATATTATCCGAAACATCAGGGATTACCATCAGTACATCGCACATTACCACACCGGCGGTGTTCCGGGAAGACATGAAATAAATAATACCCAGGAATTAAATTATACCGCAGTGATGAAAGCCATCGTTGCAACGGGTTATAAAGGATATGTTGCCCAGGAATTCATGCCAACATACCCAAACAAATTAGATTCATTGAAAGAGGCAATCAGTATTTGTGATGTGTGATAAGAATAGTCAGGGTGAAACAATTTTACTTTCTACTTGTTGAATAAAGGGCAGAACGTACAAGTGTGCGACGCAACAGGCGATGAGCAGCGAACAAAAGTTTGTAACAAAATAAATAAACCTAACAAATAACATGGCAGATCAAACCTATGACGCAATTGTAATCGGCTCGGGAATCAGTGGTGGCTGGGCCGCGAAAGAACTCACCGAAAAAGGATTAAAAGTTATTATGCTCGAACGCGGCCGAAACATCGAGCATATAAAAGATTATGTGAACGCTAATAAAGAAGCATGGGATTATCCGCATCGCGGGCATCGCACACAGGAAATGATCAAAGAATATCCCGTTTTAAAAAGAGATTATCCTTTGAATGAAACCAATTTAGATTTTTGGGTGAAAGATTCTGAATGCCCTTACACTGAAGTAAAACGTTTCGATTGGTTTCGTGGCTATCATGTTGGCGGACGTTCGTTAACATGGGGCCGGCAAAGTTATCGTTGGAGCGATCTGTATTTTGAAGAAAATGCAAAACAAGGTATTGCTGTTGATTGGCCTGTTCGTTATAAAGAATTAGAACAATGGTACGATTACGTTGAAAAATTTGCCGGCGTTAGTGGTTCGAAAGAAGGATTGGCACAATTGCCCGATGGACAATTTTTGCCGCCAATGGAATTGAATTGTGTGGAGAAAGATGTTGCTGCAAGAATGAAAACAATTTACAAAGGAATGCGGCCCATGATCATTGGCCGTACAGCACATATTACTGCACCGCACCCCGATAGAGAACAATGCCAGTTCAGGAACAAGTGTTGGTTGGGATGCCCGTTTGGCGGGTATTTCAGCACACAATCGTCCACATTACCAGCTGCCATGAAAACAGGAAATCTTACTGTTCGTCCGTGGAGTATTGTTACAAAAATTTTATACGATAAGGATACAAAAAAAGCAACCGGTGTTGAAGTGTTGGATGCCGAAACAAATAAAACTTATGTGTTCAAGTCAAAAATTATTTTCTTAAATGCATCTACATTAAACAGTGCTTGGATATTGATGAATAGTGCAACAGATATTTGGCCCGATGGTTTAGGAAGCAGCAGTGGCGAACTGGGGCATAACTTAATGGACCATCATTTAAATGTGCATGCCGGTGGTATTGTTGAAGGATATGAAGATAAATATGTGTTTGGTCGCCGTGCCAACGGATTTTATATTCCGCGTTACCGAAATTTCTTTGGCGATAAAAGAGATTATGTACGCGGCTTCGGTTATCAGGGTGGTGCAAGTCGTGAGAGTTGGAATAAAGAAGTGGCGGAATACAGTCTGGGTGCGGATTTCAAAGAGGCACTAACAGAACCCGGTCTTTGGAGTATTGGAATGGGTGGCTTTGGAGAAACACTTCCGTATCATGAAAATAAAGTAACGCTCGATAAAACTAAAAAAGATAAATGGGGATTGAATGTTCTTTCGTTTGATGCAGAATTAAAAGAGAACGAATTGAAGATGCGGAAAGATATGTTGAATGATGCCATCGAAATGTTGGAAGCTGCCGGAGTGAAAAATGTGACAGGAGGTGATACCAATCCTTATCTCGGCAGGGGTATTCATGAAATGGGAACTGCAAGAATGGGGCATGATCCAAAAACATCGGTATTAAATAAATGGAACCAAGTGTGGGATGCAAAAAATGTTTTTGTTACCGATGGTTCGTTCATGACCTCAGCGGCTTGTCAAAATCCTTCATTAACTTATATGGCATTTACAGCACGTGCAGCAAATTATGCAGTAGAAGAATTAAAGAAAGGAAATTTATAATTGTGACTACCATAAAAAAATATAATTATTTTTTTCAATTGCTTTTTTGCAGTTTATTATTTGTGATGAGTAATGCTGCAAATGCGACTGTTGTAGTTATTACACCGCATCCCGATGATGCAGAAGCATCTTGTGGCGGATTAATTGCCAACACAATTGCTTCGGGCGAAAAAGTAATTATTATAACCATGACCGGTGGTGAATTAGGCATTGGCGGAAAAACAAATGAAGAAGCAAGACTCATCAGAGAAAAAGAAGCAAGAAATGCTGCGTCAATTTTAGGTGCAGAAATAATTTTTTTTGGTGCTGTTGATGCTTCACTTGTTTCGGATGCGATAAACACAGAAAAGTTGAAACAATTATTATTGAAAATAAAACCAACCATTGTTACGGCTCCATGGCCAATGGATGTTCATCCCGATCATCAGGCAACGGGAATGCTTGCGTGGCGAGTGTTTCAGGACAATCAACTTTCGTTTCAGTTATTTTTTTACGAAACAACCAATTCACCTCATACAAAAACATTTCAGTTTGTACCAACAGATTATGTTGATATTTCTGATCAGATGGAAAAGAAAAAACAAGCAGTGTATCAACATAAATCACAAGGTCCGAACGAATGGTATGGCATGTACGAAACATTGGCTACGGTTCGTGGTTATGAAGCCGATGTTCGTTTTGCAGAAGCATATATCCGTGCAAATAATTCATCGGGTTTAGGTGGTCGTTCAAATAAAACAGAAAAAATTTTATCAATAAAAAAATAAAAATTGCCCGGCGATACAAACCATATTAACATCAATTCAAAAGGCATTGCACAAAATACTTTCGATGCAATTGTTATAGGCAGCGGCATCAGCGGCGGTTGGGCTGCAAAAGAATTATGCGAACATGGTTTAAAAACTTTGGTATTGGAAAGAGGAAGAAATGTTGAGCACATCAAAGATTACCCAACTGCTACGAAAGACCCGTGGGACTTCGATCACAGAGGATGGATAACTGATAAATTTAAAAAGGCAAATCCTCTTATTACGAAAGCTGCAGGCTTTGCAGAAGATACAAAACATTTTTTTATTGAAGATAAAGATCATCCATACATTCAGGAAAAACCATTCGATTGGATTCGCGGTTATCAGGTTGGCGGTAAATCTTTAACATGGGGAAGGGCTTGTCAGCGTTGGAGTAATTTTGAATTTACTGCACCGCATCGGTATGGCTATGGAATTGAATGGCCGATTAGTTATGATGATATTGCTCCCTGGTATTCTCACACAGAAAAATTTATTGGCGTTTGCGGCAATAAAGATGGAATTGAATCAATGCCCGATGGCGAATATTTACCACCGTTTGATTTTAATTGTGTGGAACAACATATCAGTGAATCGATCTTGAAAAATTTTAATCGTCACATGGTGCGTGCACGTTGGGCACATTTAACAAAGCCAAACGAAATTCATTTACAACAAGGTCGCGGACAATGTCAGGCTCGTAACTTATGCATGCGCGGATGCCCGTTTGGCGGCTATTTCAGCTCCGTATCTTCAACTTTACCATGGGCTACAAAAACAAATAATTTAACTGTTCGACCACACTCGGTTGTTCATTCAATTATTTATGATGAACAAAAACAAAAAGCAATTGGTGTAAGAGTGATCGATGCAAATACAAAACAGGCAACAGAATATTTTTCGAAAATAATTTTTGTAAATGCATCAGCATTAAACAGCAATTTGATTTTATTGAATTCTACTTCGAATCGTTTCCCAAATGGTTTGGGAAATGATAGCGGCATATTGGGAAAATATATTTGCTTTCAAAATTATCGCGGATCGATTGGCGGGCACATCGATGGCTTTGAAGACAAATATTATTTTGGCCGCAATCCATCCGAAGCAATTGTTGCCAACTTCAGGAACCTGCATCAACGCGATACAGATTTTGTTGGCGGTTATACCATTTTTTCGGGTGCAGGAAGAGAAAGAGGAAATGCAAATGAACAAACCGATGCAGTTGGAAAAAATTTAAAAGATGCAATGACCGAGCCGGGCCCTTGGTATGTGTACATGTACATGCAGGGCGAAACAATTCCGAAAGAAAATAATCATGTGCGGTTAAGCAAGGATCAAAATGATCAATGGGGCATTCCATTATTAATTACTTCGGTTGGTTATGATGATAATGATGATAAAATGGTGAAAGATTTTTTAACAGAAAGTAAAGCCATGTTAGAAAAAGCCGGCGTAAAAAATTTGAAGACTTACGACAGCAAACAAGCACCGGGATTGGATATACACGAAATGGGCGGATGCAGAATGGGCAAGGATCCTAAGACTTCAATGTTGAATGAATGGAATCAATTGCATCATTGTAAAAATGTTTTTGTAACCGATGGCGCCTGCATGGCAAGTACAGGAAATCAAAGTCCGTCTATTTTATACATGGCATTAACTGCACGAGCAGCAAACTATGCAGTTGAACAATTAAAGAAAAATAATTTATAAAAACAGTATAAATAAATTTTATGGAAAGAAGAGAGCTTTTAAAAATGATAACACTCGTTACCGGTGGTGCATTAATTGGCGGCGAGTTTTTGTTATCGGGTTGTAAAAACAATGCAAGAGCTGAAGGAAGTTTCAGTGATGATGATATTGCTTTTTTGGACGAAGTGGCCGAAACCATTCTTCCTAAAACAAATACGCCCGGCGCAAAAGATGCACAGGTTGGTAAGTTGATGAGCGTGATGGTGAGCGATTGTTATGAAGCGAAAGATCAAAAAATATTTCATGATGGTTTACTGAAATTGGATGAAGCATGCAAGAAAAAATTCAGCTCATCGTTCATGAAAATTAATATTGAGCAACGAAAAGAATTTTTGACTGAGTTGGATAAGGAAGCAAAAGAATATCAAAAAACAAAAAAAGAAGATGACCCCAATCATTATTTTACGATGATCAAGCAATTAACCTTGTTTGGGTTCTTTACCTCGAAACCCGGTGCCACAGAGGCTTTGCGCTATATTGCCATCCCCGGAAAATACGAAGGTTGTGTGCCGTATAAAAAAGGTGAAAAAGCTTGGGCAACTTAATGAAGCTATGAGCTGTGAGCTTCGAGCTGTGAGTTTTTACCGAGATTCGTGATTGTTCCACATTGCTCCGAACGTACAAGTGAGTGACACAACAGGCGATGACATGAAATACAAAAGTTGGTAACATAAAAATTTTTATCAAACAGTTCTTATTTTTTTATTTATAAAACGATTGTTATGCAAAACGACAGAAGAAATTTTATTAAACTCGGCGGTTTATCTGCATTGGGTTTAGCGATGCCGGTAAAGAAATTTTCATTTTTGAATGATGAAATTTTTGGTTCACTAAAAATTAAACAATTCGGTATCCAGTTGTGGACGGTGAAAGAAGATATGGCGATAAATGCAAAAGATACTTTGAAAAAAATTGCAGGAGATGGTTACAAACAAATAGAAAGTTTTGAAGGAAAGCAGGGAATGTTCTGGGGAATGACGCATAAAGAATTTAAAAAATACATGGATGAGTTGGGAATGAAAATTATTTCATCGCATTGCGACACAACAAAAGATTTTGAGCGCAAAGCCGCAGAGGCAGCGGAGATTGGGATGAAGTATTTGATTTGTCCGTGGAAAGGCCCGCAAAAATCTATCGACGATTTTAAACGCTTTGCTGATGAGTTTAATAAAAATGGTGAAGTGTGCAAGAAAAACGGAATCCGGTTTGCTTATCACAATCATGATTATTCGTGGAAGCCGGTTGACGGACAAATTCCGCAGGAAGTGATGATGGATAATACCGACAAAAATTTAGTTGATTTTGAAATGGATATTTATTGGGTGGTTGCTGCCGGAGTAGATCCGAACGTTTATTTTAAAAAATATCCGAACCGTTTTCGGTTATGTCATGTGAAAGATTTAGGCAAGACTGCAACCGGACATGAATCGGTGCATCTTGGAACAGGAACCATAGATTTTCATTCTATTTTAAAAACAGGAAAAGAAAACGGACTGGAATATTTTATTGTTGAACAAGAAGCATTCACCAATACCAATCCATTAGAAAGTGCAAAAATAGATGCTGCCTATCTGAAAGCATTTTAAATATTTGGGTGAGAAGTGATAGCATAAAAAAACGTCGGGTGTTTTAATTAACACCCGACGTTATATTTTTTAGGAAGAAAAATTAAGCAGCTTATTAATTGAGCGAAGAAGAAAAAAATAATTTATTAACTGTACCTATCAAGAAATGTTTTGTCAATTTTGTTTTTAATTAATTCGTTGACTTTATCAAAAAGATTATTAGATTGAATGAATTCTAAAATACCATCATCATCTTTCCATTCTAAATCTGTATCCTCTTCTTTATAACTCGTTGCAATTTCCACAATACCTTCAATCATGTATTCTTTCATAATACGAAACATAGCTGTTCGCCAATCAAATTCTGATTCGAAAGGCAAGTGGTAAATTTCATTTACTTCCATAATTGTATTTTTTAAGTTTTTCTTTTTTTTGCCCATACACTTGTTAATGATATAACCACCAAAATTTATTTGCCCAAGGTCCACCCATCTCGATAATTTCTTTTTACAAATTGATTGGCATCTTCGAAATTGGTGATCTTCATATTATCACCATCCCATAATAATTTTATATTTCTTCCGGGATAATCGAATTCGTTTGGCTTGTTGGCTCTTGCTTTTTTAATATCATAACTTCTGATGGCAAGATTACCCATTAAAACTATTTCGGTTAATGGCCCGGCCAAATCGAAATGTGAGCTTAAATTTTTATGCTCGTTGCTTTCGTATCCTGCAATACAAGCTTCAACCCATGCTTTATAATGTCCTTCATCGCCACCGGGAACACGGGCCAGCGTTTGTTTTACATGTACTTCTTCATTGCGCGAAAGCGGCAGTAGTTTTGGATTTGCACCGTAAGTGCCGCACATCATCTTTCCTTTTGTGCCTATAAATAAAACCGCATTGCCGCCATCGCCAAATAAATCGTTGGCACCTAATTCTTCAGGTCTTTCGGGTTGGATACCACCATCCATCCAGTGCAATTTTATATCATGTAATTTACCTTTAAAAGTAAGTGTGATGTGTGAAGATGTTGGTCCGCTTTCGGGATAATAAGCTCTTGTCCATGGTTGAGTATAGCGTGTGGCAACACTGCATTCGGCTTCAGTTGGATAGCCCAAACCTAAAACACGAAATGGTGCTTCAATTAAATGGCAACCCATATCACCCAAAGCACCGGTACCATAATCCCACCAACCACGCCAGTTAAACGGCAATAATCCATCCACATAATCTTTGTATGGTGCTGTCCCCTGCCATAAATCCCAATCTAATTGCGAAGGAATTGCTGAAGCTTTATCGGGCCATTTAATTCCTTGTGGCCAAACAGGCCGATCGGTAAAACAATAAACAGTATGAACATCGCCGATAATATCTGCATCATGCCATTCGCGTAGTTGCCGAACGCCATCACCCGATGCACCCTGGTTACCCATTTGTGTAACTACTTTATATTGATGTGCCGCCTTGGTCAACATTCTGGCCTCATAAATATCGTGTGTCATCGGTTTTTGAACATATACATGTTTGCCCAATTGCATAGCTGCCATGGCTTGCGCAGCGTGCATGTGATCGGGTGTTGAAACAGAAACCGCATCAATATTTTTTTGTTCTTTATCCAACATCTCCCGAAAGTCTTTATAATATTTTGCGTTGGGATAACGCTTGCGACTGGTAATACTTTGCCTGTCGTCAACATCGCAAAGCGCAAAAATTTCTGCTTTACCACTTTTATAAAAATTAAATAAATCGCTCGATCCTTTACCGCCTGCACCAATGCCCGCAATAGATAATTTATCACTTGGTGCGATAAAACCTCTGCCCAGCACATGGCGTGGGATTATATAAAATCCAGTTGCGGCGATGGCGGCATTACGAATAAAATTTCTGCGTGAATTGTTTTGAACTGATTCTTTAGGTTGATTTTTTTTCATTGTCAATCGTTAATATGAGGTAATGAAAATAAAGATTTAAGCATAATTATCCGAAGAAAATATTTGGATGGTTTATAAGGAAAAAATGGTGGCTGTTTGCTGTCAATTTCAATCCTCAAATCTGATAAATGGAACGTTTGTCTCATTTATGGAACAATAACCCGTTTTCCTGTTTTTTAAACTATTCATTATCAGCTATTCTCTGCAATGGCATCTACTTTGAATTATCTGTTACAGTAAATCATCAATAAAAAAATTGATCCGGCTTTTAAAATAATTAAAACATCTAACTATGCTCAACAAATTTAAATTCCTCGTAGGCCTGGTTGCGATAACAGTAGCAATGGCTATCACCTCGCCTTATACCAATATGTTTGGTAAGCAGTATAACAGCAATATGGATTTTTCGTGCTGCAAAAACAATCAGCTCGTCATTCACCATTATTATACAACCAAAGCTTTTTGGGTAACGCTTAATAAAGGTTATGATCTGGAACCTGTTGGTAAACCATCAACAGATTGCAATATTACCTGCGATGAATAAATAAATTATTCGGCCTCAAATAAATTAGTACAGCAATAAAATAACATGCTGCACCTCGTTTTATCATCATAAAATGAGGTGCAGTTTTTTTTGCTACCGGCTAATAGTGTTTAAAACTTAACGCAGGCAGTTTATATCATGTCGCAATATTTGTTATCTTGTTTTATACAAAACCCGATTGGTGATTTTTGTTGTTGATTTATTTTACTCAAAAAAATAATTATGCCTAACGTTGATCTTCAGCAATTGCAAAGTATGCGCAATCATTTTGAAACGGGAGTTACAAAGCCCTATCATTTCAGAAAAAAACAATTGCAAATATTAAAGCAGGCGATATTAAAATATGAAGACGAGATCAGTGCAGCATTATATTCTGATTTAAAAAAAAGTAAAGAAGAAGCATACAGCACCGAAATTGGTTTGGTATTGAGTGAAATTAGTTTGGCGATAAAAAATTTAAGCAGCTGGATGCAGCCAAAATTTGTTGGTACCGATCTGGCAAATCTTCCTTCGTCCAGCAAAATCTATCGTGATACATTAGGTGTTGTTTTAATTATCGGTCCGTGGAATTATCCTTTTCAATTAATCATGATCCCATTGGTGGGTGCTATTGCCGGCGGCAATGTTGCCGTAATTAAACCAAGCGAATTTGCAAGTGCCACAGCCATCATCATCGATAAAATAATCACAGAAATTTTTCCTGATGAATATGTTTATTCTGTTTTGGGCGATGGTGCAACTGAAGTTTCTGCCATGATGCAATCGTTTCGTTTCGATCATGTTTTTTATACCGGCAGCATTCCTGTTGGTAAAACGATTTATAAAATGGCTGCCGAAAATCTCGTCCCTGTTACGTTGGAATTGGGCGGCAAAAGTCCTTGTGTAGTTGAGGCTGATGCAAACTTAATAACTGCTGCAAAAAGAATTGTATTTGGAAAATTTTTAAATGTTGGACAAACATGTATTGCTCCCGATTATGTTTTGGTGCATCAGTCGGTGAAAGATGAACTGATCAAAAATTTAAAATCATCCATCGAAAAATTTTATACAAGCGATGCATCGACAAGTTATGATTACGGAAAAATAATTAATGAAAAAAGGTTTGATAAACTCGTTAGTTATTTAAATGAAGGAAATGTTATTCATGGCGGTGCACATGATAAAAGCAAACTATTTATTGCACCAACTTTGATGGATAATGTTTCTTTGGATTCCTCATTAATGAAAGAAGAAGTTTTTGGTCCGATATTACCCATCATTTCTTATTCAACAACCGAAGAAGCTTTACAGATCATCAAACAAAACGAGAATCCGTTGGCATTTTATTTATTTACAACCAATAAAAAAAACGAAGACGAATGGATAAGATCTGTACCGTTTGGCGGCGGTTGCATTAATAACGCCGATTGGCATTTCGCCAATCATAATCTGCCTTTCGGTGGTGTGGGCAACAGCGGCATTGGCGCTTATCATGGCAAGTTTACGTTCGATACTTTCACCAGATTAAAGGGTGTTTTAAAAACGCCTAACTGGTTCGATCCTTTTATAAAATATCCATCATTCAAAGGGCGTTTGAAATTATTTAAATGGATATTCAGATAACATGAAAAAAATCGTCATTATTACAACTGTCTTGCTTATTGCAATGTTATTGATCAAACAAAAAGATATGACCTTCCGGCAATCGATCTTAAAAACTATTTATCCTGTTGTAATGTTTTTTGGAAAATTATTTCCATCAAAACATGCAATGTTGGTAAATGATAAATTTATTCAACCATCAGTTTCTTTTTACGATTTGAAAGCCATTGCAAATAATGGTGATACGGTTAATTTTGAAAATTTTCGCGGGAAAAAAATAATGATTGTAAATACTGCAAGCGATTGCGGCTATACTGCACAATATGATGAATTGGAAAAATTGTATCAGCAATACAAGAATAGTTTAGTCATACTGGGTTTTCCCGCAAACGATTTTAAAGAACAGGAAAAAAAGAAAGATGATCAAATTGCCAATTTCTGTAAAATAAATTATGGTGTAACTTTTCAATTGATGAAGAAAAGCCACGTGGTTAAAGGCGTTGAGCAAAATGAAGTTTTTAAATGGTTGAGCGATTCAACAAAAAACGGTTGGTGTAATCAACAGCCTCTTTGGAATTTTTCGAAATATATCATTAATGAAAAAGGTGTGCTCACCAACTTTTTTGCACAAACCATTTCGCCGTTGGATAAAAAAATTATTGCAGCCATAAAATAAATTCGGCACTCATTCGTCTTACCTAATCAAACAATTAAAAATGAAAACAGCATTAATTACAGGTGCATCAAGCGGCATTGGCGAAGAGTTTGCGAAACTGTTTGCAAAAGATAAAATCAATCTGGTATTGGTTGCCAGAAGTGAAAATAAATTAAAAGATTTGGCGAATGAATTGCATGAACAATTTGGTGTTGCTGTAAAAGTGTTGGCAAAAGATCTGAGTGTATTGAAACAAGTGGAAGAAGTTTATGAAGAATTGCAACAACAAAATATTTCGATCGATTATTTGGTGAACAATGCCGGTTTTGGCGATTATAATTTATTTGCCGAAAGTGACTGGAAGAAGCAGGAAGAAATGATAAACCTGAACATCATGGCACTTACAAAACTTACTCATTTATTTTTGCCTGCGATGGTTAAAAATAAATTCGGTAAAGTGCTGAATGTGGCTTCTGCAGCAGCTTTTCAGCCGGGGCCTACCATGAGTGTCTATTATGCAAGCAAAGCTTTTGTGTTACATTTCAGCGAAGCAATTTCGAATGAACTGGAAGGCACAGGTGTATCGGTTACGGCTCTTTGTCCGGGTGCATTTGAAAGTGGTTTTCAAAAAGCTGCGTCATTGGAAGAAAGCCGATTGGTAAAAGGGAAAAAGTTGCCTACTTCAAAAGAGATCGCAGCATTTGGTTACAAACATTTGATGAAAGGAACAAGGGTTTGCATTCCAGGAACGATGAATTATATCATGGCAAATTCAGTTCGATTTACGCCAAGAAGTTTGGTTTTAAAAATTGTGAGGATGATGCAGGATAAAGCGAATTAATGGAACACAAATGAAACTGATTTTTACGGATTAAATTTTTTAAAAGTTGAATAGAGAAAAGAACGTTGAAGAGTGCGACGCAACAAAAGCAAAATAGAAATTCTATTGCTGGCTACATAAAAATTACACCGGACATTTTTCGTGGTAATTAATTAATTCTATCGGTGTTCTTTCAATTTCTAATCCGGCATACTTTGTTTCAATTTCGCCGAGTGTTTCTTCGATCTCTTCCACCGTTTTTAATTGAACCAATTTATTGCGGTATTGTTTGATGTCGGGAAAACCTTTTAAATAATTGGCATAATGACTGCGCATTTCGAAAATGCCCGACATGCCTTTTTTCCATTCGATGCTTTTGTGTAAATGTTTTTTAATAACGGTTATTCTTTGATGAATGTCGGGCGCAGCAGGCATTTCGCCATGTTTGAGAAAATATTTTATTTCGGAAAAAATCCAAGGATAACCGATGGCAGCGCGGCCGATCATGATGCCATCCACACCAAAACGATTTTTATAATCAACAGCTTTTTGTGCCGAATCGATATCGCCGTTACCAAAAATTGGTATGTTGATGCGTGGATTATTTTTTACTTTGGCAATTAATGTCCAATCAGCTTCGCCCTTGTACATTTGCGAACGTGTGCGGCCATGAATACTTAATGCTTTAATGCCAACATCCTGCAAACGTTCGGCAACTTCTTCAATATTTTTATTTTGTTCATCCCAACCCAATCTTGTTTTTACAGTAACAGGCAACGATGTTGAACGAACAACAGCTTCGGTCAATTTAACCATCATATCAATATCTTTCAACACACCGGCGCCTGCACCTTTGGTCACCACTTTTTTTACAGGGCAACCAAAATTTATATCAACCAGATCGGGGTTAACTACCGAAACTATTTTTGCGCTCAATGCCATTGCTTCTTCATCGCCGCCAAAAATCTGGATACCGATGGGACGTTCATAATCGAATATGTCTAATTTTTGCCGGCTCTTGATGGCATCACGAATTAATCCTTCGCTCGAAATAAATTCGGTGTACATCAAATCAACGCCATTATCCTTGCACACTGCACGAAACGGCGGATCGCTCACGTCTTCCATGGGTGCGAGCAATAAAGGAAAATCCGGAAGTTCTATGTTGCCTATTTTTACCATTCATCAAAACTATTACCTTTCCGAATCGGAAAGAGTTGCAAATTTACATTCAATTATTTTAAGTAAATATTTATGAGTCCGGAGGAACCGTTAGAAAATTTATTTGAACAAGCGATACATGGCGAAGAACAACCATCTGTTATTGCAAAAAAACACAAACCTGCGATCAGTTATTTCGGTCAGTTTGGAATATTGATCGGATTGATCGGTGGCGGGATCGTTGTGGGAAGTTTATTGGGAATGGTTGTTTGGATGATGATAACCGGGAAATTTCCATCAGCAGGAATTGAGAAAGACATGTTCAACCCGGCTTATGCCAATGCCTTAAAAGCAATGCAGGTGGCACTTTCGTTCGGTATGTTTTTTCTGCCAACATTTTTTTATGCGATGATCGTTAATAAAAAACCATTGCAACATTTAGGGTTCAGGTCGTTGGTTAGTATGAAACAAATTTTATTAGTTGTATTGATTGCTTTGGTAGGATTATTTTTAAGCGGTGCATTGGGAGAATTAAACGAGATCATTCCTATATCAAAAAAATTAGCCGCAACATTTCATAAATGGGAAGACGATTATTCGGAACAGATCATGGCAATGGCAAGCATGAAAACTGTTTGGGATTATATTTTTACACTGATGGTGATTGCGGTTGCGCCGGCCATTTTTGAAGAAGTTTTGTTTCGCGGCGGGCTTCAGCAATTATTTATAAAATGGTTTGGCAATGTTTGGATAGGCATACTTGTTACCAGTATTTTATTTAGTGCAGTGCATGGCAGTTATTTTGGTTTTTTGCCAAGAGCCGCACTGGGCGTTATTTTGGGACTTTTATTTTATTACAGCAACAATATTTGGTTAAACATTTTAGCGCATTGTTTAAATAATGGTATTGCCGTTACACAATTATTTGCAATGAGTAAAAATGGAAAGATTCCAAAAGAAGCGATGGATGATAATATGCCGTTTTTTTCGGGGCCACCATCTGCCGTAACAATAATTTTTTTGGTTGCGGTTGGTATTGCTATCATGATACCATTGATGAGAAATTTTAAAAAAGAATGCGTGCGAATTGGTGCCGATAAAATTGATAACACTTTTTCTCCAAGCGAAAATCCTTTTGAATAATGCAGCAATGGCACTTATTATTTAAGACACGCAATCTTGCCGAAGCAAGTATTTTGCAGGGCATGCTGGAAGAAAATGAAATTCCTGTACAGGTATTAAATAAATTAGACAGTAGCTATCTTAATTTTGGTGATATCGAAATTTATGTACCTATTCATTTTAAAGAATTGGCAAAACAATTAGTAGATAAAGCACTGCTTAATTAAACAAATCGTACTTCTTAGTTCGTAAACCATACCTATCATGGCATTCAACCTTCAAACATTTAAAACCAGAACCCTTACTGCCATTGTGTTTGCGGTGGTGATGCTTTCGGGATTATTAATTAATCAGTGGACATTTTTTATTTTATTTACCATCATTCATTTTGGTTGCTGGATCGAATACCAAAAATTAATCGGGCTGATTGATGAAGATTACAAGCAAATAGATTGGTTTCATAAATACAGCATTATGTTGTTGGGTTTTTGTTTTATGATGTGGATGACGAACTATTCTTATAAAATTAATCGCATAGAATTACAGGGAATTGGCTGGTTGGTAGGATTGATCATTGCGATTTTATTTTTAGGAAAAGAAATAGTTTTTAAAAAACAATTGAATATAAAATTGATCGGTTACTCGTTGTTGGGATTAATTTATATTTCTTTAAGTTGGGGATTGATGATGAGTATTAGGAATATAGGAATGGTATTTAAGTTCTCGAGATTGATTTTTGATTTTGGAATGATTTATCCTTTAATCATTATAGTTTCAATTTGGATAAATGATACGATGGCATACATTGTTGGTTCTTTCATTGGTAAAACGCCTTTATCAAAAATATCTCCTAAAAAAACATGGGAAGGGACTGTTGGTGGAGTTATTTTATCGGTTACAGTGATTGGTCTAATTTCTTATCTCATCACAAAAAATATCGACGTAAATATTTTAATCATTGCTTTAATAGCTGCTGTTGCAGGCACTTTCGGCGATTTGTTAGAAAGCAAAATAAAACGCATGGCCAATGTAAAGGACAGCGGTAGTTTTATGCCGGGGCATGGTGGATTTTTAGATCGATTTGATTCTTTATTGATTGCCACTCCTTTTGTTTGGTTATTTATTAAATTGTTTGTTTAGATGCAAACTGATATGCAGTACAAGTGTGCGACGCAACAGGCGATGCCATAAAATACTACTGCAGGTATCAAAATTTTTCTCTCATTTCTTTCTTTTATATTTGCTGTTCAATAATTACAGATGATTATTCACAGAGAGGGATACAGAACAATCGGGATTGCTGCATTAGTTTTTGGTGTGGTGAATTTATTATCGTTTGCGTTTATCAGTTCGCAACTTTACTGGCTTTCTGTTTCGATTTTTTTGATCTCTTCATTTTTATTGTTGTTTTTAATTTCATTTTTCAGGATACCTGAAAGAAGATTAACCAAAGATGATCATAAAATAATTTGTCCGGCCGATGGCAAAGTAGTGGTGATTGAAGAAATGATCGATGAAGAATATTTTAAAGATAAACGCATTCAGGTAAGTATTTTCATGAGTCCGGCAAATGTGCATGTAAACAGGAATCCGATGAGCGGCGAAGTGATCTATAGCCAATATCACAAAGGGAAATATTTAGTGGCATGGCATCCAAAATCGTCAACCGAAAATGAAAGATGGAGTGTTGCTGTAAAAAATAATTTCGGAACAATTTTATACAAACAAATTGCCGGAGCATTGGCAAAAAGAATTTGTAATTACACGCATGTTGGTCAGCATGTAAAACAAAATCATGAATTTGGTTTCATAAAATTTGGCAGCAGGGTGGATGTGTTGTTACCTGTTGGAACAAAGGTTGATGTTGAATTAAATCAAAAAGTAAAAGGTGGTGTAACAGTGTTGGCACATTGGAATTAATGCCGTTTATCATAAAAACAATTTAAAATTTTTGAAGCTCATTTTTTATATTTTCAAATACTTTACTTTTATCAAATACTAAAATTATTTACTCTTAAAACTCGGACCATGAAAAAATTATTGATGCTTGCAGTTGCTGCTTTTTTAGTAAGCGGTGTTGTATTTGCACAGGACAGTACTAAAACAAAAATGAATTGCGGCAAAGATTGTAAAAAAGGAAAATCTTGTGGTAAAGATTGCAAAGGAAAAGACTGCAAGAATAAAAATTGCTGCAAAAAATCAACAGCAACTATGAAATCGTAATTTCGTTTTTACGTTATAAATAAAAAGCCTCAATAATTTGAGGCTTTTTATTTATAGAATATTTTCTAATTCTTTTAAATGATGAACAACATAAGTGGCATGAATATGCGGTTCCACGTTTAAATGATTTACAAAAATGGTATCTAAACCTGCATTGATGCCACCCTGAATATCGGCATCTAAATTATCACCGATCATGATGCTCTCTTCAATTGCTGCACCCGATTTTTGTAAGGCATATTCAAAAATTTCTTTGTTGGGTTTTATGCTGTTGCTGGCTTCGGAAGTTATTACTTCAACAAAATAATTTGTGAGGTTGCTGTTGCGTAATTTATTGTACTGAACATTTTCGAAACCATTGGTTATTAAATGCATGATATACCCTTTGTTTTTTAAATAATCCAATATTTCAAAAGTGTAGGGGAACAGATTTTTTTTTGTTGGAAGAATTTCCAAATATTGAACGGCAATATTCTTTGCTAAGTTTTCATCAGCAATTTTAAATTCCAATAAAGCTAGCCACATCCTTTTCCATCGCAGTTCATCCTGTTTGATCAAACCCTTCGTGTATTTATCCCACAGCCTGTGATTGTGATAACTATATTTCGAGAAAAAAATTTCAAAATCAGCAACACCTTTTTCTTTTAAAGAATTAAGTTCGTACAGATCCTGCAATGTTTCTTTCGTATTCATTTCAAAATCCCATAACGTGTGATCAAGGTCGAAGAATAAATGTTTATAAGCCATGCATTAATTTAAAAATGATGATGCGATATTTGTTTCGTCAAATCTAACGGCAAAATATAAATTAACTATGAATATTATTATTACCGGTGCATCAAAAGGAATTGGTAAAGCCATCGCACATCAATTTGCTGCTGCAAATAACACTTTGTTTTTATGTGCACGGAACGAAGATGTGTTACATAAAACTGCCGATGAACTGCGCCAACAATTTCCCCAATCAACTATTCATACTAAAATAGTCGACATGCGTCAAAAGCAAGCTGTGCAAGACTTTGCGACATGGTGTTTAAGTTTTGGTGTGCCCGATATTGTTGTGAATAATGCAGGGAAATTTTTGCCGGGTTCCGTTCATTCGGAAGCAGATGGGATATTGGAAAAAATGATCGAAACAAATTTGTACAGCGCTTATCATTTAACAAGAGCGTTGCTGCCTGCGATGATTAAAAACAAAAGCGGGCATATTTTTAATATCTGCTCCATCGCTTCTTTGCAGGCGTATAAAAACGGCGGAAGCTACAGCATCAGCAAATTTGCGCTACTTGGTTTCAGCAAAAATTTACGCGAAGAATTAAAACCTTTCAACATAAAAGTTACTGCTGTGTTACCTGGCGCAACTTTAAGTGATAGCTGGGCCGGCAGTGGTGTTGATGAAAATAGAATTATGGAAGCCGGTGATGTTGCCAAAATGATCTTTGCTGCGTCGCAATTATCGCCGCAAGCTTGCGTGGAAGAAATTATCATGCGGCCACAGTTGGGCGATTTGTAAAATTCTTTTGTTGCGAGCAATAGTTTTTCATGGCATCTTCGTTGCGTCGCACTCTTGTACTGAAAATAAAAATTCAACAATTTTATTTTTTTTTCGCAATCTCTTCAATCGCCCTAACCAATTTATTCAGGTCTTCAATTCTTGTATAAACATGCGGCGTAATTCTAACGCAACTAATATTTTCCCAAACAATGCCAACCGTATGAATTTTATAATTGTTGAACAGTGCATTGTCTAATTCGCCCGGTGTCATTCCATCAATACTAACACCGCAAATCGAACAGGAATATTGTGGTTTAAAAGAAGTATGGATTTTTACTTTCGGAATTACACTTACTCTTTCGGCCCAATAATTTTTTAAATAACGAATGCGTTCTTCTTTCCTTTTATTACCAATGGCATTTTGAAAATTAACAGCTTCGCCAATGGCCTGTTCAATCGGAAAGCTTCGTGTACCAAGGGTTTCGAACTTTCTGATATCACTACTTCTTGGTTTATCATTACAAACCAACGGCCATATTTTTTTAATCTTTTCTTTCTTTATCCATAACATTCCGCTGCCAATGGGTGCACTTAAAAATTTATGCAACGATGTTCCCCAGTAATCACATTCAAGATCAGGAATATTATAATCGAGCAATGCAAACGAATGTGCAGCATCACAAATAACTTCAATTCCGTGACGATGTGCCATTTGCGAAATCTTTTTCACCGGCATAATTTGTCCAATCCAATTAATGATATGTGTTACATGAATAATTTTTGTTTTGGGTGTAATTGCTCTTTCATAAGCATTTACAATTTCTTCATCATTTTCTATCGGGAAATTAAAACTGATCTGATTGTATTTTATTCCGTCTCTCTCTTCGCGTTGCCGCCATGCATTGATCATGTTTGGATAATCCTGTTTGGTACCGATCACTTCATCACCGGCTTTCAGATCCAACCCAAAAATCACCGTGTTCAACGATTCGGTTGTATTTCGGTTAATGGCAATTTCTTCAGCATCACATCCTGCCAGCTCTGCTAATTTTTGTCGCAACGGTTCCCTGCCCTGATCCAATATCCGCCACATAAAATATGAAGGCCCCTCATTCACCAATTTATTATAACGTTCAAGTGCTTCCTGTACAACACGTGGCGCAGGACTAACGCCGCCATTATTTAAATTAATGATATTCGGACTAACCGTAAACGCCTGCTGAATTACGCTCCAGTAATCTTCATCGGTTGCAACATCGGCAGCCGATAAATTTTTAACACGTTGTTGTGATTGCTCCATTTCGGCAGCGTGTAATTGATTAAATAAGCTGTTGGCAGAGAATGCACCAGCCAATAAAGTTGCTTGTTGTAAAAATTTTCTTCGGTGTTGCATGGCAATTAGTTGAAGAAGAAAGATAAAAAATTATTCCCAGCAACCTATATTTGCTACGAAATAATTTTTGAATGAAGAAACTGATTTTAATATTATTCCTTTTCGCGGCTTTCTTTCAAACAGCCGTGGCACAATGTTCTATTTGCTCTAAAACAGCCCAACAAATGGGCGAAGGCCCTGCAAAGGCATTGAACGGCGCCATCGTTTATTTAATGGTAATGCCTTTTGCCATCATAGGTTTCATCGGTTATCGCTGGTGGAAAAAAGAAAAACAAATCATCGCCGAACAAGATTCTTCTTCTTTGTAAAAAGAACTTTTATGTTGCCAACAGTTGTATTTCATGGCAGAAACAGACAACATCCATCTCTCTTCTCCTTTAGGAGAAGATGCCTGAAAGGCAGATGAGGCTTGCGTCGCACCCTTCAACATTCAGAACATTCTGAACTTTTTTATTTAAAATATTGCTGAATGAATTGATACAGGTTTGTGTACCTTTTTGATTCTATTTCTTTTTGCAGTTGTTCTTTGCTTATGTCCTTCATCCTGTATTGTTCAATTAAATGAAAAGCCCTTTCGGCCATCAATACATTTTTTCTTTCGGGCGCTGATGCAACTTTTAAGTGCTCATTTATTTTTTCGAATAATTCTTTCACACCTTCTTTCTGCGAAGCAATTGTTTTAACAACAGCAATGCCATTTTTATGTGCAGGCGTTAAAATAGTCCGCAAATTTTTTACAAAAATATCTGCATCGGGGCGGTCGGATTTATTTACCACAAAAATATCTGCTATCTCCATCAATCCTGCTTTCATCGTTTGTACTTCATCGCCGGCTTCAGGCACAACAACAACAACGGTTGCATCGGCCAATCCTGCTATTTCCACTTCACTTTGTCCAACACCAACTGTTTCGATAATAATAAAATCAAAATTCGCCGCTTTCATCAGATCGGTGATCTCTAAAATTTTTGGATGCAATCCACCCAAACTTCCCCGTGTTGCCAACGAACGGATAAAAACATCGGGATGATTATACCATTCGCTCATTCTTATTCTGTCGCCAAGCAACGCACCTAAATTAAATGGCGATGAAGGATCAACGCATAACACACCTACTTTTTTTTGTTGGGCGATCATTTCGCCGATCAAAGCATCTGTCAATGTACTTTTGCCTGCGCCGGGCGGACCGGTGATGCCAATGATTTTTGTGGAAGATGCAGGCAATTGTTGCAGCAGTTCGAAATAATTTTCAAATTCATTCTCCACCAGCGAAATCGTTCTGGCCAAGGCTTTCACGTTGCCTTGCTGAATTTCCTTTAATAATTGCTGCCACATGAATTACTGAAATAAGATTGATTTTTTATTACACGGATTGTTGCGAATTACACGAATTAAGAAAAGTAAATTTATGTATTCAATTTACATCATTTTATTTTTAGTGTAATTTATAAACACGAATTTAGTTGCTTAATGAAAGCATTGTTTAAAAATATTTCGAAAAAGCAAATCTCGTTTTTGATGGTGTGTTTGCTTGTGATTGGTTTTTTGGCAGGAAGAGCAGCATTATCGCTTATCTCTGTTGCAATGCCTTTTTCATTTTTTTGGAACCGTGCAAATAAAATAATTATTCGAAGATTATTGATCGCAGCGGCTTGCATCATTCTTCCGGTATTGGTTTCGGGGTTATGGAGCGATGATAAAAATATTTGGCTGCAAAGTTTTATTAATAAAATACCGTTGATAACGATTGGTGTTGGATTATTATCGATCGATCTGAATAAAAAACAGATCAAACAAATTATCTGGTTACTGAATATTGTGGTGATGATTGGATGTTTGTGGAGTGTGATCAATTTTTTGAACGATAAAGATGCCATCACAAAATCGTATCTCGTTGCCAAAGTGATGCCAACGGTTTTGGATGATGACCATATCCGTTTCAGTTGGTTGGTAACCTTATCGATTATTTTATTGAACTGGCAATTAATTATTCAATCGAGTAAAATTGAAAAAATTATTGGTGGCATCAGCAGCATTGCATTAATTATTTATTTGCATTTGCTTGCATCAAAAACAGGATTGCTTTGTTTGTATGCGAGCATTGTTATGATGATCTTTTATTTTCTTTTTAAAAAAGAAACAAGGAAAATAAGTTTCTTATTATTGATTTCAATTGTGGTTCTTGCTTTTATTGCATACCAAAGTTTCCCGACTTTGCACAACCGGGTGCAATATGTTTTATACGATTTCAATAATTATTCGAAAGGAAAGATAGAAACCGGATCTTCAGACGGAGCAAGGGTTTTGTCGATGAAAGCCGGTTGGTTTATAACCAACCAACATCCATTTACAGGAGTTGGTTTTGGTGATTTAAAGAATGAAATAAATCGTTGGCACCAACAATTTCATCCAACAACACAAGACTACGAAAGATTTATTCCAACGAATGAATGGTTGATTTATTCGTCGGCCAGCGGATGGATGGGTGTTATTTTATTTTCGGCAGGATTAATTTTTTTGTTACCGTTTTTTTCGCTGAAAAATATTTTTTCATTTTGTTTGATGATAAGTTTGATCATTCCGTTAATAACCGATGATTCGTTGGAAGGACAATATGGTGTTGCTATTTTTTCGATCGCGATTTGTTTGGGATATTATTTAAAAAAGATGAGTAGCGAACAGAATGTACAAGTGTGCGACGCAACGAAGATGCCATGAAATACTTTTGCCCGTAACAAAAAAATAAAATCATTTTCTTCGCAAATGCAGCAGTTTCGCATATTTGACCATGGTTTGATAAGCAACCGAAGAGGCAATAAAAAAACCATCAGCGCCATCCAAAAAACCGAGTTTAAAAATATAACCGTTAATAAAAGCAACCAAAGGATTGATAATTAAATTAAAATAATTGGCGTGTTTACCAGCATCGAACATGGCTTTTGCCTGGATGGTTGTGAACTTATTATTTTGTGTGATCACTTCTTCGAGCGAATAATAACTGTAATGAAAAATATCGCCGCTCAAATGCTGTAATCCACTGCCAGACTGCATTTCGATCTTATCGTGCGGATTGGTGCCGCCCCATTTTCCTTTTGTTTTATCGAGCAGCCGTATTTTTTTATCGGGATACCAACTACCATGTTTGATCCACTTGCCGCAAAAACTGCTGCAACGGTTCATAGAGTAAGCATCTGATAAAAATGGTTTTTGTTTTATGGCAGCGATACTTTGGCGCAATTTATCGCTTAGCATTTCGTCGGCATCCAAACTCAGCACATAATTATTGGTTGCCTGGTCTAATGCGAAATTTTTTTGTTCGATATAACCCAAAAATTTTTGTTTGATGAAACGAACATTGTACTGATTACATATCTGTTCGGTTGCATCGGTTGAAAGAGAATCGACCACAATAATTTCGTCGGCAATGCCCTGAACACTTTTCAGGCATCGCCCAATATTTTTTTCTTCGTTGAATGTTATGATCACAACAGAAAGCAGCATCATAATTAAAATTAACGGTTCGAAGATAACAAAGCAAATCAATCCAATCATCACCAGTCCTAACGATAGAATACATTTGCAAATACTGTTTTTAAATTTAATTTTGAACTATAAATCAATTTCATGCAAACTACCTTCTGTTTTGATTTCGGGAATTCGCGGTTAAAGCTTGCCATTTTTACGGGAAGAGAATTAAATGATGTGGTGGTGCTCGAAAGCGATCATCCGTCGGCGATAGAAAAATTATTAGAAAAATATCAACCGCAAAAATCAATTCTTTCTTCTGTAATTAATCATGATGCGGCATTGGAAGAATTGTTGAGTGCAAAAACAAAATTTCATAAACTTAGTTACACCAGCAAAATTCCGATCACAACTGCTGTTGGTAAACCGGAAACAATTGGTGCCGACAGGTTGGCAATTTGCAGTGCAGCTGTTGATCTGTATCCGCAGCAACATTGTTTGGCTATTGGTTTGGGAACCTGCATCACTTATAATTATATAAATAAATTTCATGAATTTTTGGGTGGCAGTATTTCTCCGGGAATGAATATGCGTTTCCGTGCCATGCACGAGCAAACAGCCATGTTACCTATGATAGAGGCAGAGCACAGCTTTCCGCTGATTGGCTATGATACTAAAACCAATTTACTAAGCGGCGTAATTATTGGAATGGCAAAAGAAATTGATGGCATCATTGATGCGTACAATGAAAAATACAGTCATTTAAAAGTAATGCTGACGGGAGGTGATATGGATTTTTTTATGCCGCATATAAAAAATAAGTTGAACGCCGATCCTTATTTATTATTCAAAGGTTTATTTGCTATCAGCGAGTTAAATAATGTTTGATTTTAGTTTGATAGTTTAAGTTTGCAATTCAATCATGGCAATATCATTTCACACAATAAAAAAAATATCGCTTGCATTTTTATTCTGCATGATGATTGTTTCGTGCGAAAATGATATTAAACAAGTGCAGGCCTTAGGCAAAAAGAAAGATGGCGTGGAGGAAGGGAAAAATATTGAAAGCTTATTAAGTACCGGCGGAAAATTAAAAGCCGATTTAAAAGCGCCGTTCATGCTGCGGTATTTATTTGATACACCAAGAGTTGAATTCCCGAATACTTTACATGTTGATTTTTACGACAGTACTGCTCAGGTAGAAAGCCAGTTATTTGCCAAACACGGATGGTACAAAGAATATGAGCGCAAAGTCTTTTTAAGCGACAGTGTTATTGTTTTCAATATAAAAAAGGATACACTTTGGTGTAAAGAACTATGGTGGGACCAAAACGCAGAAACCTTTTTTACAGACAAGCCCGTAAAACTAAGTCAGCAAGATCCCAATCAACCCCGCCAAATCCTTTACGGGCAAGGGTTGCGCTCTGATCAGAATTTTAAGAATATCACTATCATTAAAACCGGAAAATTGTATAATGATGGCAAAGAGAATTTTATTAATGTGCCGGATAGCAGTTATTAAATAAAAAAGTCGACAAGTTTTTTATTGACCTTGTCGACTTTTTTTGAATTAATTATTACAGTTGTCTAATCTTAATATTTTTAAACCCTACTTCGCTTCCGTGATCCTGCAGTGCAATGAATCCTTTTTTTGCTAAGCCATATCCCAGTGCATCTTTCCATTTTCCTTTTGCTTTTAATGGATAATACAAAACTTAAAGAAGTGCAAGCAACAATTAATAAAAAAATTTTTCCTTTAATTAATTTTTTAAGAAATGATTTTAAGATTTACAGGATCCCATTTAATAGCTTTTTCTTTAAAATAACTATCGTTACAAAGCAGTGCCGGTGCGGCTGCGCGATAACCAAACAATGCATCTTCTTTTGAAGTTGCACCGGTTCGGATACAATTAAAAAAATGGTCGAAGTGATCGTAGTGTGCACCTTTATAACCATCTTCAGCTTTAAAAACAGTTGTATCGGGTGGCAACATTTTTTTTCTTTCGTAAGTTGTAACCTGATTCGATTTTGTTTTCAATAAAGGATCATCAACAGCTGCATATGATTTATTTTTTGTGAGTGTTACTTTATCCCACTCAACATTCATCGACCCTTCGTTACCAACCAATCTTAAATAAGTATTATCGGCAGTGCCATCAACAAAATTTACGCGCAGCGATAAATTAAACGGAGGATGAACAGTTGTTTCGGGATAATCGAACATGCCCAATAAAATATCGGGTACTTCTCTTCCATCTTTCCAATAACGCAACCCGCCTGTTGCCATTACTTTATTCGGACCAACTGAATTAGTGATAAAATGCAAACTCGAAAATAAATGCACAAACAAATCGCCCGAAACGCCCGTACCATAATCTTTATAACAACGCCATCTGAAAAAACGTTTTGCATCAAAAGGCCGTTCAGGTAAATTATGTTCAAACATTTTCCAGTCAACAGTTTTATCGGATGCATCAGCAGGAATATCATATTGCCAGGCACCGAATGGAGAATTGCGTGCCCAAAAACCTTCGGCATAATTTAATGTGCCGATAGCACCGGCTGCTAATAATTCTTTTGCTTTTTCATTACCCAAGGAACTCATTCCCTGACTGCCAACCTGAAACACAACTTTGTTTCTGTTTTGTGCTTCAACAACTGCTGCTCCCTCTGAAACATCGTGCACCATTGGTTTTTCGCAATACACGTGTTTGCCTGCATTCATGGCAGCTACCGAAATATCTTTGTGCCAATGATCGGGTGTTGCAACAATTACCGCATCAACATCTTTGCGATTAATAATTTCATGAAAATCTTTTGTTGTAAAAATATCGTTACCGTATTTCTTTTTAGCATCGGCTAATCTGCCATCATACAGATCGCAGGCAGCAATTAATTTGATGCCGGGAACTGAAATTGCAGTGTTTGCATCGGCAGTGCCCATGCCGCCTGCACCGATCAATGCAATTTGCAGATGATCGTTTGCGCTTATTTTTTTCTTCCGCATTAATTCAACAAAACTTTCCTGTGCTGCTGCATTTCCAATAGCCGGCAATAACGCGGCGGCAGCAACTGATTTGGAAAACTTATTGATGAATGACCGTCGTGACTGTGAATTGTTTTTTTGGTTCATAGCAAATCGTTTCGAGATGAGGAATAATATTCGAAGAATGAATTTAAACTAAAAACAGTTAACACAAAATATATAATCCTTAAACTTTGAATGATTAATTTTGTGATCCATTATTAATTCATCAAATAAAAAATATCATGTCATTTACATTACCCGCTTTACCTTATGCACACGATGCATTAGAACCGCATATCGATACTTTGACCATGCAAATACATCATGGCAAACATCATCAGGCTTATGTTGATAATTTAAACAAAGCCATTGCAGGAACACCAAATGAAAATAAAAGTTTAGAGGAGTTGGTAAAACATGCCGGCACTATTTCGCCTGCTGTTAGAAATAATGGCGGCGGACACTGGAACCATAGTTTCTTTTGGGAAAGTTTAGCACCTAATACCGGTGGTATTCCAACCGGCGCATTAGCCGATGCTATTGTTGCCGCATTCGGTTCGTTTGATGTATTCAAAGAAAAATTTGCTGCCGCCGGTATGACAAGATTTGGAAGCGGCTGGGCCTGGTTGTTAGTGAAAGACGGTAAATTAGAAATTTCATCAACGCCTAATCAGGATAATCCTTTGATGGATGTTGCTGATGTAAAAGGCGCACCAATTCTCGGTGTTGATGTTTGGGAACATGCTTATTACCTGAAATATCAAAACCGCCGTGCTGATTATTTAAGCGCATTCTGGAATGTGGTAAACTGGAATAAAGTTGCCGAACGTTTTGCTGCAGCGAAATAATTCAATCGAAAAATAATTTACTTTTAAATCCTCTTACTTTGTGAGAGGATTTTTTATTTATAAAACAGCTATATGAACCGCATTGTTTATTCTTTTTTATTTCTTTTATTACTTGCTTCCTGCAACAGTCATACAAAAAAAATTTTAGTGGTGATGAAGGGTAACGGAACTGTTGATGCCGATACCAAAACAATTATTTTAAAAGATGGAGGCGGCACCGATGAAAAAACAATGGAATTAAATTCATCCGGAAAAATAACATTAGCCATTCAAAAAGAAGATGGCAACACAACTGTTGATATTGATGGTGATGGTTATTTTTTATTGAATGGGAAAAAAGATACCATTGTTGGAAGTTATCAAAACTATGCCGCACCAAGCGACACATTTAAAGTTGTTTCTCAGGCCGAATTAAAAAGAGATATCGATTCGTTGCAATTATTGATAGAAAATAAAAATGTTTCTGCTGCCAACAGAAATTATTTTATACTTCCTTATCACGCAGTAAAAGTTACCGGCAATTTAGACGCAATGATAGTATCACCATATCATCGTATGACTTCCATTGAAAAAGTTGGAGATAAAGATCCCGAAGTATATCGTTTCTGGAGTGTTGCAGAAATTAGAGAAACGATCGAGAAACTAAAAGCGATGACCGTTTCAAAAAAATAAATTACGGAACAGGATCATGTCCGTGCCCGCCCCATGGATGACAAGAAGAGATTCTTTTTATTGCCAGCCATCCGCCTTTAAATAATCCATATTTTTTTAATGCTTCAATAGCGTATTGCGAGCAGGTAGGTGTGTACCTGCATTTGGGGCCAAGCGCAGGAGAAATAACATACTGATAAAATTTTATCAGCAGTATAAACGGATAACTAAGTATTTGCAACAGAATTTTCATTCAACTGTTTAATCAGTTTATCAATTAATACCGGCATTTTATTTTGCAGTGTTGCAAAATCGGGTAAAGTCTTATCAACAAATAAAAAAAACACGGCAATCTTTTTATCGTTTGCAGTTGCAAAATCCAGCAAAGGTTGTTTGTTTAAACGATACGCTTCGCGCAATAATCTTTTGATCCTGTTTCTGTCAACAGCTTTTTTAAAATTACGGCTGCTTACACCAACACCGGCTTTTACAGGAAAATCAAGAGCAGCATCTGTTTCATTAAATATCGCTTTTACCGGAAAAACAGAAACAGATTTACCTGCCGTAAATAATTGATCCATCAATTTACGGCTCTTCAATTTTTCTTTCGATCGATATGAGAACAGTTTTGCCATTAACAATTTTTATTCCATAAATTAAAAATAAATTCAACTCAGACTAGCGAAATCTCTTTATATAAAATTAAACTCAATTCGTGTAATTCAATTTAATTCGTGTAATCCCAAATAAAAAAAGCCCCACCAAAAGATGAGGCTGAATATTTTTACGGATGATGAGTCTGAATCTTATTTAAGTCCTTTCTCGTCCGAAATAGTTAATTTTTTGCGACCCTTTGCTCTGCGGCTGGCTAATACTTTACGGCCATTGGCAGTTTGCATGCGTTTACGAAATCCGTGAACAGATTTACGACGACGTTTATGCGGTTGAAATGTACGTTTCATGATAATTTTATTTTACTAACCCAATAATTTTATTTCGACTTCAACAGCGGCCACCATGCCACAGTTTTGTGAAAGGACGGCGAAGGTAAGGACTTGAACTTAATTTTGGAAAGATTTAAGCGATAATTTTATGTTTCCGGCTGCAGAATATCCATTTAGCACCGGTTGCGTCGCACTCTTCAACGGTTTTATCGCTATTCGGCCGATAAATCCAGATGTTTCGATTCAACTTTCTTTCCAAAAAAAACAGCAGCATGTTTATCAAAATCAACTGTAGAATCGGTTGTATAAAACAAAACAGTTTTTCCTTTACTGCATCTTTGTTCCATTTCAGGGTGACGAAGTAAATAATCTTTTAATCCGTTAGCAACAATTTCTCCCTGAGATACAATTGTTGTACCCACCGGCATATATTCTTTTATTTTATCGATCAGCAACGGATAATGCGTACAGGCCAATAAAACCGTATCGATCTTTTCGGATTGATGCATCAAATGATCCAAATGTTTTTTTACAAAATAATCGGCACCTTTCGATAAGTGTTCGTTATTCTCGATCAATGGAACCCACATGGGGCAAGCTTCCTGAAATACCTTCACATCAGGAAAAAATTTTGCGATCTCTATCGGGTACGAATTTGAAACCACGGTTCCGGTAGTTCCCAAAATACCAACATGTTTTGTTTCGGAATAATTGCCAACAATTTCTGTTGTTGGTCTGATCACACCCAACACTCTTTTTGTCGCATCAATTTTTGGAAGATCGTTTTGCTGAATGGTTCGCAAAGCCTTTGCCGATGCAGTGTTGCAGGCCAGTATCACCAACGAACATCCTTGTTTAAAAAACCACTGCACACATTCTAATGTGTATTGATAAACAGTTTCGAAACTTCGCGGACCATAAGGTGCACGGGCATTATCGCCGAGATAGATATAATCGTATTCGGGAAGTTGTTCAACTATTTCTTTTAAAACAGTTAATCCGCCATAACCACTGTCGAAAACACCAATTGCAGCTTTTGTTTGCATGGCACAAAAATAAGAACCATCCTGCATAGCGCAGAATGGTTCTTTTTATCAATTAAAACTATTTAATTAGTGTTTTACTGCCGGCTTTGTTGTTGGTTTTGTACCGGTTTCAGTTGAGCCCGTAGGTAATCCTTGTCTTTTTAACTCATCCATTACTTCCTGAGGTAAAGGCAATTTTAATTTTTGTGCAACTTTAATAGAAATATTATCAGCTAATCCTCCGGGAATAACGCAGGCATCTTTTTTTAATACCCATGTATATTTTTGTTCTGCAACTACTTCCTGAAATGCTGCATATACTTTCTTTAAATACGGTTCTAATAACTGATTTTGTTTTGCTTGCAACATTTGTTGCTGGTATTGTTGCCAGTTTACAATTTTGCTGTAATTGGTTGCAATATCTTTTTGCATTAATGATTTAACCGATGGTGCCAATGTTGCAGAATCTTTTTTAAACGTACTATCCAGGCGTTTGAATTCGCTTAATGTATAATCGTATTCGCCTTTTAAAGAATCTTGTGCATATTGATCAAGTGCTGTTTGAACTTTTTGGATATCAGGAAATAATCCCAACACACTTTCTTCATCAAATACACCAATTTTTAATTGTTGCGCTTTAGTGCTGTTTGAAAAAACAAGGCCTATTGTTAAAGCCACACACACTACTAAAATTTTCTTCATTGTTTTTGTTTTATATTATGTTGATTGTTTTTAAAATTTAATCCCCATTTCCCTCAGTATATCGTCGCTTTTATCTAGTTTCGGGTCGGCAAATATAACGGTAATTCCTTCACTTTTATCCAGCACAAAATCATATCCGCGGGCAATCGAAATTTTTTGAATGGCATTATATACTTTGTCCTGCACCGGCTTTACCAATCTTTGTCTTTCCTTAAAAAGGTCGCCTTCGTAACCAAACCGTTTTTTTTGTAATTCCCTTACTTCTTTTTCTTTATTGAATAATTCTGTTTCTCTTTTCTTTTTTAATTCATCGCTCAGCATAAATTGTTCGGCATCATAATTTTTATACAACCTGTCCAACTCTGCTTGTTTAGCATCAATCTCTTGTTGCCATTGTGTGCTGATGTCTTTTAATTTTTTATCGGCGTCTTTATATTCGGGTATTTTTTCCAAAATATATTTTGTATCAATGATGGCATAACGTTGTGCGTTCGTTGCAGAAACAACGATCATCATTACAATTGCGAGAGAAATAATTTTTTTCATACAGCAATATTTAGGTGAATTAAAAATATTATTCCGGTTCAAATCCTAACATAAAGGTAAACTTGGAAGCATTCTTTAACGGAACGCCTGGAGCTATTCTGTCTAATCCAATTCCGTAATCAAATCCTAACAATCCAAACATAGGAAGAAAAAATCGCATTCCAAGTCCAACCGAACGTCTTAACTGGAAAGGATTATAATCTTTAATATCATACCAGCCGTTGGCAGCTTCAAAAAAGCCCAATGCATAAATAGTACTGCTTGGATTAAGGCTTAACGGGTACCTTAATTCCATAACATACTTATTAAACATAGTGAAGTATTGGCTTGCGCCTGATTGATCGGGATTTACTTTCACATCAGAAGTTTGATAAACAGGATACCCTCTTTGCGAAATAATATCGTATCCCAATAAAGCGTACTGATTGTTTAAACCTGCATCACCCAATTGAAAACGTTCGAAAGGAGAGATTTGTAATTTTGGATTAAATCTTCCGATAAAACCATATTTCGCAGCCACTTTTAATACCAATGCCTTGTTATGCTCGGCGCCATGCATATTTGTTAATGGCACATACCATTCGCTGTTAAATCTCCATTTATGATATTCTACCCAACTATACGGATTTGCCTGTGTAATAAGGTTGGGATCGATTGATGAAAATGGCGGCGTTACTTGCAGGCTTAATATATAATTAGAACCACCACTTGGGAACATTGGGTTGCCAAGTGTAGCGTTGCGTTGAATACCTAGCTTCAAACTTAAGTTATGCGAAAACCCATTATTGAATCCGGGCAAATTAACAGGACTGATATAATAATTCACTAATTCGTATCGAACAAAACTTAATCCTATCGATGCAGAAAAATAGTTATCGGGCCAGTTTAATTGTTTACCTAAGCTAACCGTTGCACCTGATGTTCTTAGATAAGAACTGTTGGCCGCGGCAGTTGTATAGGTTCCCGTTCTTGGATCGTATGCATTCGAAAACTTTGTATCATATATTGAAACGGTAAAAGAATTTCTTTTCTTTCCGCCCAACCAAGGCTCGGTAAATGAAGCGTTATATGAACGGAATGCCTTTCCATTACTTTGAACACGGACACTTAATTTTTGTCCATCACCCATTGGTAAAGGATCCCATGCCGATTTTTTCCAAATATTTCTTATAGAGAAATTGTTAAATGTAACGCCCAAAGTACCGGTCAAACCAATCATACCACCCCAGCCCGCACTTAATTCCAATTGATCGCTTGATTTTTCTTCAACCGAATAATTAATATCAACCGTACCATCTTCGGGATTTGGAACAGGTGTAGGAACAATTTTTTCGGCATTGAAAAAATTCAATTGTCCGATTTCACGAACAGAACGCATCAGATCTGAGCGGCTGAATTTTTCACCGGGTATGGTTCTTATTTCTCTCCGAATCACATATTCCTTTGTTTTATCGTTACCCGAAATACGAATATTTTTTATTGTAGCCTGAGGACCTTCAACGATCCTTATTTCGTAATCAATCGTATCGTTATAAACGGCAGTTTCTACAGGATCGGTATGAAAAAATAAATAACCATCATCCATGTAAATGCTGTTAACATCGGCACCTTCAGGAGGTCCGCCGCCTTTACCCAATTTTTTATTTAAGAGATTAAGATTATAAATATCTCCTTTTTTAATTCCGAGAACTGTGCTTAATAATGAATCGGGATATTTTGTATTGCCACGCCAAGTAATATTTCCGAAATAATATTTATGCCCTTCACTAACTTTCATATCAATATTCAAAGCACCGGCAGGATTATGATAGACAGTATCTCTTTCGATAACTGCATCGCGATACCCTAATGAATTATAATAATCCAGAAGTTTTTCTTTGTCTTCCTGATATTTTTTATCATTGAATTTTGCAGCGGCAAGAAGATTTAAACGCACATAAGGCCTCAATACTTTTTTTGTTTGAGAGAAAGTAAGAAACCCTTTTTCTTTTAAATAATCATCAAATGTGTAACGATTGGGAGCAATGAATCCGCCAAAATCTTCGGGCGGATAAAGCGTTAAACGCATTTGTTCTTTCGTGCCTTTGAATTGCTTTTTTATTTTCGACTCAGCAATATTATTTCCAGCGATATTGATATTATTGATACGAACTTTTACGCCTTTGCTGATATTAAATACCAGCGTAACGGAATTGGTGATGGAAGTGTCTTTCTTTTCATCGATCCTGACTTTTATATTCTGAAATCCTTTTTCGGCATAGTATTTATTAATGGCATCAACAGTAGATCTTTTCATGTTTTCGGTAACAACACGGCCCGATACCAGACCGGCTTTCGACAATAGATCATCGCTTTCTCCTTTGCGCACACCCCTGAAATAAAACTTAGCCAATCTCGGTCTTTCAGTAACATCAATTTCCAAACTAATATTTTTGCCTTCTAATTTTGTAAAATATATCTGCACATTGCTGAAATAATTTTGTGCCCAGAGTTTTGTGATGGCTTTAGAGATATTATCGCCACCTGGAATTGTTATTTCATCACCCACATTTATTGAAGCAATTGACAATAAAAGATTTTCGTCGAAATATCTGTTGCCTACAACCTTAATATCAGCGATCTTATATTTTTTTGGAATTTTTTGATTGAGGATATTGATTAAATCGGCATCAATGGAAGTTATAGTTGTATCAGAAGTTTTTTCCTGAGAGTAAACCAACGAACTAATAAAGCTTGCAACAAAAGCCAGCACTAAAAATTTATACACTTTCTGCATCCGTTTGTGGTTGTTTATAAATATTGTTGCTGAAAGTATTGCATAATTAGCGGCTTTCAACAGTTGTTTTAGCATTTTAAGTTGGGCAAATTAATGCGGAATATTTAAAAGTCTTTGTTAAATCAACCTAATATTAAAATAATCTGCCATTATCAGGCTAAATATTCCTCGTTTTGTATTTGTTTTCCGGTTTTTCCAAACCTTCTTTCGCGGAACTGGAAATCAATGATCGCTTCGAAAAGATTTTCTTTTCTGAAGTCGGGCCAACGGGTATTTGTAAAATATAATTCTGCATAAGCTAATTGATACAATAAAAAATTACTGATCCTGAATTCTCCGCTGGTACGGATCATCAATTCGGGGTCAGGAAATTTACTGGTTGAAAGATATTGTTGAAAAGTGTTTTGGTTTATTTCATTGGGATCAAGCTTACCTGCTTTTACAGCTACCCCAATATTTTTAACGGCATTCACTATTTCCCATCTGCTGCTGTAACTCAATGCCATAATTAAATTTAATCCTGTGTTTTTAGCGGTAAGTTCAATCGCTTCGGCCAATGCTTTTTGCGCATCTTTCGGCAACATTTCAATACTGCCGATTGCATGCATCTTTATATTATTTTTATTAAGGATTGGGACTTCTTTTCTGATGGTATCAACCAATAACGACATCAACCCATTTACTTCAGTCTCGGGCCTGTCCCAGTTTTCTGTACTGAATGCATACAGTGTAAGATATTCAATCCCCAATTCAGCGCAGCCTTCAACAATATTTCTTACACTTTCTACGCCATGATAATGGCCGTACAAACGGTCCTGACCTTTTTCTTCGGCCCATCTTCCATTACCATCCATAATAATGGCAATATGTTTGGGTAATTTTTGTTTGTCTATTTGTGCGATCAGTGGCTGCATATTTTAAACTTGCCTTTTAAAAAGGCAAAAATAGTAAAAGCATATTGTTTATTGCAAGAAACCTGCACGGCTTAGAAAGAAGGACAACGATACGATTGAATATTAAAAGAAATCCCAAACTGTATTGTAGCGAAGGAATCGTTTTTACCATTACCGCGTTGTTTGCCTTTTACACCTATTGGCGAACCAACTTCATAACTTCTGTCCTGCAATAAAAAACCAACAGAAGGGTTTCCGTTTGCATCAGGCGGAAATGCGTCGGGGGCATAGGTTCCACTTACATCATCTAAATATTTTGTGGTAGTGAACCGATAGATCACTTCAGCAAATACATTGAATCTGTCGTTCAACGCTTTTTTAAATCCAATGCCAATGGGAATACAAACTGCAACATTTTTATACGGACTGAGGTTTGGATACAACGGGCTTCCCTGGCCTTCGGTTCCAATGGGTCGCAGATAATATTTTTGCCCATTCAAATAAGCATACGGATCGTAGGAAAAAGCGCCGATACCTAAACTAACATAAGGTGTAAAATCATATTGGGGAAACCCCGGATAAAACTTAAAAAAGTTAAACTGCCCGCTTACACTTAGTTCCCAAACATTGGTATTAAAACTCAGGTTGCGGCTTCTTTGAACAGGACTGCCGCTATACCGATCAGAATATCCAAGAAAAGCATAATTGCCCGAGATCCTGAATCCGATATAATTGTTGAACTGCTTGCTGTAGAAGCCTCCCGCAGCAAATTTTGAGTGGCTGAGATCGGTGGTATTATTCAAATCGCCGAAATAGGTACCCGCACCAATGGAAAGACCCATTTCGCCCTGATGCACAAAACTCTCCGTTATTTGCGAATTGGCTTGAATGAACGGAGTAAGAAAAAATAATATGCTTATGAAAATTTTATACATTATTATTTTAAACTTTATTGTATAAAGTTGCAGGTTTTAGAGATAGATAAAAAGTTAATTTCTTTTATCTAATCCCCATGTTAATTTCGTTCGCAGAGTTGACAAAAAACTGTTTTCGTTCAACCGAATTAAATTAACCGAAAACTTTTCTTTCTTCACTGCCAATTGAATATTGATGTCAACAATTTCCCTACGCGAATCTAATACACAAATAAATTGATCCGACCTTCCTTCCACTTCAAAAGAAATGATACTATCGTCGGCCACCACGATCGATCGCACATTTAAATTATGCGGTGCCACCGGCGTAATTACAAAACTCGATGATTCGGGAAATAATATGGGTCCGTTGCAGCTCATATTATATCCGGTAGAACCTGTTGGCGTAGATACCACCAAACCATCGGCCCAATAAGTATTTAAAAATTCACCATTTAAATAAGTATGAATTTTTATCATAGGTGATGTATCTCTTTTATGAATCGCGAATTCGTTCAATGCATAAGGAGTGTTGCCAAATAAAGGTTGATTGGCATCAACATGAATTAAACTTCTTTTATCAATAATAAAAGTCCTGTTTACCAACGCATCAACGGCGACTGATAACTCATCGCGGCTAATGCTTGCCAAAAAACCCAATCGGCCAAAGTTGATACCAAGGATCGGAATATTACTGTCCTTAACAATTGTTACCGCATCTAAAATTGTTCCGTCGCCGCCAATACCAATTAAACATTCCACATCGGCTTTTAATTCTTCGGGAGATTTAAATGGAATTATATTTTGATCTGTTATCGAAAATTGTTCGAGCAAAGGTTGATAAATAAACACCTGAACTTTATGCAAAGCAAGTTCTTCGAGCAAAGCCTGTAATGAACTGCCTTGCTCCGGATCTAAACCTCTGCTGTAAATAGCTACTTTCATTATATTTTTTTATACTTCAATTTTTCAATTAGAAGTAAATGATGCAAATTTAAAAACTATTATGAGCATGTAAATATAGTCCATTGTTGCCGAGTTGATTGAAACTGTACTCGAAACGAAATACAAAATCGTAAATGGAAACTATATCCAATCCAACACCATAACTGTACATTAATTTATTGTTGAATAATGTATTATTGAGAGTTGGACTATAGCTGTAACCCGCATCACCGTAAGCTTTCAGATAAAATCGGAATGGTATTTTATCGTGCGTTTTACTGTGAAAAGGTGTTTTATAAATATAACTGAATAATTCTCTGTATAATGTAAATTTTCCCAGGGCGCCCGCCGTTCCATCCACCACATAATATTCCATTCCCCGTAAATTATAATATCCGTAGCCAAATAAAGGTTGGTTAACAAAATAATCCCTTGTCGGGAATTTTACACTTGCAGCAGTTTCAATATGGAAAAAAGTTTTTGGTAAAATTGGTTTCGAATACAAAGCATGAAACCCGATTTGCCAAAGGTTGCTTATATTATCCAATCCTCTTTTATAAATAAATGCCTCACCAATAATTCCCTTCGTTGGATAAATATTATAGTCGGTATTATAATATCTGAAATAATAACCAAAGTCGATATATCTAAATTTGGTTGTATTACCCGGATAATAAGCAGGGTTTAATTTTAAAACAGTATCGGCAATCGATTCATTGTTATAGGAGACCCGGAAAAAATGACGAATCCTTTGATCGGGGCGATACGAATAAGTTAGATCGAACCTTGTTACACTTCTCGAATAATCATCCGGAAGTTTCAGAAATACCTGCTGGTTACCGGTGCTTGTTGCATAATTTATTTCGCGCTGACGCGAATAAGTAAACCCTACATTAAACCCCTGTGTTAATTTTTTATCGACGAACGGAAGTGTATATCGTAAGGTTATTTGTTGATCGTATCCGTTGATGAGCCAGATATTCAAATTATCGTTTTGGCCGCTGAAATTGTTTTGCATAAATTTTATTCCGTAATCAACCCTTGCCAGACTCCTGTTTTCCTGAACCCACCATTGATTGAAATTTCTGTCGATCAGAATAAAATAAGGCAGCGGAAAAAAATACCAGCGTTCTTTCACATCAATATTTATAAAAACAACATTCCCTTTTTTTGAAGAAACATAAACCGAATCATCAACAAATAAACCTGTGTTATAAATCAATTGTTTCGATTCGATCAATTTTTTAGAAAGGTCGCTTTCCAAGATCTGGTCGCCTTTTTTAAAAGTTGTTTCTCGTATAATAATGTAGGTTCTTGTTTTTTTATTGCCGGTTACAATTACATCGCCAATTAAAATAACGGGATCTTTTTTTTCCTGAACAGAATCGGAAACAACAACTGCATCAGCAACCCTGGCCGGTTGCGAAAAAGTTTCTTGCTTAAATAAAACAAACAATAAGACTGCAAACCAATATCTCATTTAAATAACCGGTTTTAAAAAAAGTAAATGTAAGCGATTGATGTAACAGCCATGAATTTGTTGAAAAAAATTATCAGGCTACAAGTGTATAATTAAAACAATAGAGAAATTTTTGTAATTGATTAAATATTCAGATAAGAAAGCAGGTGGTTATAATTTTCTTTCAACTCGTTTGTATAATGTTCTTCACCGAAATAATATTGAACCTGATAATCGTACCGTTGAAACGTTGCAACAATATCGCTCACTTCAATTTTATTTATTTTAATAGTAACCGAGATCATCCCCGCATCATTCCCCGGCATGGTATTCAACTGCAGAATGCTGGCATCATTGGTTTCTACCAACCTGCTTATTTCGCCAAACGAATAATTTCTTCTTTCCATTTCCAAAACAATCATTCCGCCGGGATCTTCACTACCTGTAAATTTCGATAATACTTTTATTAATTCGGTTGCAGTGATCACGCCCTTTAGTTCCGATTGTTCGTTTACAACAGCAACAAGTGAAAGGTTTGATTCGGAAATTTGTTTTAATGCCGCTAAAAAATGTTCTTCGGATTTTATGCTTGCCTTAATGAATTGATATTCCAAAGCAGCGACCGTATTATTTTCATCAGCATCCAGCAGATCATCTTTACAAACTAATCCTGCAAATTTTTCTTCGTGTACAACCGGTAAATGCTGCACATCATATTCATCCATTAAATGTAAAGCAAGCGATACTTTATCAAAAAGATGAATGGATGGATAATTTGTTTGTATAAGTTGTGATGCTAACATTTATTTGTTTTCGTTATTATACAGACACTAAAAACTATGCAACAGTTGCAGCAGGTTTTTTCATTTTAGTAAGAAACCTGTTTAAAATTTCATTAAACTCATGCGGTACTTCCATCATCGGGGCATGACCGCATTTATCGATAAAATATAATTCACTGTTAGGAATTAATTTATTGAACTCCCTGCCAACGAATGGCGGCGTAATGGTATCATTATTGCCCCAGATCAATAATGTGGGTTGTTTTATCTGATTCAATTCTTCGCCCAAATTGCTGCGTATGGCGCTTTTTGCCAAAGAAATTACCTTGATGACTTTTATACGGTTATTTGTTATTTCAAAAACTTCATCCACCAGTTCGGGCGAAGCCATAGCAGAATCATAAAACGTCAGCGCTGTTTTATTTTTAATATATTCTCTGTCGCCACGTTTTGGATAACTGTCGCCCATTCCGTTTTCAAACAACCCTGAACTGCCGGTAAGGATCAATGATTTTATTTTTTCGGGATTTTTCAGCACATACACCAATGCAACATGGCCGCCTAATGAATTGCCCAACAGATGGATATTTTCGTATCCTCTTACTTCAATAAATTTTTGAACATGTTTTGCCAGTCCGCTTACTGTGGTATGAAAAATATCCAATTCAAACAACGGTAATAAGGGAACCACAACTTTATGTGTGCTGCGAAAATATTCGATCAAATATTCGAAATTGCTCAATGCGCCAAACAGCCCATGCAATAATATTAAGGGTTCGCCTTCGCCTTCCTCGAGGAATTTAAATTTATCGTGCTGTTTAATTTGATATTCCATAATCTAATTTCTTATGCAAGCAGTAAAGTAGTGTTACAAATAAAAGCAATTTACTGATAAAAAAGTTTAATTGCAGGCATATGTTAATCAAGAAGTAACATAGCTTCAAATAAAGTTAAGGTATTTATATAAAATTATTGAGCTTCGAAAAACTATTTCATCCCTTTTCCAACCGAATCAAAAAATGTTTCAAGTTCGGTAAACATATCTTTAAAAAACGGAATGATCTTCGCAAGGCCATCAATGATTTTTACACCAAGCGGTTCTGTAAATGAATATACTTTCGATTCACTGAAGGTTTCTTGTTTCAGCAAATGAAGTTTATCGGCATAAAAAAGTATAATGCTGAAAACTGCAGCGTAAATAAGCGCATAAAAAACTATTCCACCCAGCCTATTTATCCATCCCATCATCAAAAATTCGGCACTTTTCTGAATGATGGCAGCAATTAATTTGATAATTAAAATGCATCCGACCATCACAATTATAAAAGATAAAAATGGCAACCACTTAGCCGCAATATTGGTGCTGTGTTGCAACCAGCCGGCCACAACTGTCGATAATTTTAATGCAGCAGCTAATGCAATAATAATGGCAACAAACGAAAAAATGGAGGCAATAAAACCACGACTGTATCCTTTAAACACAGCCATCAACATTAAAATGCAAAAAATAATATCAATTACCATTTTGTGTAATAGTTTTATTTTACCGGCAATTGTTTTTCATGGCCTGCCCGAACGTACTCATGAAAATATTTTTTATGATACCAGCGTTCGGTACGGGCGGGCATCGCCTGTTGTGTCACTCACTTCAACGTTCCGTTTTCATGGCATCAACGCACAACTTTTTTAAATAAAAACGATTAGTTTTTCTTTTTTTAAATTTTAGTTTTTTACCAAAATTTATTTTGCCAATAATTCCTTTACAACCGCCGAAATAGCTTTGCCATCTGCTTTTCCTGCTAATTGTTTGGTGGCAACGCCCATTACTTTACCCATATCGGCCGGAGAAGCTGCACCTGTTTCAGAAATAATTTTTGCTATCGCATCTTTTAATTCTGCTTCAGAAAATTGTTTGGGAAGAAATTTTTCTATCACTGCAATTTCTTCTCTTTCTTTTACGGCAAGATCTTCTCGATTTTGTTTTTCAAATATTTCTAACGAATCTCTGCGTTGCTTCACTAATTTCTGTAACAATTTTAATTCGCCGTCTTCACTGATTTGTCCGTTGGCACCGGGTTCTGTCTTTGCTTTAATTATTTCGGCCTTGATGGCACGCAATCCACGCAAACCTGCTTCATCCTTGGCTTTCATGGCATCTTTCATCAGATCCATTATTTGTGTTTCGAGACTCATAACTTAATTTTTTATTGAACGGTTAAACTAAATTTTATTTTCTTTTATCTGCAATTCTTTGAATTTTTGGTAGAACGATTTTGCAAATGTTCTGATATCATTCACCAAAATTTCATCATGTGTGGCGCGGTCATACGATTCGGCCATGCCCATAAATGCCTGGTAATAAAAATCGGCCATTTCATCCACCATCATTTCATTGGTCCACAAATCAACACGCAAAGCACTTTTATCGGCACCATCCCAAAATGCCACCATCATTGCTTTTGCATCCTGAAAATCGGTAGCCGTACTGTCGGATGCTGACCAATTTATTTTTTTTGGCACTTTATCCTTATCTAAATGAACATCAATTTTAATGGTTGAAGTATGCATTGAACTTTTATTTTTAAGTTATTGTTGAATTGCAAATGTAAGATGAAACGGTTACAGGTTTAATGTTCATCATTTTTGATTACACAAATTCTTGCGAATTACACGAATTGTATTTGAGATATTTATTAATCGGTTTCGACAAGCTCAACCTGACATTTCGTGAAACGATTTAGTTTTTCTTTTTTTAGATTTTAGTTTTTTCAATTACTTCCCACATCAATTCAGCAGTTTTATTCCAACTGAATTTTACTGCCTGCAATTTTCCTTCTTCAATCAATTTATTGCGCAACGATTCATCTTTATACAATTGCAACATTTGTTTGGCAATGGCATCTGCATCGATCGGATTGGCGTACAATGCAGCACCACCGGCTATTTCGGGTAAACTGCTAACGTTACTTGTTATTACCGGAACCGCACATTGCATGGCTTCGATTACCGGCACACCAAAACCTTCAAACAAAGACGGGAACAACATTGCATAAGCCGATGCGGTAATGTTTGCCAGTTCTTCTTCGGGTAAATAATTTAATAAAACAACATCGTCGCGGTATTTGTACGTTTTTAATTTTTCAACCACATCATCATATTGCCAAGCCAATCTTCCGGCAACCAATAATTTCATGTTGCTGCGCTGCCATTTTTTAAATAACGAAAATGCTTTCAGTAAGGTCATTAAATTTTTTCGTGGATGGATGCCGCCAACAAATAAAAAATATTCTTTACCATCACTGTATTTTTCTTTTGTTTTTTGTTGCGATGAAATATCTATCGGTTTAAAAATGTTTTTTGCGGCGCTGTAAACAACATTAATTTTTTCAGGAGCAATTTTATATTGCTGAACAATGTCGTTCTTAGAATATTCAGAAACGGTTGCAATTGCTGTTGCCTTATTCAAAAATTTTTTTGTGTATGCCCGATAATAATACAAATGATGTTTTGGAATGAATTGCGGATAATGTTTAAATGCCAGATCGTGCACAACTAAAACCTGCGGAATATTTGTTGTTAAACTGCAAAATCCATAAGGCTGAATCAAAACATCGGGTTTGATGGAACGCAATGCCAGCGGCAGTTTTACATCGTACCAATATTTGAACGAAAGTGCATGCCTTGCTTTTGGCGCAACAACAATTGGCGTAATATTGGATGAAAAAATAAATTGCTCATCATACTCCCGATCGAAAATAAAAACGAATTCGTGTTGCGGAAATTGTTTAGCCAAACGGCTGAATATTTCCTGCACAAAATAGCCGTAACCTTCTAAATTATTTTTTTGTAAAAAGATAGTATTAACCGCAATTCGCATAAGCCGCAAAAATAACTATAATATCTTTTTAAGTTGATTAAAGAACTGAACGTTGAAGAGTGCGACGCAACTTCAGCTTCATTCTTGTTCTGCAGCTTAGTACAAAAAATTATTTCTTCTGTTTAGCAGCCCAATCGTCCATTTTCTTTTCTACAATTTCCAAAGGCATGCAGCCATCTTTTAAAAACTCGTCGTGAAAATCAGATAACTTAAAATTATCGCCCAATTCCTGCTGATATTTATTTCTTAATTCACGAATTTTTAATGCCCCGATTTTATAACTCAATGCTTGTCCGGGAATGGCCATATAACGCTCAATCTCAGCCGTAGCACCATCTTCGCTGATGGCTTCATTATCCATCATGTATTTTATTGCTTCTTCTCTTGTCATATTTTTTGTGTGGATGGCAACATCAACAACCAAGCGGATTGCACGGTGCATCTCATCACCCAATGCGCCCATGTATTGATAAGGATCGGTATATAAACCCAACTCTTTTCCTAAACTTTCGCAATACAAAGCATAGCCTTCGCCGTAAGCGCCATACCATAAAAAGCGGCGAAACTTAGGCAGCTTCTCATTTTCCATTTGCAACGAACTTTGATAATGATGACCCGGAATAGCTTCGTGCAAGAACAAACTTTCCATTCCGCTTGTGGTATTGAATTTTGTTGCATCTAAAATAGGAACATAAAAAATTCCGGGGCGTGAACCATCAGGCGAACCAATATTATATTCGGCACTTGCACTTGCCGCACGAAATGCTTCGGTTTGACGAATTTCGAATTTTGATTTTGGAACCCTGCCGTACATCTTTTTTAAATTAGGTTCCATCTTTAAATAAATGGCATGAAAAGCATTTAAAACATCTTCGGGTTTTTTGTATGGCATGAATTGTTTATCGGTTTTCATGAATTCGAAAAACGATTTCAGATCGCCTTTAAATCCAACAGCATTTTTTACACTATCCATTAAACCGCGAATGCGTTTTACTTCGGATAAACCGGTGTTATAAATTTCGTCGGCGGTTTTGTTGGTAGTCGTCCAATAAGCAATTTCATAATTGTACAATGCAGCACCATCCGGCAAAGCGCTGATGCCGCTTGTGTTTCGGGCTTTAGGCAAATATTCGTTCTTTAAAAAATCGCCTAATTTTTTATAAGAAAAAATAATATTTTTTTGAATGGATTGAGTGAAAGCTTCAGTCAATCTTTTTTTATCGGCATCAGAAAAACCGTTTGGTAATTTATTGATGGGGCCATAGAATAAACTTTTGGTAACATCGCTAACAACCATTGCATCCATTTGCGGAATCATTTTTTGCACCAGCGATTTTGGTAAAACATAATTGGTTTCTATTCCTTTTTTGAAATACTGAATGGCGCTGTCGGTCCACACACTAAACGCATCCATTCGTTTCAACCAGTCATCATAATTTTTTTCGGTTTTAAAAGGTTGATTGCCTTCGCCGCTGCCTAATTGACCAAAGTCCAATGTCATTCCCCAAAACTGATTGGCCGGAATTAAGTTGGTATGAAATTTTAAACCTTCTAAACTTATTTCCATTTCGCGTTTAAAAATATCGTAGCTGATCTTATCGTTATCGTTCAATTGATCCCGGTCGAATTTTGTAACATACACGAGGTAACGATTATAAAATTCTTTTTCTTTTTTGCGATACCCGTCAGTAAAATCGGCATAAAGTTTATCGTTGTAACGTTCGTCGCCAATGGCTGTTGCTTCGAGTGGAAAAAGTTGCAAACGCTCTTCGTAATATTTATCGAACAAAGCAGCTAACTCTTTATTGTCCTGGTTCTGTTGATTGGTATTACTGAGTTTGCAGCTGCTGATAACTGTTGCCAGTATCATCAAAAAGAAAATAATTTTTTTCATGAAAATATTTTTGAAGGATGAATATAAAGAATTGCATCATGCAAAAAGATTAAATTGTACAAGATACTTACATCTTTTCCACCTGCATCTTCAGTTGCAAAACTTGTTTGCTACTTTTACATCATGGCATTAGAACAATTGGATTTATTTTCTGCTGAACTTAATTCTCCCGGACAGGAGAAAAGTAAAACTATATTTGCTGATGAAAAGATCAAGGTGAAGATCAAATCAAAAAAACAAGAACCATTCACCGAAAAAAATACCGAAGAAAAAAGAGGAAGGAAATCTACCAAAGAAATTTATGCGGCGGTTGATTTGATCGATATTCCGGATGATGAAACACTCAATCAAAAATTATATTACAGCATCAGCGAAGTGGCAGGTTGGTTTAATGTAACTGTTTCGCAGATCAGGTTTTGGGAAAATGAATTTGATATTTTAGAACCACGTAAAAACAGAAAAGGCGACCGGCTGTTTCGTGTTGAAGACATAAAAAACTTACAACTCATTTACTATTTATTGCGCAACCGCAAATTTAGTATCGAAGGCGCCAAAGAATATTTAAAAGCCAATAAAAATAAGGCTGAGCTTCATTTACAGCTTGCCGAGTCTTTAACAAAATTCAAATTGTTTTTATTGGAATTGAAGGCGAATTTATCTTAATGATCTTCCATCACTGAGTCAATTTTAATTATGAAGAAAATATTTTTTTTGCTTTTTGTAATTACATTTTCTTCCTGCTCATCATTCCATAAGCTTTCGAAAATTAATTATTCGGTTGTGCCTGATGACAGGGCAAAAATTTTTAAAGGGATTATTAATCGCTCGCTGATTGAAAACGATACTTCGTTTGCATGGTTCAAGGAAAATATGAAATGGGGGCAAGTTGATGAGGCTGCTGTTGCCGCTTTTAAACAAAAAGGCGATCAATTTAAAATGATCGTTTTCGGCGGTACATGGTGCGAAGACACGCAAAATGTTTTACCTAAATTTTACAGATTGGTCGATAAAAGCAATTTCCCCGAAAAAAATATTGTGTTGATTGGTGTTGACAGAAAAAAACAAACTATCAATGATCTCAGCAAAAAATTCAACATCACTAATGTGCCAACCATTATTGTTTTAAGGAAAGGAAAAGAAATTGGCAGGGTGGTGGAATACGGAAAATCGGGATCGATCGAAAAAGATTTGATGGAGATTGTGCAAACAATTAAATAAAATTTTATTACACGGATTACCGACTAATTATTTTTATGATTTAGTTTTTATTTTGAACAGTTACATCCATCGATTTTGCCGCCAACTCAATTTTATTTTTCTCGAGCAAATCAATCACACTTAAATTAATTTCTTCTCGCAAGGCAATAAAATTTTCAAAAGGCTGCGGCATCACCGTAAAATAATCAACAGCAATGATGTGCGCATTTTTTCCGGTATCCTGCAAATAAACAATCGAATTGGTTATATCTTTTTGTTGCTGCAATAAATTTTTTATTTCGTTTGATACCAATTTTAATTGTTCGGCAGTTGCCGACAGACTTAGCTCCAAACGCAGTTCCACCTTACGTTCTGTACGAAGGGTAATATTGTCGATGATGGTATCAACCATCTGCTTGTTGGGAACAGAGATATACGTTTTTTGTTCGGTACGGATGCGTGTACTTCTTAATCCTATCTTCTCGATCACGCCAGTAAAATTTTGTACTTTAACCAGATCACCGGTAATAAATGGTTTATCGAAAAAGATGATGAACGATGCAATTAAATTTTCTAAACTTTCTCTTGTTGCCAATGCCAATGCCGCACCAACAATACTTAACCCGGTTAAAAGATTACCGATATCCTTATTAAAAGCAAAGCGCAACACCAATAAAAAACCAATGGTAATGAGGATGACTTTAAAAAAGTCTTTAAAAAAAACGATCAGTTGATTATCGATCTTATCATTGTTTTGGCTTGCTTTCTCTTCCAATAACTGTGCGATAAACTCAATGATGCGGATGCACAATCTTATAAAAACAACAATAATGATGATAGTACCGATACCGCTTACAATATCTTCGGTGTTAAGGTGTTTATGATAAAATTTTATTTTAAAAGCTTCCGGAAAAGTTAAACGATCCAATGCAGTGTATGCAATAAACACAATTAAAAACCTTTCGATAGGTTTAACAACAAGATTCAGAAATGCAATCTTTTTTTGCGAAATATTTTCACTGGTGATGAAGCCCAGTAATTTACTTGCCAGAAACCGCGAGATCAATCTTTTAATAATCAGCATCAGCAACACAGTGCCAACAACCAGAAGGTATGCTTCAACAGTATTATCTAAAAAAGTATATTTTAAAATTTCTTTCATCCTCAAAAATTATTCTTCCCATTTTTTTAATTCAACAGTATTGCCATCAAAAGTGGCGTAAGTAAAATTATTGATCCAGTCGCCCAAATTAATGTAGCGGCTATTTTCGTTCAAAGTAAAATCAATCGGGTAATGCCTGTGGCCAAAAATAAAATAATCGAAATGTTTTTTTTGTAAAATTTCTTTGCAATAAACAATTAACCATTCGCCATCATCTCCCAAAAAATGCGCATCGCTTGTGCCGGTTTTTTCGCGGCTCTTGCGACTGAAATAATTTGCCAAACCCAAGCCCCATGTGGGATGCAGCTGACCAAACAACCACTGGCATAATTTATTCCTGAATATTTTTTTAATGAATTTATAACCATGATCACCCGGGCCCAATCCATCGCCATGACCGATATAAAATTTTTTATCGTTCCACTCGAAAGTCTCAGGTTCGAAATAAACCGGGATATTTAATTCCTTCTGAAAATAATCTCTCATCCACATATCATGGTTGCCAACAAAAAAATAAACCGGCAATCCTTTATCGGTTAATTCGGCCAGCTTTCCCAACAAACGCACATAACCTTTCGGAACAACTTTTTTATACTCGTACCAAAAATCAAAAATATCGCCCACAATAAAAATGGCCGATGCGGTGTATTGAATGCGGTCTAAAAATGCAACGATCTTTTTTTCGCGTATTAAACTGCTTTTTGCATCAGGTGCGCCGAGATGAAAATCGGAAAGAAAATAAATTTTATTATCGATGTTAACATTCATTCCTGTTGAACATTTATTTTTTTTGATACAAATATTCCAGCATATCGCCACTTGCAACAACCGGCTTCCCTTCTACCGATCCTGCAAACCAATAGATCCATGCCTGTTCGGTTTTATCATTTACAAAAACTGTAACCAATTCCCTTTTATATAAAGCTTCTTCGTCGATCTCTACATTCAATCCTTCATAATCATCCAACTGCGCTAATGCCCAAACAAATTCTTCTTCATCTTTAATTTCATATAATTCGCCAACAATAAAATTATTTTCAACTGTTGCAATGGCAGCGGGATAATCGCCCATATCATACAAAACGCCTTTTACTTTTGCATCACCTAAAAAATTAAAATAGTGGCTGATATAATCGTAAGCTTCACTGCGAAACCCGCTTCGCAGCGAACCATACACAAATAATTTAGTTACAGATTTCATAACAGCGATAAAGATAAATGGATTATTGTTATCATCGGTTGAAGTAAATGTATTTTGTACCAGGCTTTCTGATATAAATGAAGCTGCGGTTGCGTCGCACACTTGTACGTTTTGTTCATTGCTGAACATTTTCGTTGGGCGGGATTTGTAATCCCGTCCCGTGAGTTACGGATTTATAATCCGCATAAAATTTGTTTCATAAAATTCCGAACGTTGAAGTGTGTCCCAAAGGGATTCCTTCGGAACGACGCAACAGGCGATGCCTGTCCGTACCGAACGCTGGAAACATAAAACAATTTAGATGTATACGTTCGGGCGGGCCATGAAATACTTTTGTCAGTCAACAAAAAAAATCAATTACTTACATTTACAATTGAGAACTTTTCTTCTGTTACACTGTTTGCACAAATAATTATAAATATGACAAACTTTCTAACGAACCTTTTTAATTTACACAAAGGCGAACAGGATAAACAAACAACATTAGACAATGTAAAAAATAATATTTCTTTTACAGGTTCTAATCTATGGATTTTAGTTTGTGCTATTTTGGTTGCTTCGGTTGGATTAAATGTAAACTCAACCGCAGTAATCATAGGTGCCATGCTGATTTCGCCGCTGATGGGCCCCATCATAGGTTCGGGTTTTGCATTGGGTGTCTACGACTTTAGCCTTTTAAAAAAATCTTTACTCAATTTATTAATTGCCACCATTACAGGTTTGCTTGTATCGGCCATTTATTTTTATATAAGCCCATTTAAAGAAGTTCAATCCGAATTATTAGCAAGAACATCGCCAAATATTTACGATATATTGATCGCATTTTTTGGCGGATTAGTTGGCGTTATTGCAATTACACGTGTAGAAAAAGGGAACCCGATTCCAGGTGTTGCCATTGCTACTGCATTAATGCCGCCCTTATGCACAGCGGGTTACGGCCTGGCTACCGGCAACTGGAGATATACTTTCGGGGCATTATTTTTATACTGCATCAATTGCGTATTCATTTGCATTTCTACATTCGGTATTGTTAAGTATTTAAAATATCCTGCCAAAAAAGATGTGGATATCAAACATCAAAAACAAGTTAAATACGGCGTTACCGTTATTATTTTATTGATGCTTTTGCCAAGTGCTTATTTTGCTTTTTCGCTTTACGAACAACAACAGTTTAAACAATTGGCCGATATTTTTATTGAAAAAGAATTTACCGATAACGGCACTACACTGGTGTATAAAAAAACAAAATATTCTCCCGCTTCAAAAACCATTGAACTGGCTTTTCTTAAAAAAACATTTACGGCAAAAGAAACAGAATTGCTTAATCAAAAATTAAGCGATTACGGGCTTAGAAATACAAAATTGATCATCAAACAAAATTCGTCGGATAATTTACAAAAATTAAAAAACGATATTTTGAATGAGGTAAATAAAAAAGATATTGTTGTTGAAGAAAAAGATAAACACATTGCCGAACTCGAGCAGGCGATTGCTAAAAACAAATACGACAATAAACAGTTACTTTCGGAGATCAATGTTATTTACCCATCCATTACATCGTTTGCCGTTTCAAATCAAACGATGGCAACCATTTCGGGCGATTCTACTTCATCAACTGTTTTGCTTTTTCATTCAACAAAAAAATTAAAGCCCGATGAAAAGTTAGCATTGAAAAACTGGTTGAAAAAAAGATTGTCGTTAGAAAATGTTGACATATACCAAACAGAACAATAATAATGAACACATACTCCGCACTTGTAATTTTAATTTGTATTTCGGCCATCTTCGCCTATATCAATCAGCGATTTTTCAGGTTGCCTTTTGTTATAGGCCTGTTCCTGCTTTCAACAATCTTATCGTTAATTATATTGAGTTTAAAACTTTGGGGTTCGTTACCGCACGATCAGTTGATACAGTTTATCGAAACCGCGAAAATTGATAAAATAATTTTAAATATCCTCTTAGGCTTTCTACTTTTTGCAGGTGCGTTGCATACCGACTGGAAACAGATCAAGCAACAAATAAAACCAATTGCAACATTTGCTTTGGTTGGTGTTATTTTATCAACCATCATTATTGCCGGCTTGTTTTATTTTATATCGCATGCAATGAATATGCAGATCGATTTTATTTATTGCTTATTATTTGGTGCATTGATTTCGCCAACCGATCCCATTGCAGTGTTAGGAATTTTAACGAAAGCCAATGTGCCTAAAAAAATTGAAACAACCATTGTTGGCGAAAGTTTATTTAATGATGGAATTGGCGTAGTAATATTTATTGCATTATTGGAAACATTAAATTCGGGGAGCTCCGATTTTAATTTATCGCGTTTTGCCATCTTGTTTTTACAGGAAGCCGTTGGCGGTATTTTAATTGGTTTTGTGTTGGGCTATGCTTTATATCTTTTGCTTAAATCAATTAACCATTACGAAACCGAAATATTATTAACGCTTGCTTTTGTTATGGGCGGATTTGCATTAGCCAATTACTTACATTTCTCCGGCGCTTTGGCAATGGTGATCATGGGATTGATGGTGGGCAATTTCAATAAGAACATTGCAATGAGTAATATTACACAAGAATATTTACACAAGTTCTGGGAACTGGTAGATGTTATTTTAAACGCCGTTCTTTTTATTTTGATAGCCTTTGTATTACTCGTCATTCATTTTAATACATCGTACATTATTTTAGGGGGCATTTCAATTTTCATTGTTTTGCTTTCGAGAATAATTGTTGTTTACCTTCCAAAATTTGCATTTCCAAAATCTTTAAACATCACCAACAAAGAAGCCAGGATCCTTACCTGGGGCGGCTTGCGTGGCGGACTATCATTAGCATTGGTTTTATCACTGCCCGAGAGCGAAACAAAAAATATACTATTAATTGCCACTTATTTTTGTGTTCTTTTCAGCATTATTATTCAGGGGTTGACGATTGAAAAACTTGCAAAATAAAAATAGCAGATAATTTTTTTGTAGCCAGCCGAAGTAACGCTATGAAGCTGTTGTTGCGTCGCACTCTTGTACGCTTTGTTCTTTGTTGAACATTAAAGAATTTGGTTATTTTTGAACTATGTCTAATATTTTATAAATGAAAGTTATTAAGACCACTGAGATCTATGTTCCTTTAATGGAAACAGAATACGAAAACCATTTTGGTAAATTCGATACAGTTCTGAATGAATTATGTGGTCTTTCGGAAAAGCTTTATGTGGTTTTTTATAAGGACAAAAAAAGTTCTTTAAAAATTGAAAGAGCAACGAATGCTCAAGTAAAAAAGTATTTCCAACGCAAAAAAGAAAAAAAATTCACAAAATATTTTTTAAAATTTACAACAGAATATTCTTTTATTGATAAGGAAGAAATAGAATTTGGATTACTTGCAGTTACATTAATAACGGAATCCTATGTCAAGTACCTTTTGATTTTCCTTAATATAGCAAAACCTGGTGCATTTGATAGCCGTGAAGGAATAACTATTGGGACACTTAATTTCGAAACCAAGACAAAAGTAGATAAAGATGTTTTTCCTATGCTTGCCAACACTATTCATCTTTCTCTTAACCTAGTAGGGAAATATAAATGGCCTCCTATACAAGAGCTCAGTATTAATGATACTTTGAAATGGTTTGATAAACATTGGGAAGCTTTCACTACCATGCCTAAAAATCGAATAGAGAGAGCCTTAAATGCTTTTTCATATTTATTTCATGATAGTTTAGCAGATACATCTCCTTCTGACTTATTTTTTTCCCTTGTTGGAATTGAAGCCCTTTTTGTAGAAGGGAATGAGAGTGTTCAAAAACAGGTTGCTGTAAAAAGTCAATTACTTTTAGGAAAACGAAATGAATTTAAGAAGAAATTTAAAGAGCTTTATGAGTTTCGCTCGAGATATGTACATGGGCAATTGAATTTGATTAATAAGTATTACTTAAGAGATGCTGATACAGATTTACAAGACCATCTTTCAAAAACTTATGACAATTCCAATTTGGCTATATTAATATTGATTGCTTCAATTCAAAAACATATTTTATTAGACAAAGATGAATTAGCGTTTGAATTTATATTAAAGGACTAAAATTTTAAGCATAATCTATATCGAGTCCTTTTGAGTTTGATTTTTTAATACCAAACAAATCAGTTTCATAAAATTCCAACTGTACAAGTGTGCGACGCAACAGGCGATGCCATAAAATACTGCTGTCGGTCAACAAAAAAATTTGCTTTCATTTTACAAATGATTAACTGCATCAAAAAATCAATTACCTACATTTACAGCTAAGAAAATTTTTATTGATGAAGAACCGAATTCTATTTTTTATAAGTTTATTTTTTTCTGTTGCATTGTTTGCACAAAACATTAAAAAACCTGTTGCCGCACCGGTAAAAAATATTTCCATCACATTAACGCCGCTAAAAAATTGTAAAGTTTATCTGGGCAGTTATTACGGCAAAAGCCGCGCATTGGTTGATTCGGCATGGCTGAACGAAAAAAGCACCGGCGCATTTAAAGGCAACACAAAATTGGATGGCGGAATTTATTTTGTGGTATCGCCGCAATACACCATCCAGTTCGAGCTACTCATCGGAAACCACCAGCAGTTCAGCATTACAGCCGATACGTCGCAAAAAGATAATGCGGTAATTAAAGGCTCGGCCGATAATGACCTGTTTAAAGAATATTCGAGGGTAACGATGGAAAAAGGCAAAATCTTAACGAGTTTGAACCAACAATTTTCGGCCGCAAAAACAAAAGATGATTCTGCAAAATTCAGGAACGAATTAATTAAAGCAAATAAAGACCTGCAGGATTATCGCGAAGAGATCATTAAAAAACATCCAACATCTTTATTAACAACTTTACTGGCTGCCATGAAGCGGCCCGATGTTCCGGCTATTCCGGTTGTGAACGGAAAACCCGATTCAACTTATCCGTATCATTTTGTAAAAGATCATTTTTGGGATGATGTTGCTTTTAATGACGACCGTTTATTGCGCACCCCATTTTTCGAACCCAAATTAGATGATTATTTAAAATATTATGTTTCACCCGAACCCGATTCCATCATCAAAGAAATTAAATACATTTTATTGTCGGCACGAACCGGAAAAGAAATGTATCCGTATCTGTTAACCAAGTTCACCAATAAATATCTGAACCCAGAATACATGGGACAGGATAAAGTGTTTTTGTATTTGTTCGATAATTTTTATTCGAAAGGCGATACCAATTTTTTAAATGCAGCATCGCGTAAAATGATCTTTGAAAGGGCTTACAGTATGATGGCCAATCAAATTGGCAATCCTGCGCCACTGTTGAATTTGAGGGATACCACCGAAAAAATTATTTCGATGTACAGCATTCAGTCGCCCATGACCTTAATTGTTTTTTGGGATCCTACATGCAGCCATTGTAAAGAAGAACTTCCGAGAATTGATTCTATTTATAGAGCAAAATGGAAAGCATTAGGCATAAGTGTTTATGCGGTAAATGTTGCCGAAAAAACAATGCCCGAATTAAAAAAGTTTGTGAGCGAAAAACATTTAAGCAGCGATTGGAGTTATGTGTATGAACCCAAATCGGAAAGAGATGCCCAGCAGGCTGCCGGTTTACCTAACTTTCGTCAATTGTACGATGTAAGTAAAACGCCAACATTGTATTTATTAGATGAAAAGAAAAATATCATTGCCAAACAATTAAGTATCGAGCAGTTTGATGATTTGATCATGGCGAAGTTGAAGAAGCAGAAGACTTAAAATAAATATTCTGTTGTATTATTTGGCTATGTGAGATTGTTAATTTTTCTTTTTCCTGCAATGTTTTTGCATAAACGTTGGTCAATATAAGTATATACAAATATTGCCATGAAAAATCTATTTGTTTTATTGTTGTTTGTCTTTTCAGTTTCGTTTGCAAACGCACAATTATCAAAAGCAGAGTGGATGGTTGAAGCAGGGTATAGTTCAGCACATTTTGCATCAATTAAACATTCGGGAAATTACCCAGCTGCATTTGGTGATCGCTCACAAAATATAAATTCATTTAATGCTGGTTTAAGAATTAATATTCCCCTGAAAAAGGCTCTATATCTGCAATCGGGTTTATCAATTGCCGGCAAAGGTGGAATATCTCAAATTGAAGGAATTCCTTGGTTTTATGAGAAAGACACAATAACCTCATTTTATTTTGAAATACCTCTGAACATTATTTTTAAAAAGAAAATTTCAAAATCTTCAAATTGTTTTATTGGCACAGGAATGTATGGTGCAATGGGCATTGTTGGTAAAAACCGATATGCCGGTTGGAGTGGTGATTTTATTGGGTTCCCTTTTTCGGGAAGCTCAAATTTACAATTTGGAAAAAGTTCGAATTCAATGTTTGGGTTTTATAATACACTTAAGCAATTCGACTACGGTGCAAATTTTTTATGCGGAATTGAAATAAAAAAAATTTCGTTCAAAATAAATTACAGTTTGGGATTAACTGATGTAGCTAACGATAATAATTATAAAGGAAGAAATGCAGTATTAAGTTTTAATATTGGATACAGAATTAAATAAAAAGAGAAACGATGATCGTTGCTCTTTCAAATATTTATTTACAAAACTTCTTTCACCACATTCCAGATAATTTTTGGTTTTCCTAAAGTATAATAATGTAAAACAGGTACACCAAATTGTTTTAATTCTTTGCTTTGCTGAATTAACCATTTAGTTCCAATGGCCTCAACATCCGCATCTGTCTTGCATTTCAGCACTTCGTTCGACAGATCGGTCGGAATATCAACATGAAAAATCCTTGGTAAAACAGATAATTGTTTTTTGGTAGTAATAGGTTTTAATCCCGGAATGATCGGAACATTAATACCGATGGCCCTGCAACTTTTTACAAAATCAAAAAACTTTTGATTATCAAAAAACATTTGCGTCATGATATATTCGGCACCTGCATCAACTTTCTCTTTCAATCTTGCCAGATCAATTTCCAGATTAGGTGCTTCAAAATGTTTTTCGGGGTAACCCGCAACGCCCATGCAAAAATTTGTCTTGCTTCCGTTTTGAATATCCTTATCAATATAAATTCCGTTGTTAAGATTTGAAACCTGTTTCAATAAATCGATTGCAAAAAAGTTACCATCTTTTTCGGGCTCAAACGAAGTTTCGTTTTTTGCAGCATCGCCGCGCAACACCAACACATTATCAATTCCTAAAAAATTAAGATCGATCAATGCATCTTCAGTTTCGCGTTTTGTAAAACCGCCGCAAATCAAATGCGGCACTGCATCAATTTTATAATGGTTCATGATGGCAGCGCAAATACCAACGGTACCGGGTCTTTTACGCACATCAACTTTTTCAAAAGTGCCATCGGCTTTTTTCTTAAACATGGTCTCGCTGCGGTGATACGTAACATTTATCCACGACGGTTTAAATTCCATCAACGGATCTAAATGATCGTACAACGAAGTAATTGTTTTGCCTTTTAATGGCGGTAATACTTCAAAAGAAACCAATGTGTTCTTTGCCTGTGCAATATGTTCTGTAACTTTCATTGTTCAAAAATTAATGCAATATACATACTGAGATTATAACTGAAGTATTTGTTAAGATAAAATTCAATGTATCGGCACAACAGCATAAACTCTATTTTTGTAAAAACATTATTCATTGGATATAACTATACATACCAAAGAGCTCGTTAAAAGTTATAAAGGCCGCACCGTTGTAAATAAAGTAAGTGTGGACGTAAAGCAGGGTGAGATTGTTGGCTTGCTGGGTCCAAACGGCGCCGGTAAAACAACAACATTTTATATGGTGGTTGGATTAATTAAGCCCGATGAAGGAAGCGTTTTTTTAAATGATCTGGATATTACTAAACTGCCCATGTACAAAAGGGCGCAGATGGGCATTGGATATTTACCGCAGGAAGCAAGTGTTTTCAGAAAATTAAGTGTGGAAGATAATATTCTGGCAGTGCTGGAAATGACGAAACTAACCAAGCAGGAACGTTTAGATAAATTAGAAAGTTTATTGGACGAATTTAATTTGCATCATGTTAGAAAAAATAACGGCGACAGTTTAAGCGGTGGTGAAAGAAGAAGGACCGAGATAGCCCGTGCATTGGCCGTTGATCCAAAATTTATTTTATTGGATGAACCTTTTGCCGGTGTTGATCCGATTGCTGTTGAAGATATTCAGAGTGTTGTTGCCAAATTAAAATATAAAAATATTGGTATCCTTATCACCGATCATAATGTAAATGAAACATTGTCGATCTGCGATCGTGCTTATTTATTGATCGAAGGAAAAATTTTTAAACACGGTACTGCCGAACAACTGGCCGATGATGAAAAAGTGCGTCGTTTGTATCTCGGAACGAATTTTGAATTAAGAAGAAAAGATTGGATCATTGAAATGGAAAGAGACAATGCAATGCTACGCGATTCTGATGCCACTCAAAATATTGAAGAATAAACTTTCCTATCTCCGTTTCATTGCTTATTTTGTATCAATTTAAATGAAACTTTTAAGTCCTGCTATATCACGATTAGCGCGTCTTCGCTATTGGCGTATCGAACAATGGAAATTGAATCCGATTGCCACTCAACGCGAAGTACTGCAGGATTTGGTTACGCACGGACAAAACACCGAGATCGGCAGAAAATATGGAATGAATAATTTGTTTACTGTTCGTGAATTTAAAAAAGCAATCCCTATTCATGAGTATGATGATATAAAACCGTATATCGAACGGTTAATGAATGGCGAACAAAATTTATTATGGAATACACCGGTTTCATGGTTTGCAAAAAGCAGCGGCACTACAAACGATAAAAGTAAATTCATTCCCATCACCGAAGAAAGTTTGCAGGATTGCCACTATCAGGCAGCGAAAGATGTGCTGAGCATGTATTACAATTTTAATTCCGAAAGCGATCTGCTTACAGGCAAAGGCTTGGTCATTGGTGGCAGCCATCAAATAAGTACCATCAACGAAGAAACACATTACGGCGATCTGAGTGCGGTGCTTTTACAAAATACACCGCTTTGGGCAGGATGGATCCGCACACCCGAATTATCCATTGCTTTGATGGACGAATGGGAAAATAAAATTGAGCAACTAGCTCTTTCAACCATTCACGAAAATGTAACATCTATTTCGGGCGTACCAACATGGACACTCGTTTTAATAAAAAGAATCTTAGAGATCACAGGTAAAAAAACTTTAATTGAAGTTTGGCCAAATTTCGAATTGTATTTGCATGGCGGCGTTTCGTTCACGCCTTACCGGGAACAATTTAAAAGGCTGATCGGAAAAGATATTTTTTATTTAGACTTATACAATGCAAGCGAAGGTTTTTTTTCTGCGCAGGATAATCCGAACGAAGAAGGCATGTTGCTGTTTTTAAATCATGGTATCTTTTACGAGTTCATGCCGGTTGAAGAATACGGAAAAAAAGATCCACTTACAATTGGATTGAATAAAGTTGAATTAAACAAAAATTATGCGCTGATAATTTCAACCAATGGTGGTTTGTGGCGTTATTTGGTTGGCGATACCATTCAGTTTGTTTCGCTCAATCCATTCAAAATAAAAGTCAGCGGAAGATTAAAACATTTTATCAATGCTTTTGGTGAAGAAGTGATTGTAGATAACAGCGATAAAGCCATTTCGATCGCAAGCGAAAAAACAAATTCAATTGTAAACGATTATACTGCTGCGCCAATTTATTTCAGCGATCAGAGCAATGGAGCACACGAATGGCTGATTGAATTTGATAAAGAACCCGAAAATATTAATCAATTCGCTTACGAATTAGATTGCGCTTTAAAAACCGTTAACAGCGATTATGAAGCAAAAAGGCATAAGGACATTGCGCTGCGAATGCCTATCATTCATTCATTAAAAAAAGGAATCTTTACCGAATGGTTACGCCGCAAAGGCAAGCTGGGCGGTCAACACAAGGTTCCCCGTTTAAGTAACGACCGAAAATATGTGGATGAGTTGCTCTTGTTGATGTAAAATATTTGCACAATTATTTTCTCTTGCTTCAATTTAAAAAAAGAGCATAAATTTTATTTCTTTACTGAAAATAATATTTATTCATGCCAAACTGAATTGAGTTAATATATTTGAATTCTCTAAAAATTTTTTTATGAAACTTCTTGAAGGAAAAGTATCGATCGTAACCGGTGCAGCCCGTGGAATTGGTGCAGCCATTGCATTAAAATTAGCAGAACAAGGTTCTGATATTGCATTCACTTATGTTAGCGACAGCAGTGCCGAAAAAGCAGCCGCATTAGAAACGCAATTGAATAGCCTTGGCATTCGTGCCAAGGGATATAAAAGTAATGCAGGCGATTTTGCACAATGCGAAATATTTGTAAATGATGTTCTGAAAGAATTTGGAAAGATAGATGTGTGTGTAAACAATGCCGGGATATCGAAAGATAATTTATTGTTGCGTATGAACGCCGAACAATGGGATGAAGTAATGGATATTAATTTAAAAAGTGTTTTCAACATGACGAAACAAGTTATTCGTCCGATGATGAAAGCAAAAAGTGGCAGCATCATTAACATGAGTTCCATCATTGGTATCCGCGGAAACGCTGGCCAGAGCAGCTATGCAGCAAGTAAGGCCGGCATCATTGGTTTCTCAAAATCGGTTGCACACGAATTAGGAAGTAGAAATATCCGTTGCAACGCCATTGCCCCCGGATTCATTGAAACCGATATGACACATTATTTAAAAGAAGGTGCTGCATCAGAGGAGTTTTTGAAAAAAATTCCATTGGGCCGTTTTGGTAAAGCCGATGAAGTTGCCAACACAACTTTATTTTTAGCGAGTGATTTAAGCAGTTATGTTACCGGACAAGTAATTAGTGTTTGCGGTGGATTAAATATTTAAAATATTTTCTTTCATGAAACCATTCGAAAAACTTTTATTCGATAATAAAGAATGGGCTGCAAAACAAGTTGCATCCGATCCTCAATATTTTAAACGTTTGGTTGAAATTCAATCACCCGAAGTATTGTGGATCGGCTGCAGCGATAGCCGTGTGCCTGCCGATAAAATTACCGACACACAACCCGGCGAAATTTTTGTGCATCGCAATGTGGCCAATTTAGTGGTGCATACCGATTTAAATTTATTAAGCGTACTTCAATATGCAGTTGAAGTTTTGCATGTAAAACATATTATTGTTTGCGGACATTATGGCTGTGGCGGTGTTAAAGCAGCACTAACCAATCAAAGCCTTGGATTAATAGATAAATGGTTGTGGAATATTAAAAATGTGCATCGGCTTTACCGCGATGAGATAGACAATATTAAAGATGAAGCAGAAAAATTAAATAAGCTGATCGAAATAAATGTAAAAGAACAAGTGATGAATTTAGCCAAAACATCAGTCGTTCAAAAAGCGTGGAAAACCAATACCACACCCGATTTGCACGGATGGGTATATGCTTTGGAAGATGGCATCATCAGAACCATTTTCGATCTGCCGGCCGGTTCGCATATCGATCCGATCTATGAATACGATAATTTGTAAAAAATTATTTTCTCTTCATTACTTTCTCAACCGCATCAACAATAAACGGTGTATCTAATCCGTACTTGGTTAATAATTGAGTAGGTGTTCCGCTTTCTCCAAAAACGTCTTTGGTACCAATATATTCGATCGGAATAGGAAAATGTTTTGCTGCCACCTGTGCAATGCTGTCGCCTAATCCGCCAATGATATTATGTTCTTCAACAGTAACAGCGCATTTTGTTTTTGAAATTGATTTTACAATTGCATCAACATCCAATGGCTTGATGGTATGGATATTTATTAATTCAACACTCAATCCTTTATCTTCTAAAATCCTTCCCGCTTCAATGGCTTTCCAAACCATATGACCGCAAGCAAAAATAGAAACATCGCTTCCTTCGCTTAATTGTTGTGCTTTACCAATTACAAAATCGCTGCCATCCTCTTTGGTAAAGTTTGGCCATTTTGGTCGGCCGAAACGCAGATATACCGGGCCTTTATACGATGCAATAGCTTTTGTTGCAGTTTTAGTTTGATTAAAATCGCAAGGCACAATCACTGTCATGCCCGGCAACATTTTCATCATTCCAATATCTTCTAATATCTGATGTGTTGCGCCATCTTCACCCAATGTCAATCCTGCATGCGATGCACAAATTTTTACATTCTTATCGCTGTAGGCAACACTCTGACGAATTTGATCGTACACACGGCCCGTGCTGAAATTTGCAAATGTTGTAGTGTATGGAATTTTACCGCCAATGGTTAATCCGGCTGCAATGCCGATCATGTTGGCTTCTGCAATACCGCATTGAATAAAACGTTCGGGAATATCTTTTATATACGGACCTAATTTAAAAGAGCCGGCAAGATCGGCAGTCAATACAATTACGTTTTCGTTTTCTTTTCCAATTTCATAGATGCCTTCGCCAAAACCACCACGTGTTTCTTTCTCGTTGAGCACCTGAATGTCTTTCAGTTTCATGTTATATAATTGATAATAAAAAGTGCTGCAAAGTAAAGGAAAACGAACGAGTATTTTACACGGAATTATTATTTATGCCACACATGATTTTTATGTAGCAAGCAATTGTATTTCATGGCATCGCCTGTTGCCACGCTCGGTTCAGAGTTCCGTTTTCATGGCGACAATTTTATGTATTGCAAAGAGTTCAGCAATGAACAAAGCGTACAAGAGTGCGACGCCAGTAATGCTGCCATGAAAAACTAAAGCCTGTAACAAAAAAAATTATGCAGGTGCAACTTCAATGTCTTTTACATTTCCTGTGCGTTTTAAAACACCCCATGACTGCAATTCGCCTTTGATGGCCCTACGGTATGAACGGAAAAGAACGATCATCATCAACCATCTGTAAATTATACGTTGCGGAATAAGCCAGAATAATTTCCATGGTTTTTCTTTTTCGAAAAAGAATGCCAAACCGCCAATCATTGTATCGATCAATAAAAAAATAAGATAATATTTTCCAATTTTGGCTCTACTATCACTGAACAAACCAACAATCATAAAAAAGTCGCCCACGGGACTTAATAACGGAATGATGTATTTGAACAACAGAATGTCGGGTAATGCGATCCATCCCAAAGCTTTATACTTGTTTAGGAATAAAGCGTCTTTATGTTTCCAGAAAGTTTGCATCACACCAAATGTCCAGCGGAAACGTTGTCTAAAAAATTGTTTCAATGTTTCCGGTGCTTCGGTAAACGCTTTTGCATTTGGCTCGTTGGCAATAATATACCCTGCTCTTAATATTCTGATGGTGATATCGCAATCTTCAGCAAGCGTATCGGTAGTAAATCCGCCTGCTTTTTTGATGGCTTCTTTTTTGAATGCACCGATGGCACCGGGTATAACAGTGATTGCATTTGGATAAGCAAAACCTTTCCTGTCAAAATTCTGGCTGGTTGTATATTCAATGCTTTGCCATCTTGTTAACATGTTTACCAGATTACCCACTTTAACCGAGCCAGCAACTGCGCCAACATTTTCGTCGGCAAAATTTTTCATTAGTTCTCTCACGGCATCGGGCAATAATTTTGTATCGGCATCAATGCACACTACATAATCCGCATTTGTTTTTTCGATACCGTAATTCAAAGCAGAAGCCTTGCCACCATTTGGTTTGGTGAATATTTTTAATTTAGGATTATTTTCAAAAGCAGCTTTTACAATTTCGAAAGTGTTATCGGTGCTGCCATCATCAACAAAAATAATATCGAAAAAAGGATAATCGCACAGCAATAGGTTTTCCAAAGAACTTACAGCATTTACTTCTTCGTTAAATGCAGGAACAATTATAGAAACCTGCGGTTGATCTTTTAAATATGTTTTAGCGTTTAATTTTTCTCTTTTTCTTTGTTTAAAAGCAAAGTAGCCAAGTACCAATATCCGCACTGCGCCCAAGAAAAGGAATACCAAAAAAAGTGCATATAAAAAATGCCCGAGCAAATATCCCGACTCTGCAACAAAGAAATTAAAACGAAGCAAGCTATAACCTTTACCGCCTTCAACATAAGGCATCAATTCTTCCGGCTTTTTGTTTAACAGTGTAGCTATTGTTACAAATTGATATCCTTTATTCTGAAAGTATCGAATAATTTTTCCGGTAGCTTCTACTGTTGCTTTTCGGTTGCCGCCTGCATCGTGCAGCAAAATAATATTGGCGCTATCATCATTTCGCAAATGAAAATTATAAATATCAAGCACCCGGTTAAAAATTGTATCGGCATTAAAATTCGGGATCTCGCCCTGTTCCCAATCTTCGGGATCAATGCTTTCCCCGATGGTGATATAATTTCTTGTACGGCTTAAAGCAACAGGCACCATTTCCTCGGCCTTTTCGGGATCACTGTCGGCATTATATGGTGCACGAAACATAATCGTGCTTCGCCCGATCAAACATTCTATCAACAAACGTGTGGCATCAATCTCAAGCAGGGCACGGCTTTTACTTACTTCGGCCATATTGGGATGTGTAAAAGTATGGTTACCGATTTCGTGGCCTTCTCTGAAAATCCTTTTTACCAACGGAATATTATTTTCGGCTTCCAAACCAACCAAGAAAAACACGGCAGGCACATGATAAAATGCAAGCGTATCTAAAATTTGTTTGGTATAAACCGGATCGGGGCCATCATCGTACGTGAGTACTAATTTTTTATCGGTTCGTTTGCCAAATCTTTTTACAACATAAGTAGAAGGAAGTGTATCGTAAGTTTCTTCGCTGATCAGCATTTCATCCCTGTTCACTTCGGGTGTGATATGACCATTTTTTGGAGTAGAAAGTAAATCGAGTACTTCACAATCACCAATAAAATCTGGAGTGCCGATACTTGTAACGGAACTGAATTCATCGAAGTTAAATTTTTGTAATGCGTCTTTCGTCATCGGGAGATTATAAAAATCCCAAAGGCGGTTATCCTCACTGCCCAGTCTCCACACTGCCGTTCCTGCCAATCCATATTCGGTAGCAAAACGAATGCTGTTACAATTAGTAGCGGCATCGGTAAAATGAACTTCGTGTATCGAATCTTTACCATCGTAATATTTATAATTAAGATTGTATGTGTCGTTATCGAAATTAATTACAGCATCGCTTTCCCTTGCTGTTGTTAATGCTTCCTGATAAGTTATGGGAACCGTTGTTCCCTTCAGCTCCCAGTCATACCCGAATGCAGCAATATTTAAAACTATTTTTGAAGGAGATACTTTTTTTGCTAATCTGTCAACCGCTTCTTCAATCCATTTCTGACTGCAAACGGGGCCGGGTTTAGTGCTTTCCGAATGCTGATCGTATGCCATTAAAAAAATATAGTCGTTGTATTTTGCAAGTTCCTTGTAATTATAATCTTCATTAAATGGCGAAACATTTTGTGTAACTAAAAATCCTTTGTCGTGTAAAACAGAGTAAAGATTTTTTTCGAACTTAGTGAGTACTTCATTATTCTTTTCATCCAACTCTTCGAAGTCAACATTGATACCGGCAAAGTTGTATGCTGTAAGAAGCTTGGCAACATCATCAATTAACCTTTTTGTTTTGGCGGGATTATTCAGGATTCGATGTAATGCAGCGCCATTGAATTTTGCGCCATAGCTGTTAGAAAGCATGGGCATTACTTTAATACCCGACGCTTTTATAAGGTCGAAGGCACGCTGATCGATATTTGTAAAAAGTGTATCGGCTTTCGGATCGATAAAAAACCATTCGGGTAAAATAAGATTAACCTTAGAAATATTTTTTCGGAGTGAAAAGAAAGATTGATTATCCCATGCCACATAGAAAGCAGCACGGATGCCCAGCGAGTCGCTGAAATAAGATGAATTGGAAAGATCGAGTATCTGGTTGTTTTGTCCAACGCCTTTTCCTTTTGCCCATCTTTTTTCGATAGCTTGCCTGAAGCCGCGGTATTGTTTACCCATCGCACTTTCGCGATAAGGCGGAACAGAATCGGTCAAAACTTTTTTAATGGCTTTGCCCTCAAGCGGAATTTCCGGGTTTTTCATACTGGCAAAAGCGATATAAATAATTACGACAGCAAGTGCAATTAATACAAGAAATACCCTGGCAGCCCATTTAACTCTTTGCCAACGCGTTGGATTATTAGTTTGAAATATTTGTGAAGAGCTGGTATCCATACTATAAAATATTTGCAATATCTATGCACATATTTTTATGCAAAATAAATAATGCCATTTTAAAATTTTTGTGAAAATAAAAATACTTTTAACGTTTAGTTCAATTGCGATGCCAAACATAAAACAGTTTTTGCAACAATACTTTCGAATTACTTTTTCGTTTCTTGTTACCCTTTTGCTGATAAGGGTTTATGAATATTTTACTGTTGCCTCCAAATTCTTTATCCCTCATCCTTACAGTTTTGAAATTTGGGGTTTGTTTTATGATGCCTGGACATGGCTGATCTATTGTTTTGTTTTTCTTTTTATTTTTTTACCTGTTTGTTTTATCAATCTGCGTTTTGCAAAAGCTTTATTTCATACAATCAATATTCTTATTCTTATCATTTACATTTCGCTGATCATTGTTTTTTCGGAACGCAACATACCATTTGATCACGAATTTTTTACAAGAAGCATTAAAGATTCTTTTCTTACTTCAAAACAAATGATGACAAGCGGATTTATTTTTTATCTGCCTTTTTTATTTTACATCTTTTTTTATCTTTTCATTTATTACCGCATCATAAAAAAAATAAATTTTCAATCACGGTTTGTACTGATACTGCTGATGATTTCGTTTTTATCAACCGGTTTTATAAAATATGCATCACCTTCCGAAAACCTGTTTCTGCAAAAATCGTCTTATTATCTTGTATGTAATAAGTTAAATTATTGGTTAAATAACAGCTATCAATATTTTGCAGCTTTACACAACAGCAATAACAATGCATTAACATCCGAAGAATTAGAACTTGAAGAAGAGTTTTATCAAAAAAACCAACCTTTTCAATTTACAGATAAAGAATATCCCTTGCTTCATTTGGATGAAAGCAAAGATGTTCTGGGCGATTTTTTCAATTTCAATAAAACAACTCCCAATATCGTATTGCTTGTTGTAGAAGGTCTGTCACGCGATTTCAGCGGCCCAAATGCTTATGCAGGAAGCTTTACGCCGTTTCTCGATTCATTATCGAACAATAGTTTATACTGGGATAATTTTTTAAGTACCGCTCCAGGTACGTTTGCTGCACATCCTGCAATCGAAGGTTCGTTGCCTTATGGCAGTAAAGGTTTTTCGTTGATGAATGTTTTGCCCGAACATTTATCGTTAATTAAAATTCTTCGTCAAAATGGTTACTGGACAAATTTCCTGATAGGCTTTAATACCGACTTTGATAATATGGGAGGATTCATCAGGTTGCAGGGAACCGATTTTGTTTTATCGAAATATCCAGCAAAATATAAAGAGATGGGCATTGGCCCCGAAGGCTGGTCGATGGGTTATCCAGACGATGCTTTGTACAGCCGGAGTTTCGAGGTGATGGATTCGTTGCACAAATCCCCATATTTAAATATTTATCATACCGGCACCACACACATGCCTTATCTGTTTGCACAAAAACCTTTGTACGAAAAATTGTTTCAGAAGAAAATAAAAACAATGAATTCGTCTTCGAGCATGAAAAGAACATTGATCAAGTGCAAAGATGTTTTGGAAACTTATATGTTTTCGGATGACTGCATCAGAAAATTCTTTTCAGATTATTCTAAACGCAAAGAATATAGCAACACTATTTTCATTATTACCGGCGATCATCATATCGGTTCTTTTCCTGCAACATGCGATATCGATTCATATCATATCCCTTTAATTATTTATTCGCCCATGTTAAAGCAACCAAAAAAATTTCATTCGGTTAATTCGCATAATAATCTGGCGCCTACTATTACTGCACTTTTATTTCATCATTTTAATTTCCCTTATCAACCCAAAGATGTGCATTGGTTGGGCGATGTACTTGATACCTGCGCATCATTCAGAAACATTCACAGCATGGCATTCATGTCGTGGAGTCGGGCTATTGAAGATTATATTTACAAAGATTATTTTGTTTCTGGGAATCAATTATACAAACTCACTCCCGATCTGTTAGAAGAGCCATACAAAAACGATTCGCTTAAAAATTTTATCATTAAACTGAGAGAAAATTTTAAACGCATCAACACTTATGTTTGCGACAGTAACAAAATTTTTCCTCCTCAGGAAATGGTTGTGAATGATGAGAAACAATTGCTGTTAGATTTCAGCGATACCGCATCAAAAACAATTTATGCGAACAGTTCGGATACCAGTTTGATGAAAGATTTCAGGATACCCCAAGTATATAAATATTTGTATGTTGAAATATCGGCTGATATTAATCTGCCTTCGCCCAAATTAGATTATCATCCTTCGATGCGATTGGCATTGGTTGACAGAACACAAACCGATGATAATTTTTTATACTGGGCAATGCGGGAACTTTCGGCTATTTCGAAATACGAATTTATTCCCCAGCAATGGAATGCTATTTCCACAAAGGATATGTTTACTTTGGATGATTACCAAAAAGATAAAGGACTTTCTTTTAATCTCGGAATATGGACCGATAAGCTCCCCATCAATTTTAAGATGAGGAACCTGAGAGTAAAAATCTACGGCGTTAAAGAAAAAAATTAATTCTCGAACGATGAATAAAAATAAGGTGTCTTTGCTTCAAACTCGGCACTGCAGGTATCAACCATTTTATACACTCTTGTAATACCTAATGCTTTTCTTTTTTCGTACACCTGTTCATCTGAACAATCGCCGTGAACAATTTTTGCGATCTGATCATCACTAAAACCATTCTTCTTTGCCTCTTTTAATAACTCTGTTGGTAAAGTATCGATCGAATGTTTTGCAATTTCTTTTTCTATGTTGCAGATGATCTGTATTTGATGAACAAACCATTTATCGATTCCTGTTACTTGCGAAATTGTTTTTACAGTAACACCCTGCATCAGTGCATCTTTGATGCGGAAGATGCGGTCCCATTTTGGTATTTTAATATACTCAACAATTTCTTCGCTCTTCATTAAGTTCTTTCCATAATAACCTAATCCAACAGCGTCGTTCTCCAAACTCTGACAAGCTTTTTGAATGGCTTCGGTAAAACTTCTGCCGATACTCATCACTTCACCAACACTTTTCATTTGCAATCCCAAAGTATCGTTCGCTCCTTTGAATTTATCAAAATTCCAACGAGGCATTTTTACAATCACATAATCCAGTGCCGGTTCAAAATATGCTGAAGTTGTTTTTGTGATTTGATTTTTTAATTCATCCAGCGAATAACCAATTGCCAGCTTAGCAGCAATTTTAGCGATAGGATAACCTGTTGCTTTTGATGCTAACGCAGATGAACGGCTAACACGCGGATTAATTTCTACGGCAATCAATTCTTCTGTTTCGGGATTTTGTGCAAACTGAACATTACAACCGCCTGCAAAATTTCCAAGCGAACGCATCATCAATATGGCCTGATTGCGCATATCCTGAAATGAAGTATCACTCAACGTCATTGCCGGTGCAACGGTAATACTGTCGCCGGTGTGAATACCCATCGGATCTAAATTTTCAACAGTACAAATGATAACAACATTATCATTTTTATCGCGCAATAATTCTAATTCGTATTCTTTCCAACCCAGCACCGCTTTTTCTACCAACACTTCGTGAATGGGCGAAGCTTTTAATCCTCTTTCCAGGGCGCTGTCTAATTCTTCTTTGTTATGAACAAAGCTTCCGCCTGTTCCACCCAATGTAAACGATGGGCGAATTACCAATGGGAATCCAATTTCCTGTGCAAATTCTTTCCCTTCCAAAAAACTATTCGCAACATGACTTGGTGCAACTTTAACACCGATCTTAAACATTAACTGACGAAATTTTTCTCTGTCTTCGGCAGTATCAATCGCAGCTACATCAACACCAATTAACCGAACATTGTTCTTTGACCAAACACCCAATTCTTCTGCTTCTTTACAAAGGTTCAATGCAGTTTGTCCGCCCATGGTTGGCAGCACGGCATCTATTTGATTTTCTTCCAATATCTGCTCAATACTTTCAACAGTCAATGGTAATAAATAAACCTTATCGGCCATCATTGGATCGGTCATGATGGTGGCGGGATTGCTGTTTATCAGAATTACTTTTATTCCCTCTTCACGCAAACTGCGTGCAGCTTGAGAACCGGAATAATCGAATTCGCAGGCTTGTCCGATAATGATTGGACCAGAGCCGATAATAAGTACAGATTTGATGGAATTGTCTATTGGCATGATTTTACAAATTGTGCAAATGTAAGGTTGTGACAGGAAATCAGCAGTTAATTTTTAAAATTAACTTGCACCCGTTCATTACAACCAGCCAACAGAAATTTATGTTGTTTATTTTGGGATGAATTAATTATAAAATATGACTGAATTAAAAGAAGGAACAAAAGCACCTTTATTCAAAGGCTTTGATCAAAATGGTAATACCATTTCGTTAAAAGATTTTATTGGAAAGAAAATCGTTTTGTATTTCTATCCGCACGATGATACACCAACTTGTACCAACCAGGCCTGCAACCTCAGAGATAATTATTCTTTGTTATTAAAAAACGGATTTACAATTATTGGCATCAGTACCGATGAAGTGAAGAAGCATAAAAAATTTGAAACAAAATATAATTTGCCTTTTACTTTAATTGCTGATGTTGATAACAGTATTGCAGAAAAATATGGTGTTTGGAAATTAAAAAAATTTATGGGCCGCGAATTCATTGGTATGCACCGCACCACTTTTTTAATTGATGAGGCTGGAAAGATCAAAAAAATAATTCTCAAGCCCGATACAAAAGACCACGCCAATCAAATTTTGAGAATTTGGGACGAAGCGTAGTCAGCGATTTTACTATCATCTGTGGTGTTTATCACCACAAATTAATTGTGTTATTTACTATTTTGATTTGTTGCAATCATGGATAGTTTTGAGCCATTGAAAAACTACATTAATTCCAATGCGCAATCAGATCCCATATAATGAAAGTGACCGTTTAAAGGAATTATATGGATTAAGAATACTCGATGAACAATCAGAACAAGAGTTTAATGATGTAGTAGAATTGGCTTCACAAATTTGCAATGTTCCTGTTTCTTTAATTTCATTATTAGAAGTAAACCGCCAGTGGTTTAAAGCCGCCAAGGGTTTGGATATTAAAGAAACACCACACGAAATAGCATTTTGTTCCTACGGCATTTCTGAAGAAGATGGTTTCTTCGAAATCACAGATACACTATACGATACAAGGTTCAAAAATAACAATGCCGCCAACTCTGAATCTCATCTTCGTTATTATGCAGGCACGCCGCTGGTTACAAGCCGCGGCTTCAAGGTTGGAACACTATGCGTTGCCGATGTAAAACCCAACCGTTTAAATGCACATCAGATATTCGCTTTAAAAGTTTTGAGCCAACAGGTAACAAAAATGATCGAATTAAAACTCGCCAATAATAAAGTAGAAAACCAAAATCAACATTTACAACACGAAAACGAAATGCAGCAATTAATGCTTTCCATTATTGCGCATGATGTTCGTAATCCGATTGCCGCTATTAAAGGTGTGATGGACTTTGTTGCCACTAACAATATACCCGAAGCCGATAAACAAAAACTTACCGGCATGTATGCCGAACAGTTAGATGTAACACTTGACCTGTTAAATAATCTGGTTGACTGGAGTAAGATGCAGATCACGATGAATGATGTTATGCTGCAGAATTTAAACCTCTTTGATACAGCCGAATCTTTATTAAAACAATTTCAATTAAGTGCAAGATTTAAAAATAATTCATTGATCAATCTGGTTGAAAAAGATCTGTATCTGCATACCGATAATAACATGCTCCGTTTTATTATACGCAACTTAATTGCCAACGCAAACAAGTACACCGAAAACGGCAGCATTACTTTATATGCCCATAGCGAAAAAGATAAAATTGTTTTTACGGTAAATGATACCGGCACAGGTATGTCGAAAGAAAAAGTGAAAAATCTTTTCAATAAAACAATGATCGAAAGTACACCGGGCACCAATTACGAAAAAGGAAGCGGCCTTGGTTTAATACTTACAAAAGGATTCATCGATTGTTTAAACGGCAAAGTAGAAGTAGAAAGCGAAGAAGGAAAAGGTACAACCGTCTATTTATATTTTAACAGGTAATCATCATAAGCAGTTAGTTTTTTCAATGCAAAATATCTCTTGGAAAAGAGATATTTTTTTTGTAGCAAACTTCAGTAGTTATGGCATCTTCGTTGCCTTCGCTTCTTCCAGTGGAAGAAGGGGACTCTTCAACGTTCAGTACTTTATTGTTCAGAAAATTTATTTATGGAATCACTTCAAACAACATCACCTGCGTTTTTTCGAACAACATAAAATTATTATCGGCAATAAAAATTAATGTTTTATGTCCGTTGGGAAGATCAGGACCAAAAGTTACTCCTTCAATATTATCGGTGTATATTTTCAGATCATCCATGTTCAATAATAATTTTTTTACAACAGGATGCGCAGCCGGATTTTCTTTCAATGATTTTGTATTGATGATATTTGTTGCACCATTCAGATCAGCTAAAAAAACTTTAATGGTGCAGGGTAAACGTCCGCTCGAAAAAGAACGTTCTATCACCAATAATTTATTTTCACCAACAGATAAAATATCGGGAATACCATTGATCTTAAAAGCATTTTCAGGAACTGCGGGATAAGCCACAGGATCTAACTGATACGCGTATTGAGCAATATTTTTTTTAGTGGTAATATCATATTTAAACAATCTAATCCATGCGTTATTTTTTTGTATGTCGGCCCTTGGCCCATCTTCGTATAAAGGTTCTTCAAGATTAATAAACATCGTTTTATAATGATCTGCAAATGTTAACCCTTCCAACGTTCCGTTTTGCCTTGGACCTTTTTCTGTTGCGTGCATCAATAAATTTTCAGGTAACGGAAATGTATCAATATATTTTCCATCGGGGTGAATAATAGTGATAGCAGGGTTTTCGAGCACTGTATCTTTTGCCTTTACAATCCTTTCTCCTTCGCTTGTCCAAAACATTTGTTTGGTAACAGGATTATAACGCAATGCCTCAGGATCGGGTGTATGCGCCGCATCCTGTTTTGAATTGGGATATGGTTTATTGGCGGCATTTAAAAAAGTGGTTACATCAACAAAAACAACTGTGTCGATTTTTTTATCATTGAAAATAATTTTTGCAGAATAATATCTGGCAGGATTAATAGCCGAACGATCATCGCTGATCATGTAATACAATTTTTTTTCTTTATCATAATCAATACCCGACAAACCGCCAACCGTTGTTCCTTTAAAAGAAAAATTATGCGGCACTTCATAGTCGCCGATGAATTTTATTTTACTGATGGAAATGTTTTGTGCAACCGTAACATTGCACACAATAAAACTTAAGAAGAATGATGTAAGAATGTTTTTGAAAAAAGATTTCATCGCAAAAATTTAAGCAATAAATATACAGAACAAATGTTGCTGAAATTATAATGCGGCAACTGTAAATTATAAATAAAATGTTTTGCAGTACATTAGATATTTTAAATGTTCTTTGTTTTACAAATCAACCCTGTTTATGAAAATAATTCTTGCAACATTTTTATTATTATTTGTAAGCTTTACAGCAAAAGCTCAATACAGCAAAGATGTTTTAATAGAACCTGTAATAAAAACCGATACCACTTCCATCGGACAAAAAATTATTTATCCTAATTTTTTAAACGATGAAGTAACTATTTTAAAAGTCACCATACCACCCGGCAAATCCACCGGATGGCACAAACATTTATTTCCTGTGTTTGCTTATGTGATGAAAGGGACATTAACCGTAGCAATTGAAAATAATAAAACATTGCAATTGCACGAAGGCTCTTCTTTTGCCGAGGTAATTAATACATTTCATAACGGCAGCAATAATGGAAACGAAAACGTTGTGCTGATTGCATTCTATATGGGCGAAAAAGGAAAACCTTTATCTGTTTTAAAAGGCACAACTCCATCGCATTAAAGAAATAAAAAAGCTGCAGAAATTATCTGCAGCTTTCATTCAAAAAAATGAATTATTTCTTTGCTACCTGTTCTAAATAATTTGATAATTTATTTATCGCTTCTGCATCAATATTAATTTGCTCTTGTGCTTCTTTCCAATTGCGTTGCTCGATGGCTTCGCGGATACCCGGCATTGTTTTAACACCATAACCTGTATAAAATCCCGGCGCATAAATAGTATGTTTATACCAGGGTCTGCGTGGCAAACCGCTTACTGAAAGTAATTGTTGCTCGGCCTGATACAATGATTTATTCAGTGCATCATGATCCGTTGATGAGCCAAGAGATTTTTTCCATGTTTCATTTAATTGATCAGTACTTTTCTCTAATGCACTCAATGCATTTTGCAAAGGAGAAAAATCTAAAAATGGAACTGCATCTTTTGTAACCGGCAATTCTAATTTTTTAGTTGGATCGGCAGCAAGTGCATATTGTTTTGTTTTGATCAGATCATTTTCTGTTGCAGTGCTTTCGCGCATTTGATCTGTCAAAGCCGATAATTCTGTAACATAACCATTGATCGTTTTATACAAACTTCTGAAATCAAATGGCAACACATCGGCATCGGCTAAACGCAATGCAGCACGGCCTGCAGTTTTAGACAATGCAACGCCATACGCAAATGTTGGGTCCTTAAATCTTTTGTAATCATCATAACTGTCATAAATAGAATGATACTCGCCACCGGGATCTTCGCCACCATAACCAAAATCCAGACAAGGCACACCCAAATGCTGAATGAATGTTGAATAATCAGAACCCGATCCCATGGCGCCCAAAGGAAAATCTTTTTTATTCAATACATCTTTAATTGATTTTGGTGATTTTGTTCTCACAACATCAACAGCTTTTCTTCTTTCAAACACACTCACATTTGTTTCAGGATCTTTTACATCTTTTGATATTTCAGTTACAAAATTTTCGAATGCATGAGAACCTTCGGCTCCTAAAAATCCTCTTCCGTTTCCATCCGAATTAATGTAGGCAACTGCTTTTTGTTGTAATTCAGTTCCATGATCTTCGGCCCATTCTGTTGAACCCAATAATCCGGGTTCTTCTCCATCCCATGCACAATAAACCAATGTACGCTTGGGTTTCCAGCCGGTCTTCACCAATTCACCAATGGCTTTTGCTTCTTCCAATAATGCTGCCTGACCGCTAAGCGGATCATTCGCACCATTCACCCATGCATCGTGATGATTACCGCGAATCACCCATTCATCAGGATATTCTGAACCTTTCATCATGGCAACAACATCATAAGCAGGTTTTAATTGCCAATCGAATTCTACTTTCAAATGCACTTTTGCTTTGCCAGGACCAATGTGATAAGTTATAGGTAATGCACCTCTCCAATCATCAGGAGCAACGGGACCATCCAATGCTTCGAGCAAAGGTTTTGCATCGTGGTAACTAATAGGTAATACCGGAATTTTTAAAATAGTTACGGCATCTTTTCTATCCAACCGTTTTGCATTTTCTGTTGCGCCAATGCCCGGTGTCAAAGGATCGCCGGGATAAATAACCATATCCATCACACTGCCACGCTGCACACCGTATTCATTTTTAAAGGCGCCTTTTGGATATACATCACCCTGATAAAATCCATCATCTTTCGGATCGGAATAAATGATGCAGCCAATGGCTCCATGTTCGTATGCAACTTTTGGTTTAATGCCCCGCCAGCTTCTGCCGTATTTTGCAATTACAATTTTTCCTTTCACATCAATACCAAATTTTGCTAATTCGTCGTAATCGGCAGGCAGGCCATAATTTACAAAAACCAATTCGGCAGTTACATCACCATCGGCACTCCAAGCATTGTATGTTGGTAATTGATCCTGCTGATCGGAGGTTGCATCTTCTTTTAATGAAGGTTCTTTCAACAATGCTTTATACATTGTTGGCGATGTTAATTCCAGCACTCTTGTTTTTGGTGTTGGAAATAAAACTTTATACGTTTCTATCTTTACATCCCAACCCCAGCTTTTATATTTATTATAAATAATATCGGCCACTTCTTTACCGCCTGCAGAGCCTATGTGGTGCGGCTTTGCCGATAATTCTTTAATCGTTGCGCCAACATTTTGCGCACTTAATAATGCATCAAATTTTTGTTCGAGTGTGGTTTGTTCCGAAGAAGATTTTTCTGTAAACCCTGTAATGTTTTTTGTTTGTGCATTTATTGTTCCGTGCGATAGCAACAAAACAATTCCTGCAATTAAAATTTTTCTCATGGTGCTTAATTGGTTTAAATTTTTATGGTGTTTTTGCAAAGTAAGAATTATGAAATAGAGTTTTGTCACAAGCTTTACATTTTCATGGCATAAACAGACCGCATCCATTTCTATTCTCCTTTAGGAGAAGATGCCTGAAAGGCAGATGAGGCTTGCGTCGCATCTTGCCGACTAATGTCGGCATCCCGATACAATCGGGACTTGTACGTTCGCTACAATATTCAACCATTATTTTTTAAACATTTCCGGATGCATTTTATTCCACTCTGTTGCATCCTGATAAAATTTAGCAACTTCAATAATTGTTGCTTCATCATATAATTTTCCAATGATGCTGATACTTGTCGGCAGATCATTTTTTGAAAACCCCGATGGGATACAGATCACCGGATGCCCGGTTAAATTAGTAATGGCCGATTGATTGCCCATCCAGTTAGGCGAAATGATGGCATCAAATTTTCCCATCACTTCATTCACTTTTTGCATCAGCAAATAACGGTGGCGTTGTGCATTGATGTATTCAACAGCGCTTGTTAATCTTCTCGAACGAAATTCATTAGGCCAATCGTTTTTTGTTTGCCTCGTCATTTCATCATCTACATTATATCTTGTAAACTCATCAAACTCCGCCGCACTTTCTGAACTTAAAACAGCACGCATGATATTAAAATTATAAACGCCGCTATCCGGAAAATCAACAGGAATTAATTGTACACCAAGTTGTTTAAACGTTTGCAATACTTTCCATTCGTTTCTACTTGTATCGGTTATTTTATCAAAATAATTTTTTGCATAACCGATCCTTAATTTTTTTACATCAACGTTAGTTTTATAATTGAATGGTTTATTTACAGCACTTTGATCTTTACCGTCGGTGCCGTGAATATAATTAAACACAATGGCCGCATCTTCGGCGCTTCGGCTCAGTACCCCAACTTTATCCAGACTATAACTTAATGCCATAGCGCCCGTACGACTGATGCTCCCAAACGTAGGCCTGAGGCCGGTTACACCGCATGTTGATGCAGGTGAAACAATGCTGCCCCATGTTTCTGTACCAATGGCAAACGGAACTAATCCCGCTGATGTTGCAGATGCAGAACCTGCCGAAGAACCCGACGAACCATACTTTAAATTCCACGGGTTTTTTGTCCGCCCACCAAACCAATAATCACCCATGGCCAATGCGCCCATTGTAAATTTTGCAATTAATACGGCACCCGCCTCTTTTAATTTTAAATAAACAAAAGCATCTTCATCGATCACCTGATCTTTATATGGTGCGGCACCCCATGTTGTTTTTGTTCCCTTCACTGCAAACAGATCTTTTAATCCATAAGGTATGCCCTGCAATAATCCCCTGTATTTTCCTCTTGCTATTTCTTCATCGACCTGCTTCGCCTGTTGCATCGCAATATCTTCTGTGAGAGAAATAACACATTGCAGGGTATCGCCGTATTTTTTTAAGCGGTCTATAAAAAATCTTGTCAACTCAACCGAACTTATTTTTTTGTTTTTGATGAGCGATGCCAATTGCAACACAGAATAATAAGCCAATTCGTTTTTATCTTTTGGCAAGGAAATATTGTTGGGAATATTCCAATTAACTGGTTCTTGTTTTTCAGGGAATTTCATTCCCGGTAAAACAGGATTTTGCCACAAACTCAACGGCACATTATTATTCAGCGAAAGCTTATGCATGAGTTTATAATTCTCAGTATTATCTTTCACTGCATCGTACATGGTATCTATTTCTTTTTGAGTAAAAGAAAGATCAAACAGTTTTGATGCTGATATCAGATCGGTTTTAGAAATAGTGTCTTGCGCAAATGAAGACAATGCAACAAATACAAATAGTGGTAATAATATTTTTCTCATGATAGGAAAGTTACTGCATGAGAAATAAAAAAAGAGGTTTATTACACGAACGTTATAATAATTTTACCCAAACATAATCATCCATCACCACATTATTTTTAATCACAGCTTTCCGGTGAATGGCTTCTAAATAAAACCCGTTTTTCTGCAACACACGCATACTTGCTTTATTGTGTTCAAAAACTTCGGCATACATTCTAATGGGGTTAAATTCTTTTACAGCATACGCTGCAATTAATTTCACGGCTTCGGTGGCAATACCTCTGCCCCAAAAACCTTCGCCAATAAAATAACCGATCTCGATCGATCTGCGATTGATATCATCTTTCAATATACATCCGGTACTGCCCGCCAGCACGCCATTATATTCTACTGCAAAATTTGTTTTCGGATTTTGTAACACTGTAAAAGCGATCCAGTCTTTTGCATCATTAATTGTGTACGGACTCGGTAAGCGGTCCCTAACATTGTTCCAAATATTTTTGTTATTGGCAATGCCAACCAATGCTTCTGCATCATCGTATTTCCATGGGCGCAAAATAACGTCAGCCATTTTCTTTCACATTACGTGTCAGGTATTTTGTGTAATCAGGTATGGTTGTTTCATATTCGTCGTGCATGAAAGGTGAAGTGACTAAAAAATCGGCTGTTGCCCTGTCGCAAGCCATCGGAATATTCCATGCAACACATAAGCGCAGCAAGGCTTTCACATCGCTATCGTGCGGTTGCGCTTCCATCGGATCCCAGAAAAAGATCATCACATCAATTTCACCCTGTGCAATCATGCTTCCAATTTGCTGGTCACCTCCCAGCGGACCGCTCATTAATTTTTTTACCGGACGATCCAATGCTTCTTCCATTAATTTGCCCGTTGTTCCCGTTGCAAATAATTCGTGTTTGGCCAGCACTGTTTTATTGTACACAGCCCATTCCATTAGATCTACTTTTTTATGGTCGTGCGCAACTAATGCGATGCGTTTCCTTTTACCAAGAATTTTTGTTGTGGTCATTTGAAAAAGATTGTTGTGATTAACTGAATGAAGTTAGCCAAACCAAAATACTTATCAGGAAAAAATGTAAAAAATACAACAGAATTATTTATGCACTTTTCAGCTTCGGTCTTTTTTCTAAAAAAGAAGATCTTCTGATAAAATGATTTACGGGCTCTTCGATGAATTTGAATAATGCAACAGAAATCAAATTCAATAAAACAAAGGCCAGCAAAATTTTTACAACACTGCTGTCAATATGTTCTGAAAGCCAATCATAATTTTTGGCATCAAACCAATCAGAAAGTTTTTCAAGATTATTGGCAACAGCATTTCTTACAAATGTTGAAATGAAACCAATATGGATGAGATAAAAAATATAAGAGCTCTTACCCAGTAAGACCATCAACTTACTTCCCAGAAAATTTCTTAATCGCGTAGGTTCTTTTATTAAGCCGTAAAACAATGATGCAATACCGCAGGGCAAAATAACATTGTTACTAAAAATACCCCAGGGCTGCTGCAACCCGAAATGTATTTTATCGGTCAACGGCTGAATAGCCATGATGCCAATGCCGATCATCATTCCAAAAATTCCAAGTATGGTGAACAGCGGGAATTTTATTTTATGTGCATTGCCATTTTGTTTTAAAACAATTAATGCCAATGAAATACCAATAAAAAATTCAATACACCTTCCGGTGAAAGTGTATAAAAACATAAAAGTAAAATTGCTGTAAAAGCCATAGAAATTAACGTGACTGAAAACAAGCACCAATATTGTACCGATAGAAATTATGAATAGTGGTAATTGCCATAAAGCGTTTTTGTTTTTTTTGATCCGCACAAAAAATAAGGGTGCTAAAAAATAAAAACATTCTTCAACGGTTAATGTCCAGCCCTGTGCAAGTCCGGTGAACTTAAGATCATCAAAAAATCCGCGCAGAAAAAATACATTCAATACAATTAATACAAACGAATACGGGAAGCCATTGTAAACAGAACTATCATTTAAATAATACGCAACAATAAATGTTGCAATGGTAATTAATAAATACATGGGATAAATGCGGGCAATCCTGTTCTTCAAATATTTCCTGAACCAGGTACCGCTTATTTCGCAGGTATCGTAATAACGTAAGCCGATCAAGAATCCACTCAGTACAAAAAAAACGGTAACGCCTGTATGAAATTCATTCAATATCCGGAATAGAGGATAAGCAAAATCGGATTGGTTTGCATGATGAAAGAAAACCATAAAAGCAGCTATCGCCCTTATGCCGGTAAGAGGTGGAATGTAATTATCTGCTTTCATTAAAACTGCATGATTTTAAAAATAGAAACCGAATAAAAACAATTTTATGCAATAAGCCCGTAATTGATGGTTAATGTAGATAAATAATAAGCAAATGATAACTTAACAGCTTCTATGTGAATAACTAAAACAAAAAAACCATCCCAAATCCGGGATGGTTTTTCACTTACTAATCCGTGTACCAATACAAAGTCCGTATAATTATTTAGCGGCCGATGCTGTACTTTCTTCCAAAACTTTTGCTCTTATTTTAGATTCAATTTCATTTGCCAGTTCGGGATTATCATGCAATAATTGTTTTACTGCATCGCGGCCCTGCCCTAATTTATTGGTATCGTAACTATACCAGCTTCCGCTTTTATTTATAATGCCGAGTTCTACGCCCATATCAATGATCTCGCCCAATTTACTGATCCCTTCACCAAAAATAATATCAAATTCTGCAGCACGGAAAGGTGGTGCCACTTTATTTTTCACCACTTTTACTTTTACACGGTTGCCTATTGCTTCATCACCATCTTTTATTTGTGCCTGGCGGCGGATATCTAAACGAACCGATGCATAAAATTTTAAAGCATTACCACCCGTTGTTGTTTCGGGGTTGCCAAACATCACACCAATTTTTTCGCGCAGTTGATTGATGAAAATACAGATAGTATTTGTTTTGCTGATGGTGGCAGTTAATTTACGCAGAGCCTGGCTCATTAATCTGGCATGTAATCCCATTTTACTGTCGCCCATTTCACCTTCCAATTCGCTTTTAGGAACCAATGCTGCAACCGAATCAATTACCACAACATCCAAAGCACCTGATAAAATTAACCGGTCGGCAATTTCCAATGCCTGTTCGCCATAATCGGGTTGAGAGATCAAAAGATTATCAACATCAACACCTAATTTTTGCGCATAGTTGCTATCGAATGCATGTTCTGCATCAATGATGGCGCACATGCCGCCTTTCTTTTGCGCTTCAGCAATGATATGAGTGGCGATAGTTGTTTTACCCGAAGATTCAGGGCCGTATATTTCAATAACCCTTCCTCTTGGGATACCGCCAACGCCCAATGCAATATCCAAACCGATAGACCCGGTAGAAATTACTTCCATGGGTTCGGTACTTTTTTCGTTCATCAACATCACACTTCCTTTGCCGTAATCCTTATCGATCTTGTCCATTGTAAGCTTTAGTGCTTTCATTTTTTCTGCGTTACTCATACATTTCTATTTTATTTCAAAATTAATTAGAGATTAAAGATAGTAGAAAAAACATTACCAACACTAATTTTTTTAGTATTTTTTGGCTAAAAAAATTGGACGGCGGGCACATACAGCTTTCTCTGGGTTTTTTACTGCGATGAATTGCATGATACACAAATACAAGACAGAGGGTATTCTGCTATATTTTCTTCCTGCTTTACTATTATCTCGCCCCTACCTTTCAGCAGGTTTCTTCGGGTGTTCTTCGTAAGCCTTCGAAGAAAACAGCAGGAAGATAATAAGAGGGTACGAAGAAATCACGAAGAAAAGAGGGCAAAAATGTACATTCTGCAATCATGTAAAACATGATAAATATTATTGTTCTGGGTTTGTTATTTTATTAACTTTATAAAGAATAAATTAAGGTTCTTTTATGATTGTTTTTTCAAGAAAAAATCATTGATAATAATCGTGAGAGATCTTAAAATCGATGGATAAGTACTGGGAATAAAAGATTGTAGGTGTAATCTTTTATTTAAAAATTTATTTACTAATTTTTAAATTAAAATGTATGAACCTGAACGATGTTGAAATATTGCTGGTAGAAGATAACGATACCGATGCCGAACTTATCAAATTTTCCCTGGAAAAAAATAATATGGCAAAAAATCTGGTACGCTTAAAAGACGGCGAAGATGCATTGGAATTTATTTTTGCAACAGGCAAGTTCGAAGACGCCAGAGATATTACCTGCCCTCCCAAATTAATTTTGCTCGATATTGGAATGCCTAAAGTAAATGGATTGGAAGTGTTACAAAGAATTAAATGCATGCCGCTCACCAGGGCTATCCCCGTCGTAATTCTTACCAGTTCAAAAGAAGATCACGATGTTCAACAATGCTATAACCTGGGTGGTAACAGTTATGTGGTAAAGCCCGTAAACTTTAAAGAATTCGCCGACACAATAAAAGAAATCGCTTATTACTGGCTATTTGTAAATCAGGCCGTTTCTCTGGAAAAAGTGTATTTGATATAGTACTAATGAGCAGCTGTTTTTGATGACCGGTTATACAACATTTCTTCTGTTTCATTAAAAACACTTTTCTGAATATTATTGTGCGATCAGTTTTATTGTATGAGCAATATCATATAAATGAGAGGAGCGGTTGAATATCTTTATTACCGACATTTCTATTTCTGCCAATACATCTTCATCTGCTTGTTTTATGAAGAAAAAAAATGAAAATAACTTTTTAACCGATAACACCGATCAAGGCACTACCGAATCTGTAACGCACCGCAATAATTCAGTTTCAGAAACATTTAAAAACGATTATGACCCTGAGACGGTGCGTAAAAAAAACTGGATCGCTTTTTTAATTCTTATAGCTGGATTAGTACTGACTACTGTTGCGGTGTTTTATATTCAGCGCGATGTTGCGGAAAATGCAAGACAGGATTTCGCATCAATATGCGATGAAATAAATCTTAAAATATCTGCCCGCATCCATGCACATGCATTGCTTTTGCGCAATGGTGCGGCCTTCTTTAAAGCATCAAATAATGTAAGCAGAGAAGAATGGAAAGTTTACAATGAAGCTACAAAAATTGATTATAATTTACCCGGCATACAGGGTATGGGCTTTTCTTTAATTATCCCAAAAAACAAATTAGCCGAACATATTAAAAACATCCGGAAACAGGGATTCCCCAATTATACAGTTTATCCTGCCGGCGACAGGGATATTTATACTTCAATCATTTATCTGGAACCATTTGAGGGTCGCAATCTCCGGGCTTTTGGTTATGATATGTTTTCGGAACCTGTTAGAAGAAAAGCAATGGAACTATCGCGAGATAACGACCTTGCTGAACTTTCTGGAAAAGTTCTTTTGGTACAGGAAACAAAAGAAGACATACAACCGGGTACTTTAATGTATGTGCCTGTTTATCGCAACGGAATGCCCGTGAATACTGTAAAACAACGCAGAGCCGCTATATTGGGTTGGGTTTATAGTCCATACCGAATGACCGATTTAATGAAGGGAATTTTGGATCGCTGGGGCCTGATCGAAAAAGAAGAAATCAATTTAAAGGTTTACGACGATAGTATCTCGGCTAATTCTTTATTATATGATAGTCAAAAAAAAGATTCTCTAAAAAACAATAACCCTCATTACCTGAGCCTCACCATGCCTCTTGAGTTCCACGGAAAGAAATGGGTTTTGTTTTTTACACAACCTGAGGATACATTAAGCTTTTTTCAAAGCAAAGTCATTGTGGTTTTAATAAGCGGTATTTTATTAAGTTTATTATTGTTCCTGCTATCCATCTCATTAATAAACACAAGGCGCAGGGCATTACAAATAGCCAACCATTTAACCTTAGAGTTAAAAGAAAATGCCGAGAAATACAAAGACCTGTCTAATCTTTTAGAATCAATTATCGACCATATTCCGGGTTTACTTTTTTATAAAGACAAAAAGAATAATTACATAAGGATAAATAAATATATTGCTACGCAACATGGAAAACAAAAATCCGAAATAGAGGGGAAAAATTTAAGTGAACTATATTCAAAAGAAGATGCTGAAAAATATTATCAGGACGATCTGGAAGTAATAAATTCGGGTGTTTCAAAATTAAATATTGAGGAAGAATGGAAAACAGAAGAAGGTATAAAATGGATTAATACAAATAAAATCCCCTTTGTTAATAATGCCGGAGAGATCATTGGTATCATTGGTATATCCTTAGATATTACCGAACGCAAAAATGCCGATCTCCAATTACGTGAATCGGAAGAAAGATTTTCAGCAGCCTTCCACGGTTCACCTAATTTGATATCCATTACCCGACTGAAAGATGGAATGATTATAGAAGTCAATGAAGGTTACACACAACTGCTTGGATATTCGCGTGCCGAATCAATAGGTAACAATACCAAAGATCTTTCTATTTGGCTTGATCCGGTTGATCGTGCAACCTTTATTGCCAATTTAGAAAAATATGGCTTTATTAATAATTTCGAAACAAAACTCCGATGCAAGGATGGCAGTGTCGTTACAGTCCTTGACTCCGCACGAACTATAAAACTTAAGGGAGAAGAATGTATCCTTTCAATCATTTACGATATCACCGATCGTAAACGTGCAGAAGATATAATACGAAATTCAAATTTATATAACCGAAGTTTGATCGAAGCAAGCATCGATCCGTTGGTAACCATCGGCCCTGATGGAAAAATAACCGATGTAAACAAAGCAACAGAAGATGTTACGGGTTTGCACAGAGAACAACTTATTGGAAGTGATTTCTCTGATTATTTTACCGAACCGTTGCAAGCTGATAGTGGCTACAAGCAGGTACTTGAAAAAGGGTTTGTAAAAGATTATCCGCTCACTATTCGACATGCTGATGGAAAAACAACCGATGTACTCTACAATGCAACAGTCTATAAAAATCAAGATGGTAATGTTGTTGGTGTGTTTGCAGCAGCAAGAGATATTACAGAAAGCAAGAAAGCTGAAGAAATTATTCGAAATGCAAATTTATACAATCGTAGTTTGATCGAAGCAAGCATCGATCCGTTGGTTACCATCGGGCCTGATGGAAAAATAACCGATGTAAACAAAGCAACTGAAGATGTAACCGGTATTAGAAGAGATCAACTTATTGGAAGCGATTTCTCTAATTATTTTACTGAACCGTTGCAAGCTGATAATGGCTACAAGCAAGTACTTGAAAAAGGTTTTGTAAAAGATTATCCACTCACGATTCGTCATTCAACCAAAAAAACAACCGACGTACTTTACAATGCAACTGTTTATAAAAATGCAGACGGCAAAGTAGTAGGCGTTTTTGCAGCCGCAAGAGATATTACTGAAACGAAAAAAAATGAAGAGGCTTTGATAAAATCCGAAAGTAATCTCCGCGCAATATTCGAAAATACAGCCAAGGGCTTTTTATTGATGGATGATACATTCACGGTTATCGAATTCAATAGTTTAATGGAAAAATATATAACAATTTCAGACAATATTATATTGCGTAAAAATGAAAATATATTTATAAATATTCCGCAAGAAAGGCAGGAATTTTTAAGGGCTCAATTCAACTCGGCATTGGATGGCGAAAAAGTTCATTACGAAATTTCATACTTGTTTTCAGGCAACACCACTATTTATTTTGAAGTAAAAATGTACCCCGTACTTGATCCGGATGAAAGGGTAGCCGGTATCTGTATTTCGTACGAAGATATAACAACCCGAAAATTAGCTGAAGAGCAGATCATCGAATTAAATAAAGACCTTGATAAAAAAGTTCAGGAACGAACCATGCAATACGAATTGGTGAATCAGGAACTGGAATCATTTACTTTCTCTGTTTCGCACGATCTGCGTGCACCGCTCCGGGCTGTTAACAGTTATGCCCAGATATTAGAAGAAGATTATAGCGAAAAATTAGATGAGGATGGAAGAAAAATGTTGAAGCATATTGAAAATAACGGAAAGAAAATGGGCCGGTTGATTGATGACCTATTGGCATTCTCGAGACTTGGCCGCAAAGAATTAAAAAGAGTGGATGTTAATATGAATGATCTGACAAAGGCTGTGATAGAAGAATTAAATCAAACATTTCCTAATCAGGCTAAAATAGAAATATCCGATTTGCCGGTTGTGCAGGGCGATTACAGTTTATTGTATCAGGCAATGTTAAACCTTGTATCCAATGCCATTAAATATTCTTCCAAAAAAGATAAGCCGGTTATAAAAATATTTACAGAACAAAAAGATGGAAAAACAATTTTTACCATAAAAGATAACGGTGCAGGTTTTGATATGCGTTTTGCCGAAAAATTATTTGGCGTATTTCAGCGCCTGCATTCAGAAGAGGAATTCGAAGGTAGCGGTATAGGGTTAGCCATCGTGCATCGCATCATTGCCAAACATGGCGGCGAAGTATGGGGCGAAGGCAAAGTAAACGAGGGCGCAACTTTTCATTTCAAACTAAATTAATTTTATTATGGACAACGAAACAGAAATCATCCTTGTAGAAGATAATCCAAGTGATGCAGATTTAACAATAAGGGCTTTAAAGAAATGTAATGTAACCAACAAAATACTGCACCTAAAAGATGGTCAGGAAATACTCGATTATATTTTCGCTGATGACGAATTGAAAGACAGCGATTCCGTTCGTCTTCCGAAAGTAATATTACTCGACCTTAAAATGCCTAAAGTATGCGGCATCGAAGTATTGAGAAAATTAAAAGCCGATGAACGGACAAAAATTATTCCGGTAGTAGTACTTACTTCTTCAAAAGAAGACCCAGATGTTAAAGAATGTTATAGATTGGGAGTAAACAGTTATGTAGTAAAGCCATTGGCCTTTGACGACTTTGCAAAAGCTGTTTCGCAATTAGGTTTATACTGGCTGCTGATCAATCAACCAACAAAATAAAATTTGATGGCACAATACAGCATACTCCATCTCGAAGATTCAAAAACAGATTCCGATCTGGTACAAAGAATATTGCGCAGGGCAAACTTAGATTTCAACTACTTTCTTGCCACTGACAGGGAAAGTTTTTTACACGGTATTAACGAGTTTATGCCGGATGTGATTTTAAGCGATCATACACTTCCACATTTTGATTCGAAAATGGCTTTCGAAATTTATCGTGCAAAAAATTTGGATATACCTTTTATTCTGGTCACAGGAACCGTATCGGAAGAATTTTCGGTTGAAATGATGAAAGCAGGTGTTGACGATTATCTGCTGAAATCAAATTTGCAAAGATTGCCTTTAGCCATTATTAATGCTTTCGAAAAACGCGAAAACGACAGAAAAATAAAAGCAGTTCAATCAGAATTGAAATTATCAGAATCTCAACTGCGAACAACTTTAGAAAACTCTTCCGATTGTTTGTTGCTATTGGATAAAGACTTTACTGTAATTGAATTTAATAATCAACTTCGCAATTTTACAATAGCCGAATGGGGTAATGCCATTCAAAAAAATAAAAATATTTTCGATTTGGTTCCACCCACGAAAGCCGAATTTCTCAGAAACAAAATAAATATTGTATTAAAGGGTGAAAAAATAAAGTATGAAACTGACTATCCTCAAAAAGATGGAACGACCTTAACTTACTATGTAAGAATTAATCCTATCCCCGATACAGATGGGAAAGTAAAAGGTGTTTGCGTGAATATGGAGGATATTACCGAGCGGAAAAAAGAAGAAGAGCGCTTGAAACTATTAGAAACAGTTATCATCAATACAACCGATGCCGTAATTATAACAGAAGCTTTCCCATACGACCCACCGGGACCAAAAGTTCTTTATGTAAACGACTCGTTTTATAAAATAACCGGTTATAGCAAAGAAGAAATAATTGGTCAAACGCCAAGGATATTACAGGGTGCAAATACCGATAAGAATGAATTAATGCGTCTGAAAAAATCGATCGAAAATAATTTGCCCTGTGAAATTGAAATAATCAATTATAAAAAAAACGGAGAAGAATTTTGGACCAGTCTTAATATTTCTCCGGTATTAAATCAGGAAGGTGTTCCGGTTTATTGGGTAGGAATAAAAAGAGATATTACCGAAAGTAAAAGGCACGAACAGGATATTAAAAAAGCAATCATATCGGCTCAGGAAAAACAACAATATTTTATTGGAAGAGAACTGCACGATAACATAGCACAAATTTTAGTTGGCGCTCTGATCACCATCGGTATGGTTAAAGAAAATGATCCAAAACAAAATGATTGGATAAATCAAACAAAAGAAGGGATACATAATTCAATTCATGAAATAAGAAAATTATCTCATCGTCTTGCACCAGCAAAATTTGAAGGAGATAATTTTATTCCTACCATTCAAAATCTGCTGAAAAGTGTTAATACCGAAAACAGGTATAAAATAATTACTCATTTTGATAACCTTGATAATGCCAATTTAAACAGCGAGCTGCAATTAAACCTGTACAGGATCTTGCAGGAACAATTACAAAACATCATTAAACATGCCAATGCAACTGAGATAGAAATAAGCATACGATTAATTGAAAACATGCTGCGGCTTCGCATTTTCGATAACGGTCAGGGATTTAATACCGCCACATTAAACGATGGCATTGGCTTACGCAATATTAAAAACCGTGCTGAAATATTTTCGGGTTTCTGCATTATCAAATCATCGCCGGGTAAAGGCTGCGAGCTATTGATAAAAATTCCGTTACGCTAATTTATATCGCAACTTTAAAATATAATTTCAGAAAACATTCCCCCATCATAATTTTCTTGGCCATTTTTTACAAAGCTTTGGCTATATATAAATTGATAAGAAATGATATCGGTGTAATTTGTAGCAATTATTTTTTATGTTTAAAACAATAACACTGGTTCTTTTGCTGGCAATTAATTTTTCTCAGGCACAGATACCAAATAATATAACCGGCAGCAAAATAAGTTTGGATGATGCTAAACAAATTTTGGCTCATCATAATAAAGTAAGAAAAAATGTTAGGGCGGCCGCTTTGGTTTGGAGCCCCAAATTATCGGCATACGCACAATCCTGGGCCAATTATTTGGCAAGCTCTAATAATTGTGAAATAAAACACCGGGCCGAATGCGGCGAGAACGGTAAGAATTATGGCGAAAATATTTTTTGGGGAAGTTCATCAGATGCTTACAAACCAATTGATGCATCCATTTCATGGTACAGCGAAATAAAAAATTATTCCCGCAGAAAAGTTAATGAAAGCAATTGGGAAACTACAGGACATTACACACAAATGGTTTGGAAGGATACAAAAGAAGTTGGTGTTGGCGTTGCAATTTGTGCAAACGGGGCCATCATTGTTGTTGCAAATTATTATCCTGCCGGAAATGTGATCGGGCAATACCCTTATTAGCAAGAATCCCGTAATAATATTTGTTGTTTTATTTTTTCTCCAGAATTTATTTTTTTTAAAAAAAAGAGTATATTCGTAAGAGACCTGACCCTGTAAAACAAAAGAATAATTTAAAAACTTTAACCCGTATCTCCCCCTGTTGAATTATTTTTTCTGTTTAGTGTGATGATATTTTATCGTTTTCTGATAAAAACATTATTAACCAAAAAATAAACAGCACCTATGAAAAAGAAATCATTAATCATCATTATTTCTTTATTGTCTGTTTCTGCCCTGCAGGCACAATTCTTAAAAAAACTGAAAGAAAAGGTAAACAATGCCGTTAACAGTTCTATCGATAATGCCACAAATAAGGCTGTAGATAAAAATGTAAAAAAGCCACTGGATAGTACTTTCGATAAAACACTAAACGGACCCTCGAATACTAAAACAACGGATAATAAACCAACAAATGATGTAAACAAAGTTGCAGGAACCAAAACTGCCGGCGAATCAGCGCCACTAACAGTTTACAGTAAATTTGATTTTGTACCGGGCACCAGCATTTTATATTATGATAATTTTGAAAAAGATAATATTGGTGAAGCACCGTTAGGTTGGATCACCTCGTCTTCAGCAGAAGTAGTTACTATTGATGGATTAGAAGGGAAGTGGCTGAAAATGGGTGGAGACAGCAGAAAACAAATCATCCGAAATAAAAAACAAAGCTGGGGCAATAATTTCACCATTGAATTTGATTTGCTGATTGTAAAAAATACGTATGATCCAAGAATTGATTTTTTGCTCTATAATAGTGGCGGCAATCTTGTATCGGATGAAAGTATATTACAAAATGAAAATCCTGCTATACAGTTCGGGACTATTTTAGCCAACGGCGGCAAATCTTCAAGAGCAACTTTAAAAGGTTTTGAAGGGAAAAAACTTTCAGAAAATATGTCTGAGAATCTTCCCTACTCCAATAGTACACCGGTTCATATTAGTATTTGTGTGCAGGATAAACGGTTTCGTTTGTGGTGGAATGAACATAAAGAATACGACCTTTCTGCAATAAACGATAAATTTCTTCCTAATCAATTTGGTTTTAATTGCAACATGAGCGGATCTGATTTTTATGTCAGCAATATTCGTGTCGCAAAAGATATACCCGATACAAGAGCAGCATTTAACACAGGAAAAATTATAAGCAATCTTCTTTTTTATTCCGGCACTGCTACTCTTAGGCCCGAAAGTATGGGTGCGTTGCTTGATGTTAGCAAGATAATCAAAGATGCACCCGATCCTGTGAAGATCGTTGGCCATACCGATAGCGACGGAGATGACGCTAGCAACTTAAAACTGTCGCAACAACGCGCCGAAGCTGTTAAAACTATTTTGGTGAAAGAATATGGAATTGATGAAAGCAAACTCACCACCGAAGGCCGCGGCGAAACGCAGCCAATTGCCGATAATAAAACTGCCGAAGGAAAGGCACAAAACCGAAGAGTAGAATTTATTTTTAAAGCTGATGCCGATAAATATGAAGCACCAAAAAATATTTCATCATCGTCAACAATAAACCATCAATCATCAACCAATACAATTAAAAGTAACACCTCGGTTAACTCCAATAATGTTTCGGGTGGCATTACTTTAAAAAGCAAAACTATTAATACAAATTTACCTTATGCGTATTTTTTGAAATCAGACGATGGCGGATATACACTTATTGCATCCAAAGAAGAAGGTAATGCTAAAGAAAACTATTTAAAATTAAATCTGCAAACAGTTGGTGACAAACTAAGTCCCGAAACTTTTTGTTTCGATGAATACAACAAAAAAACAAAGCTGTTATACGGTACAAAAAAATATCCAACCATAAGTGGCAGCGAAGCAAAACTGTTTTATGGGAATGCCCCAAACTCTTATATCAGCTCATTCTCACCATACATAGCAGATGGGCACATGTCGAAGTTTTACGATGCATTATTATCAAGTCATTTCCCGCCGGCAAGCGAAAAATGTAAATTAGTAATAGAAAAAATTGTTGATGGAAAAGCAAGCGGGTATTTTGTTTTAGGGACTATTGTTGATGGATTAAAACCTATTAAAGTAGGCAGCGATACTGGGACAGAAACTTTTACAACCGGTTTTTCAGGCGAAATTGTCGGAAAGTTTAGTAATGTACCGATTAATTAAACATTGAATCTTTTTGATGACAAGATGCTGTCTTTCGATGATCGAGAGCCTACACTTGTTGTTTACTGCACATTATCAATTAGCAACAGAATACACATCATGTATAACAATTGAGCGAAGTGATTGATTTAAAAACACGATCAATTATTAGAAAATAAAATCAATTTTAATATGAAATATTTAATTGGCATTTTATTATTAATAACCAATGTTGCTATTTCGCAGCAACCATCTCAAAAAGATTTACAAAATGCCATGAAGGAATATGAGAAGGTGATGAATGATCCGCAAATAAAAAAAATGATGAAAGATTCTTCTGTGCAGAAATATATGGGGAAGGGAAAAATGCCGGCCGATTCAAAACAACTACAACAGCAAATGAATTTTGCCATGCAGCATGTTTCGCAACAACAAAAAAATAAACTTTTCGGTATCGAAACTTTGCCGAAAAAAGATGTAACACGAATAGCAGCTTTGCCAAAAACAATTTTAACGAATCAACAATTTAAAACCTATCTGCAAAAATTAAAGCCTGTTGTACAGAAAAAAATTTCGGCAGAAAATAGAAATACAGCAACACTGTTTCTTAAACAACTGCCGACAAATACCGATGCCAATCCGTTTAATTACAGTAGCGCTGCTGTTGCCTGGTTAAATAAAGCTAATCCGCAAATAGCTTTATATGTTTTAGCCGAAGCAGTTACACAACCTAATCTCGATGTGAATGATGTAAATAATTTTGCTGTTTTGCTCAACATCAATGGCGGCGAGCATTTGGCATTGCCCATACTGCAAAAAATAAATGTTGAATATCCTAACAACAGCACCATTTTAAATAATATTGGTCAGGCATGGTTTGGCCTGGGTGATTTTAATAAATCCGAAAAATATATCGACAGCAGCTTACATCTTTTTGCAGGAAATGCTCAGGCTAATTATACAAAATGTTATTTGGAATTGCAGAAAGGCAATACACAACAAGCTATTGAGTATTTAATAAAATCAATTCAAAACGGATACGATCCCAATAAAGAAAATAAATTAAAACAACTTGGAAAAAAACTTTCGGTCGATGATATAAAATGGAATTTACCCAAACCACCTGATCCGCTTGGGTTAGACTCGATGTTGCTGTTTCGCCCCGAAGATTTTTATACAGATATCAACGGGCAAAATGCATTGAACGAAAAATGGAAAATTTTCGAAAAGCAGGTTGCTGATGCTAAACAAGTACTTAGCAATTCATTCAACGATGCTGCCAATGCGTATGCTAAAAATTTTATGCAAATGATGAAGCATCCTCCACAAGGTCCTATCGTTGCCAATTTCATGCAAAGAAAAGCCGGTAAAATGGCGGATGCATTAACAGCTGATTTTAATGATTATATGGAACGAATGGGAAAAGAAAAATTAGAAATATTTAAAGATGTGGTACCCGATGAAATGGAAATTTATAAAAAATTAGGTGCCATAAAAGATGCAATGGGAGCAGATTATAGCACCGAAAAATATTGTCAGGCTGCTATTCCTCTTGTAGATGCTTTTTTAGAAAAATATAATCCTCTCGTTGAAAGTTATAGTGCCGATTATATTAAACATATAAAAGTATATGTTAGCGATATGGCATATTTTGAACAATTTATCGACGGCGGTTTAAACTTATATGTACCGGCACTAAAGTCTTTATTTTTAGATGCTTTATACAGTTATCCCGGAAGAAGCATGGTACCTACGGCTCCCGTTTATTTTGATCTCGACGCTAATTGTGTTGAACATAAAACCGGCGATGTATTTTTAATGCACAAACTACCCGATTTTGACGAGGTGAATTGTAATACACATATTACCATTAAAATACCCGGTGTATTTACATCGCATTGGGATTGTAACAAAGAAACCGATACTGTTGATATCCCCGGATTTAAATTCAACTATAGCGAAAATTTGAATAGCGGCAATTACAACGCACGTGCAGAAGTTAGCATTGAGAAATCGTTAACATTAGGTAAAAAAGGAATATTTACGGGCGGAATAGGTGCCAGTATTGGCGATTTTATTGAATGGAATAATACAGGCATGACAGATTTTGGTGTTAAGGCTTCTGCAGGAATTGAAGCAGGAATTGATACTGAAGTTAAAGTTGGTGATAGTAAGGACACACAACATATTGAAAAAAGTACAACTATTGGTGGTATCGAAGCCCAAATCAGCCTGAAATCGGGACCTTCGCTCTCAGGAGAGGGAATATTGCACGGTATAGAAATAAAACCATAAACTTTCGTATTGCCCTTTAATTTATGTGGCAAGACAACAAATTAAAAAACCGCCAAACTTAATGCTTTCGCGGTTTTAATAATCTGAAAATCTGCCTTTGGATCCCACAAAGGTTATATTAAAGCACTGAAACGCCCTGCCGGCAAGGGCTTAAAAATATCATCAATATCTGTTCACTGAATTGTTTACCTGATAAAGTTTAGCAAATCAGTATAAAAATGATCCGGGTAAAGAGTAATTAATAATCATTAAACTTACAAACTGCCTTGCATAATTATGCTAAAACGTATCAAATAATATTAAAATAAATTGCTGTTGAAATAACTTTAAAATTGCACTGAAGTGGGAGTAAAGTGGGAGTTCCCATACAGTTGCTATGCTTTAGCCTATCAAGAACAGTTCAATTAATTCTGCGTTGATACCGGTGTACAAACAAAACTCTTCTATTGTAATAAAATCTTCATACTCTTTATTAAAAAGTGCGTTCTTATATCAACTAATAATTTTCTTGCGGTTCGTTCTTTTCGTCGGGGTAAAAAATGTCATTTTATTTTATTCAAGTTCAATAACAAGATCTACTATTTTATTTTTATAAAACGCAATTAAAAAAGTATTTGCAGTAAAAAAGCCGGGTGCCTTTTTTATGCCATTTACACTAACTGCGGCAATATTTTTAGGTAATTGTATTTTTATTGATTGATTGTTTTTACTTAAAATAATAACATGTATTTTATTTCCGCTCCATTCTAAATTTTTTATTTCCGCTTGACCGCGCAATAACAAGCCTTCAATTTTTCCATTGTTCCATTCTTTGGGTAATGCAGGTAATAACGAAATAAAACCGGGTTCGGAATAAGCAAGCATTTGTGTAATAATGTAAGGCAGGCCACCGCTGATATCGGTATTAAATAATCCGCCAACATTATGAAAAGAACCCATTCCTGTACTCCAGTATTTGCTGCATAACCAGCTTAAAATTTCATCTGCAATTTGCGCTTGCCCAATATGTGCGGCCGATACTGCCAACTGCACCAAACCAAAAGCCATTTCGCCGCCGCCCTCGCTGCGCCTGAATTTGAGGCGTTCTTCAATTGTTTTTTTTGCAGCAGCAATGCGTGTACCGATTAAATTGACCACCTTAGTCCGAAGCAAACTGACCACCTGTTTAGCTGGCGAAGATTTATCAGTTCATGTATGTTAGAGGTTAATAAATTCAATTTCTTTTTCTTATAATATCTG